>Ga0102930_1000703_pt1 | contig 11087 bp, 11 predicted proteins | sample SalPon1_B_H2O_MG_FD_84514 | JGI IMG/M metagenome (GOLD analysis project Ga0102930, IMG submission 84514) | Salt pond water microbial communities from South San Francisco under conditions of wetland restoration - Salt Pond MetaG R1_B_H2O_MG | ecosystem: Environmental > Aquatic > Non-marine Saline... | reverse complement strand
CTCTTCCCTTTCCGAACAGAGAAGTTAAGCTTGTTAGCGCCGATGATACTACATCTCGTGGGAAAGTAGGTCGCCGCTTTCTTTTTAAACCCTTACTTTTTTAAGTAAGGGTTTTTTTATTTGTCTACTATAATTATTTATATTTGTATAAAATTAATTTTAATGGAAGTAAAAGATTCAAATTTTAAAGAACAAGTCCTTGATAATGATAAATTGGTTTTAGTTGATTTTTGGGCTGAATGGTGTGGGCCATGTAGAACTCTTGGTCCTATTATTGATGAAATAGGTGAAGAATATAATGGTAAACTGGACATTGCAAAAGTAGATATTGATCAAAATCAAGATTATGCCGCTAAATATGGCATAAGAAATATACCTACTGTTCTTTTATTCAAAAATGGTGAAATTGTAGATAAACATGTTGGTGTTGCTCCTAAAAAGAAATACACTGATTCTATCGATGATCATTTATAATTTTTCCAATCTATAACTATTGATTTATCGTGAAACCTATAATCTTACTAATAAACTTGGTTTTTATGCAAACCAAATTGTAGAAGGCTATATAGCCGGCTTGCATAAAAGTCCGTTTCATGGTTACTCTTCTGAATTTGCTGAGCATAGATTATACAATTCAGGTGAATCAACTAAACATATAGATTGGAAAGTATATGCCAGAACTAATCGTTTATATACTAAAAAATTTGAAGAAGAAACTAATTTAAGGTGTCAGTTTATATTAGATAACTCTTCTTCAATGTTTTTCCCGGCTATAAATTCTCCTACGCCTCAAAATTTAAATAAAATATTTTTTTCCGGTTTAGCTATTTCATCTCTTTGCAAATTATTAGAAAAACAGAGAGAAGCTGTAGGGTTGAGTGTTTTTAATGAAAATTTAGAATTAAACACCAACCAAAAATCAAGCAAATATCAGTATAACTTGATTTATAATAAATTGGAAAAAATTGTTATGGAAAAGAGCAAAGCTTCCAAAAAAACACAAGTCAATAATTTAGATAAAGTAGTAGCGAATTTAAAAAAACGATCGGTTATTATTTTATTTACTGATTTATTTGAAAATTCTAACGAAGATTCTACTTTATTTAAAACATTAAGGCATTTGAAATTCAATAAACATCAAGTAATTTTATTTCATGTTTATGATCGGGATAAAGAATTGAATTTTAATTATTCTAATAAGCCTAAGAAATTTGTTGATTTAGAATCTAATGAACATATTAATTTGTTTGGTTCTAATTATCAAAAGGAATATCAAATAAAGGTTAATCAATATTTTAAACACATAAAAAAAACATGTGCTAAGTATAAAATTAATTATTTTCCGGCTGATATCAATGAAGGTTTTAATTCAATCATAAACAATTTTATGATTCAAAAACAACATTATTTATATTGAGTCATGTCTGACTAAGTTATGAGATTTTACACATGGGATATGAGAGAAAATTTAAATAACTATATATCAACTAAATAAATCTTATAAAAGTCATTTATTAGTCTTCTATGATACATTTACTTTAGCAAGGTATTGTAAAATTAAGCAGCTCAAATCGCTCATTATAACTACAAAGCATGGATTTTATTTATTTTAATCTAGTCGTTTCCGACTAAGATATGAGATTTTAGATATAAGATTTTAGATAAAATTTAAACATCTCATTATCAATTATATAAATATAAAAAAATAATTTATTAGCGTTCTATCGATCTTGTACTATAGCAAGGTATTATAAAATTAAGATCTCAAATCGTTCATTATAAGTACAAAGCGTGGGTTTTATGAATTTTAAATCGGACAACAATGATTTTAATCGGACAACAATGAAAAAAAAATGTCATTTATGTTTGCAGAATTAATAAAGTTAATTATTTTTGCAATCTCAATTTGGTCTGGTAGTTCAGTTGGTTAGAATACCTGCCTGTCACGCAGGGGGTCGCGAGTTCGAGTCTCGTCCAGACCGCTTTTTTGTGTAGTAAGTTTTGATATTAATCTTACTAAGAAAGCTTTCCATTAGGAAAGCTTTTATATTTTATAGAAGTTCATTTCATCTATAAAATTCCATACTTTCTTAGGGACTAAAGGTTTATAATTTTTTCCATCTTTCACTATACCTCTCACATAAGTTGATGAAATTTCCATTATAGGTGTTTTCGTCCAGATAATATGTTGATGTTTAGATAAATCTTTTGGTGCTTCGCTTTTACTTTCTCTGGGACATACATATAAATTATAATGATCTAATATAAAGTCACTATTTTTCCATTTTTTGAAGTTGATTAAATTATCCTCTCCTATGATTAAATTAAATCTAATATCCTTATACTTTTCTTCTAATCGTATAAGTGTTTTTGATGTATAATTAGGTTGTGGCATATCAAATTCTATTCTGGAAGGATGTAAATGATCATAATCCTCTAATGCCATTTCTACCATTTGATATCTGTGGTAATCAGCTAAAAGCTTTTTGTTTTTTTTAAATGGATTTTGAGGTGTTATTACTAACCAAACTTCATCTAATTCAGTAAATTCAACCAAATGATTGGCAATAATCAGATGACCTATATGAATGGGATTATATGTGCCAAAATAAAGGCCTATGTTTTTTGATTTATTCATTCTTGATCTAAAAATTCTTGTATTTTATTTTTTACATGATCAACGGTTTGATTTAAATCGTCATTGATGAAAATTGAATCAAAACATGTTGACTTACTTAATTCCCATTTCGCTTTGTTTAACCTTTTTTCCAGTGTTTCTTTGTCTTCTGTTTTCCTGCTTTCAAGTCTTTGTTTGAGTGTTTCTAAATTAGGTGTTTTAATAAATATAGATAAACATGATTCCCCAAATTTTTTTTTGATTGATAAAGCTCCATTTACATCTATATCAAACACAACATTTTGATTTTGTTTTCTAATTCTTTCAACTTCCTGAAAAAGGGTTCCGTAATATTGATTTTCATAAACTTCCTCCCATTCTATTAGTTCATCTTTTTCAATTAATTCCTTAAATTGGTTTTTATTTATAAAGTAATAATCCTTTCCATTAGTTTCATTTTTCCTTGCTTTACGTGTTGTCGCAGATATGGAAAATCTTAATTTTAGGGTATCATCCTGAATAAGTTTCTTAACTATTGATGTTTTTCCGCTTCCTGATGGAGCAGCAATAACAATTAATTTACCTTTATTCATTAAAATATATTTAATGTTTGTTCTTTAATCTTTTCAAGTTCTTCTTTCATACTAATCACCTGATGCTGAATCTTGCTATCATTTGCTTTACTTCCTATGGTGTTGATTTCTCTTCCTATTTCCTGTCCTATAAAGCCTAATTTTTTACCGATCATGCCATTATTTTCCAGTGAGCTTTTAAACTCATCAAGGTGTACTTGAAGCCTGATCACCTCTTCATTGATATCTATTTTTTCTGTATAGTAAAGAATTTCTTGTTCATATCTGTTTTCATCAACTTCCGCTTTTATGTCTTGGAGTTTTTCTTTAAGTCGAGCTTTTAAACTTTCAATTCTCTGTGAATCTTGATGTTTTATGTTCTCTAACGAGTGATTTATTTGATAAATAGACTTTTTAATGTCAGACTCCAGCAACTCACCTTCTTTTTTTCTGTAATGGATCATTTTATCAATTATACTATTCAAATGATTCATGAACTTCTCAAAATCTTTATCGCTCATATTGCTTTTACTATCTACATAAACACTTCCGGGAAGACTCATAGCTATAGGAAGTAAAGATGCATTGCTTCCGGATTCTTGTAACTTAGATAATTCACTTTTATAATTTGCTACTTGATCTTGATCAATGGAATAGGAACTCTCGTTAGCTATATTATTATGTTTAATATATAAATAAATTTTTCCGCGCTGAAGTTTATTTTTCAGGAGATTTCTAATTTGAATTTCAGATGAGCTTAAAAATTCTGGTAATTTAAGTTGAATATCACAATGTTTACTATTTAGTGACTTGAGTTCAACTTCATAACTGATGGCATCTATTTCAAATTCTTCGTTAGCATAACCGGTCATTGATTGCAGCATGAATATTTTTTGTACAAATATACTTAGTTTAAGAAGAGTAATGAGTTTGAAATAAACAATTGTTCCTTTATAAGTATTTTGAATATTGTAATTTTACGATTTTTAAAATATGAAATATTATATCATAGCCGGTGAAGCATCAGGTGATTTACATGGCTCAAATTTAATGAAGGCTTTAAAAGATAAAGATAATAAAGCAGAATTTAGATTTTGGGGCGGTGATTTGATGCTCAATCAATCATCTAATATAGCGATGCATTATAAAGATATCGCATTTATGGGGTTTTGGGAAGTCATTACAAACCTTAATAAAATACTTCAGAATATAATTTTTTGTAAAAACGATATTCTTCAGTATCAACCTGATACGATTATTTTTATTGACTATCCGGGCTTTAATATGCGTATTGCTAAATGGGCTAAAGCAAAAAATATCTTTACCCAATATTATGTTTCACCTCAAATTTGGGCATGGAAAGAAAATCGCATCAAATCTATTAAAAGAGATATCGATCATTTATATGTAATTTTACCATTTGAGAAAAACTTCTATGAGGAAAAACATAACTATAAAGTTGACTTTGTAGGCCATCCTTTAATAGATGCGATAAACACCTTTCAATATCAAGATGAAGATACATTTAAATTTGATAATCAACTTCTTGATAAACCTATTATCGCATTACTCCCCGGAAGCAGGAAACAGGAAATACAAAAGATGCTATCCATCATGATGCAAATGGCAACGCATTTTAAGAACTACCAATTTGTCATTGCCGGAGCTCCCGGGCTAACTAAAAAAGACTACCAGCCTTTTTTACAAAAGGATAATATGCGATTAGTGGAAAATAAAACTTATAATCTTTTAAATATCGCCCATGCTGCATTAGTAACTTCTGGTACCGCTACCTTAGAAACAGCCTTGTTTCAGATTCCGCAGGTAGTATGTTATAAGGGTAATCAATTATCTTATTTGATAGCTAAAAGAATTATTAAGTTAAATTATATTTCTCTTGTGAATTTGATTATGGACCAAGAAGTTGTCAAGGAACTCATTCAATCTGAGTTTAACCCAACGAATCTTAAAAAAGAGCTTAATAAAATTTTAGATGCTAAAAGATATCATGAAATAAAAAAGGAGTACAGTGTCTTAAAAAATAAATTAGGAGATCAGGGAGCCAGTCAAAGAACAGCTAATCTGATTATTAAAAGAACAAAATCAAAAATGTAAAAAAGCATCCTCTATATGCTCAATTTCCTTTTTGTCATGTTGACTTACCACGGCAATCACATCAAATCTCACTTCTACATCTAAATCCTTAATTTCAATATAATGGTTAACCGCCTTAACAAGTCTCTTAATTTGTTGGGGTTTTAGAAAATCTTGAGGTAAACCAAAATTTTTAGTACTTCTAGTTTTCACCTCTACAGCCACTAATAGATTATCTTTCTTTGCAATGATATCTACCTCAGCTTTATCAAAACGATAATTGGTAGTGATTATTTTATATCCATTGTTAATCAAGTGTTTACAAGCTTCAACCTCTCCTTCTTTACCTAATTCATTATGCGATGCCATGCTCAAGTTCTAATTTAGCGTTTTTTACTTTCATTTTAACCTTATCTCCTAATAATAAAGGAAAGTTATCAACCTCATGACCTGCCGGAAACCCAAAATATACCGGAAAATTATAAGATTTAATTACATCATATATAATTTCATAAGCCGTTTTTCCAAAGCCTACTTCATTATCATTCATATCATTAAAACTGCCTACTATTAAACCATTTATCTGATCAAAAACACCATTCCGCTTCAAATTAATCATCATTCTATCTATATGATATAAATATTCATCTAAATCTTCTAAAAAAAGAATTTTATTATTTGAGATCAAACTTGTCTGACTTCCGATAACAGAATAAATAACAGATAAATTACCACCTATTAATTCACCTTCTGCAAAACCATCACGGTTGAAAGGCAGTTTGCTTTCCAGCCGATAATAAAGAGGCTTACCACTCAACATATCAATAAGATAATCTCTTGTCTTATCTGACTTTTCTTTCAGGCCTACAGGCATAGCTCCGTGTATACTCATCATACCTTGTCTTTGTAAGGCGAGATGGATAACACTAGGATCAGAATAACCAATAAACCATTTAGGTTTTTTCTTTAAATACTCAAAATTTATTAAATCAACAATTCTTACGCATCCGTAGCCACCTTTTGCACACCAAATAGCATCAACACTTTCATCATCAATAATTTTTTGCAGGGCATTAAGTCTTGCTTGATCATCTCCGGCAAATTGATGATATGTGTTATTGATGTTATCAGCTAAAATCAACTTATATCCCAAAGATTTCATCCAATTTACGGTAAATGAAAGATCTTTTTCTTTTGCAGCACGTGCAGGAGCAACTATAGCTACAACAGATCCTTTTTTTAAAGGTTTAGGCTTTATCATGTAGTAAAACTAATAAACTTTTTGAAATCTCAGCGCCCTGAAACATATACAAATCTATTGATATGCTATCTTTATGCAATTGATTACTTTTGCCTTTTTCAATATAAGATATGAAAGATCCCAAAAGATATACCATAACAGCAGCTTTACCTTATACTAACGGACCTATTCACATAGGTCATTTATCAGGTGTTTACATTCCCGCTGATATTTATACCCGTTATCAAAAGCTTAAAAATCGCGATGTCTTATTTGTCTGCGGAAGCGATGAACATGGTGTGCCCATAAAATTAAAAGCAGATAAAGAAGGCGTTTCTCCTAAGGTTATCGTTGATCGTTATCACAACATGATCAAATCTTCATTTGATCAATTTGGTATTCATTTTGATCACTATTCAAGAACTACTAATCCTACGCACGAAAAAACGGCCAGTGAATTTTTTAAAAAATTACATCAACAGGCTAAACTCATAGAAAAAGACACAGAGCAGTTATATGATCCGGAGGCACAGCAGTTTTTAGCTGATCGTTTTATTATGGGCATATGTCCTAAGTGCGGTTACGAAGAAGCTTATGGAGATCAGTGTGAAAATTGTGGTACTTCTTTAAGTTCTCAGGAACTTATCAATCCTAAATCAAAAATATCCGGAAGTAAGCCTATTCTAAAAACAACAAAACATTGGTTTCTACCCTTAAATCAATATGAAGATTGGCTCAAAGAATGGATTATTAAAAGCCATAAAGATGACTGGAAGCCTAATGTTTACGGTCAGTGTAAATCATGGATAGATGAAGGTTTACAACCTAGAGCTGTTACTCGAGATTTAGATTGGGGCATTCAGGTGCCATTAGAAAATGAGGTGGGAAAAGTTCTATATGTTTGGTTTGATGCGCCTATCGGTTACATTTCATCTACTAAAGAATGGGCAGAAGCTAATAATAAAGATTGGGAAAAATATTGGAAAGATGAAGATACTAAACTGGTGCACTTCATCGGTAAAGATAATATTGTTTTTCATTGCATCATTTTTCCGATTATGCTTAAAGCAGAAGGAAGTTATATTTTACCGGACAATGTGCCGGCCAATGAATTTCTTAACCTTGAAGGAAGAAAGTTATCAACCTCAAAAAATTGGGCTGTTTGGTTACATGAATACTTAGATGATTTTCCGGGTAAAGAGGATGTATTAAGATACGTACTCACCTCCAATGCTCCTGAAGCTAAAGACAATGATTTTACCTGGAAAGATTTTCAAGCTAGAAATAATAATGAATTAGTAGCTATAGTAGGAAATTTCATCAATCGAGTTACTGTTTTAACGCATAAATATTTTGATGGAGAAGTCCCTCAACCAAAAAATCTAGATGATGAATCTAAAGATGTCCTTCAGCAATTAAAGGAGTTCCCTCAAAAGATAGGTGATAAAATAGAAGTATATAAATTTCGGGAAGCTCAGAATATTTGGCTCTCATTAGCTCGATTAGGCAATAAATATTTAGCAGAAAAAGAGCCCTGGAAGTCTATAAAAACAGATGAACAGCAAACAAAAAATACACTTTACACCGCTTTACAGGTCAGCACGGCTTTATCAGTCTTAGGAAAACCTTTTTTACCTAAAACTTGTGAAAAGCTTTATCTAATGTTTCAACTAGAAAATAAAATCACCTGGGATGACATTGCCGACCTAGACGAATACATACAGATAGGGCACATCATAGATCAGCCTAAGCATTTGTTTGAAAAAATAGATGATAAAATAATTGAAAATGAACAAATTAAGTTAAAGAAGAACGCTGAAGAAAATTCATTATCATCAAATGTTGAAGCTTTAAAAGAATCTGTTGAATTTAATGATTTTGATAAGTTAGATCTTCGTGTAGGTCAAATCCTTTCTGCTAAAAAAGTTAAAAAATCTGATAAACTTTTAGAATTAACAGTGGATATTGGGCTAGAGAAGAGGACTATTGTATCCGGAATTGCTCAATATTTTCAGCCAAATGACATCTTAAATAAAAAAGTTGTTGTGCTAGCTAATTTAAAACCAAAAAAATTAATGGGTATAAAAAGCAATGGTATGATACTAATGGCATCATCTAAAGATGGTTTAAAATTTACAGAAGTCCAGCCATCTGCTCAACCTGGTGATTGCATTAATTGATTACTTTTTACGCATATAAACACTAATAGGAACACCATTAAAATCAAATTGCTCACGCAATACATTTTCTAAATACCTTCGGTAAGGCTCCTTAACATACTGAGGAAGATTGCAAAAGAAAGCAAATTGAGGTCTCTTAGTGGGAAGTTGAGTGATATATTTAATTTTCACATACTTTCCTTTAATAGCCGGCGGTGGATTTTTCTGAATAATCGGGAGCAAAACATCATTTAATTTTCGGGTTTTAATCCGTTTATTTTTGTTGATAACAACCTGATGTGCAATGTCTAATGCCTTTAATACTCTTTTCCTGTCTTTTACACTGATAAATAAAATAGGGACATCCGTAAACGGTGCGATTTCTTGTTTAATTTGTGCTGTGTATTTTTTTACTGATTGATGATCCTTTTTTATTAAATCCCATTTATTCACGATTAACACAATGCCATTATTATTTTTCTCAGCTAGCCAAAATATTTTTTGAACCTGATGATCAAATCCGCGCACAGCATCAAATAATATCAAACTGACATCTGCACTTTCTATTGATCGGATACTTCTCAATACAGAATAAAATTCCAGGTTTTCTTTGACCTTAGATTTTTTTCTAATTCCGGCCGTATCTATTAAATCAAATTCATGACCAAATCGGTTAAATCGGGTTAAATTAGCATCCCGAGTCGTTCCGGATTCATCATTTACAATAAATCGATCTTCACCTACTATCGCATTGATAAAAGATGATTTCCCGGCATTAGGTCTTCCTGCTATTGCTAATTTTGGTATATCGGCATCTTCTTTTACGTCTGGTTCAATGATCTCACTTAGATCATCTAATAAATCACCGGTTCCACTACCGGATATAGCTGCCAGTTCATAATATTTATCAAATCCTAATTCATAAAAGGCGGTAGCTTCAATTCTATCATCCGGATTATCTACCTTGTTGACCACTAAGTAAGAAGGTTTATTACTTCTTCTTACAAGTTCTGCAACGGCTTCATCATCAGGTGTAATGCCATCTTTACAATTGACTAGAAATAAAATAATGTCAGTTTCGTCAATAGCTAATTTTACTTGCTGGTCAATTTGATCAGCATAATGATCCTCTCCACCTATTACATAGCCACCGGTATCTATAACTGTAAATTTTTTTCCATTCCACTCAGCTTGACCATAATGTCTATCTCTTGTTACGCCACTTGTTTTATCAACAATGGCTTGTCTGTTTTCTATCAACCGGTTAAATAAAGTTGATTTTCCAACATTGGGTCTGCCTACAATGGCTACAATTGTACTCATTTATTTAAATTTGTTACAAAAATATGTTTTTATTCAAGTGTGTTCATCTTTTTTAATAGATTAAATGAATAAATAACCAATAAATTATTCCTAAAATTGATGATCTATGTTTTACATTTTATTTATTTGCATTAAAAAAGTTTTTTGGAAGAGAAAGTATTACTTGTAGATGAATATGATCAGGTTTTAGGAAAAATGGAAAAAATAGAAGCTCATGAGAAAGGTTTGCTTCATAGAGCTTTTTCAGTCTTTATATATAATGATAAAGATGAATTACTGCTGCAAAAAAGAGCACTTACTAAATATCATACCCCAGGACTATGGACGAATACCTGTTGTAGTCACCAGCGAGAAAATGAGTCTAATGTAGAAGCCGGACAAAGACGGCTCCAGGAAGAAATGGGCTTTACTACTGAGTTAAAAAATCAATTTTCTTTTATTTATAAAGCTCCGTTTATCAATGGATTAACAGAGCATGAATATGATCATATTTTATTAGGATACTATAATGGACAGCCTCAACCTAATCCGGATGAAGTAGCGGATTGGAAATGGATGTCATTAGAGGCTGTTGAAAAAGATATGCATCATCAACCTAATAACTATACCGCCTGGTTTAAAATTTTATTAGAAAAATACTTAGAGAAGTTGAGAAACAAGCAATGAATAAAATGAAGAAAGTAACCGTACACCGCAAAGCACACTTTAATGCAGCGCATAGACTTTACGTTAAAGATTGGTCATTTGAAGAAAATCAAGAGGTTTTTGGAAAATGTAATAATCCGCATTATCACGGTCATAATTATGAAATAATTGTATCAGTTACCGGTGAAGTAAACCCTACAACCGGTTATTTAATGGATTTAAAAATATTAAAAGATATCATTAAGCAAGAAATAGAAGACCCCTTTGATCATAAGAATCTAAACGAGCAAGTTCCTGAATTTAAATCCCTAAACCCTACAGCAGAAAATATAGTTATCATCTGTTGGGAAAAGATTAAAAAAAGACTCGATAAAGATCTCGATTTAGAAGTAACATTATATGAAACTCCTCGTAACTTTGTAACTTATAAAGGTAAT
>Ga0102930_1000701_pt1 | contig 11103 bp, 12 predicted proteins | sample SalPon1_B_H2O_MG_FD_84514 | JGI IMG/M metagenome (GOLD analysis project Ga0102930, IMG submission 84514) | Salt pond water microbial communities from South San Francisco under conditions of wetland restoration - Salt Pond MetaG R1_B_H2O_MG | ecosystem: Environmental > Aquatic > Non-marine Saline... | reverse complement strand
GAAGAGATATGTAGCTCTGCGGCTCGAACCGGTCTGCGAACCGATCACGAATATCTCGGCACAGCATGTAAGGAAGTGCGAACGGGCCGAAGTAGGACAAGAACGCGCCTTCCCCCGCTCTTTCCGCCCACGGATCCGAAGTTTCACGCTGACTTTTGCTCACGTGGACACTACGCAAGCGGTATCCGAAGACGTGCGTGCGTCTCCGGATCTCTTCCACCGATTCCGGGGTGAGATGACGCGACGTTTTTTCGCGGGGAAACGGGGTGCGCTGTTGTACGATCAATTCCACGTTCTTCCGTCGTGTAGAATCGGCGAGTGCATGTCGGGACTTGTCGACGATATCGGGGACGATTCGGTCCATCGTGGTCGAACGGCCTCTTCCTGCTTTGGTACGTATGAGGCCAGACACCTTTATATGAGCGACACGATCTGATCGAAAAGATCGATGCGACCACGGACGGTCGAACTTTTCAAATGTCGGATGCTGACGACGGCGACGACCGATACGGCGCTGCCGATCGCGATCCGAGAACACATGGGCACCAAAAAAACATCCATAAGGAGATCGAAGGGTTTCTGCAGAGTGTTTCGTGAAATGAAGACTTCATTGCGTGCCGGAAAAGTAGAAACGGACGATGTAAATGTTGTCGCGGAAGTGCAGTGGCCTCTTGTACGTAGCGCGGATGACGTGGGAACACCTCGCCATGAGCGTCATGTGCATCTCTTTCAAAGACCGTTCCAGTTCGCACGCTTCATCGTGCGTCAGGGGCAGGTGAGCGTCGAGATCCACGGAGAAACAGTCGCTTTCTGGCAATAAGTCGAAGGTTTCGCGTAAAGCGGGACACGTCATGGAATAAGACTGCCCGTCGGGCGTCGGGTAGGATTCGAATCGAAATTTCGCCTCCACGCGAGGCGCGACGTTCCGTAGCATGTTCTGCAGGAAAGCGCACGTCCCGAACCATTGATTCGTCCAAGAGGCCTCTTCCAGAGGAACATTCGGTTCCGCGGGCGGTGTCGTCCCCGATGCGTCTGCGTACCTCCTTTTTTTGTACAGGGGTGAAGGTGAAGTACTCATCGTACTCGTCATAACAGATAAGACGTAGATAGGTGAGTGTAAATCGATTTTTTCAAAGTCCAAAAAGGTGTAAAAAATCGACAGGGCACGAATCACGCCCGACTCAGCACATCCATAATGGGAACTCTCCTGAATCTTTACAAACACCTGAACGAGCGCCCCCACACGTACGTGGACGTGGGCGTGACCTCGTCCGGAGGGGACGACGGGAGGAAGAGAGGGATCCTGGATACGGCGATGAGGAGGTTGGGCTTCATGGCCCTGCGCAGCGGCATCTCCGTGTCGCGGCTCACGTTTACCGTGATGAAATTGCTCGTGAGCGGAGCCAAGCCGGAGTGCTTCCTGGTACGCCTGGCGTTCATGACGCATCACGGACGCTCACGCACGACGATGAACGCCGACGACGTGACGTCGCTGTCCCGGATCCTGGTGGAGCGCCGGAAAGAGGACATTGGCTCCTTCGCGGACGAAATCTGGGAGGAATGTGCGAACCTGTCCGCCTACCTGCTGCCCGCGCACGTCGTGGAGACGCACGGCACATACGTCCGGCATTACATTCCGGACTTCTCGAGCGGTGCATGTCGGCCCGAGAACGTCTTGGCATCCGTCGCGTGGTTCCTGGCCGGCGTGAGGGACGGCGCGTACGTCTCTCCCTTGTTCTCGGCGATCGTGGAGATCATGCGGCGGGAGGCGGAGGACACGCTGAGCGACGCGGAGTATACGAAAACCGTGACGCACCGAGCGGTCCGGAACGTGTGCGTGGATCAGCTGAGGAAACTCAAAGAGGCCTGTCCTTCTCCGGTATTCTCCGTCGCGAGGAACCAGCACTTCGGCGACGCGGAGGCATTGGGCGTCCTCGAAGGACGGCCCGTCTCACGAGCTTATGTGCTGCGAGACGCCGCATGCCGCGTGATGACCTGCTTGACGGACGGTGGCGTGCACGGTCAGAAAGACGCGAGACTCCTGGAGTGGGTGCTGGAGACGTCGGCGTTGTTCCAGTCGCGAAGTCACCTGGAGGCGATGCTGAGAACGAAGGCGGCGGTGCCTTCTCGCGAGAGTCTCCGAAGAGCTCTGGTGTACGTCGCGTGGGGGTCCGTGGCGTTCAAGAAGACGGGTTTCTGCGTGTCGTCGGCCTTGACTTCTCTACGCGCCGCCGGGGCTCCGTGGCACGAACGCGACGACGCGCTGCTGCACGAGATGCTGGGTTTCTTCGAACTCATGTCGCCGTCCAACCCCCGCTTCCACGGAGTGTACACGTACATGTTTGCCGACGCGGCGGACGCGCCTTCGGTGCGAATCCGGATGCACGTCCACCTCTCGAACGCTCTGACACACGCGATGATCCCCGGTCGCCCCGGTCGCCGGGTGTACCTGGTGCACTCCTTGCTGCCTCTGATGGACGCCGACCTCATGAGAGCTTACGGGAACGCCGAGAATACGGACCGTCTCCGCAAGATCCGTGAGAGGCGCGTAGACGAGATCCAGAAACGGATCGAAGAGTCCATGATGCCTCCCTTCGAGGGAGGCGTCGCTTATCTGAGGAGCGTCGCCCGTTTCACGCAGCGTCGAGGCGAGAAGTGACCGTCCTTTTTTTTCTCTCGGCTCTCGAGGCTGTAAAAAAAATTGATTCCTGTTCTTCAGGGATCGATCGCTGAAAGAGGCTACACAAGAGACGTAAGATGCACTTCTCATGTCTCCCGGACGACGTGTGTCACCACATATTCGATCTCGTTCGCTCTCGTACCCATCATCACGATTACGCCGAGTTGGCGGGATTCGCGGCGTCGTCCAAAAATAACGCCGGTGTCGTCTCTCGTTACGTGATCGGTCGGATGCCTCCGTCGTCTGTAATGCACCGAGCGAGTCGCATCGGCTGTATGCCCGTCGTGTACGAGCTTCTGTCGGGCGTCGGTATCGGCGCGGCGACCACACCGAACGACGACGGGGAGACTCCTCTCCATCAAGCCTGCAGAGGCGGACAGATTCGCGTGGTCAGAGAGTTTCTCTACAATCGCACCGACGTCGACTCGAACGCGAGAGACGTAGATGGACGGACACCATTGAATTTCATGTTGGACATTGAATGCTACAACGAGCGCCCGACAGGGGACGTGCCCGGCACGTTGAGGCTGCTCCTGTCGCATGACGCGGTAGATGTGAACGCCTCGGACGTCGAAGGGAATACTCCTCTGCACAAAGCGTCGACACAAGCCAATAAAATAGCGCAGGTGGCGGTCCCTCTCCTCCTTTCCCGCGGAAGCGACGTCAATGCCGTCAACTCCGCCGGCAGGATGCCCCATCAACAGGCGATCAATGGGGGTCCGTCCGAGGACGTAGTACGCATGATTTTGGAAGACCCCCGTTTGGATAAGCAACATATGGTGGAAACGATCGTGAGGCTGCTGCGTCCTCGAAGCGATCTTGCTTACTACTACGGGTTCCATTACGATGTGTAATCCGTTCCATCTTTCCATGGCGTATTTTTCGTCGCGTCATTTTCCCTGACGTACCTCGAACAGACACAAGCCCGCCAACAGCACGGCGATGGCGACGTACTGCGACCACGTCAGGTGTTCTCCCAGGAACGCGACGCCGACGATCGCGGACGCGATGATGGTGAAGCACGCCATCGGAATGTTCATCGCGCCGATTCCGTAGCGGGAGACGCCGTCGATCTGAAGGGCGGTCGCGGAGGCCATAAGGATCGCCGCGCCCACGAGGATCGCCCAGGTCCACCCCCCTTTCGGTAAAGTTTCTTTCGGCACGAATCGTGGGCCGGATGCCGATGTCTGCGACAGCGACCACGAAGCGAACAAGTACACGGCACAGAGCACGCCGATGAGCACGAATCTGTACGCCGTGAACGTGAGGGCGTCGGATATGTCCACGACCCTCGACAGGGAATGGGAGCTCACCAACAGGGTGGCTGCGACGGCGGCCTGGCCCAGGAGCAACGACATGGCATCCGTACTGCTTTTTCCTTATCCCAGGTAAAAAATGAACGGATCAACTACTCTTTACAGCAGGATTTTGCGTCGTCGTACGGACGCCACTTCAGAAACCCTCGTCGACGTCAGGATCCAACACCTTTCAAATTTTTTTATTTTTTATCTCCGGTGTACCGACTGGCGCGCCGGAGTCGGTCGACGACTTCCCTCCACGCGTCGAAGGACGGCATCTTCACTGTCACGGTTTCGCGTGGCGCACACGCGTTCGTCACATCACGTCGATTTACCTTCTCCTGGCGGCGTAGTACTGGACCATGGACATTCCGTGTCGGTCGCGTGCTTTGGCCCGGGCGGCGTCGAACCTGTCGCTCAAGGACAACGGCAGCGTGATCACGTTTTTTCCGTCGCTGCTGCGTGCGGGCAAGAACGACAGTAAGTACTCCGCGTCGCGGTACGGTTTGCTGGCGGAGAGCCGCAAGTAAGCCTCCAGCTCCTGACACTCCGTATCGCCGACCGCGTACTTGTACAGCACCGGCTCGGGGGGACGCTCGTCGTCCTGCGGCATTATCCTCTTCGTGGTTTCGAACGAGGAAGGGACGACGAGGCGTCGATTTTTTTCGCCCGCCGATCACGCGACCGTCTGCGTTATAAAACCGAGAGATAAGAAAAGAGAGCAGCACTCCGACGTCGTCATGATCTTCTGCGAGGTGTGTCACAACATGATGTACGTCCGCCTGGACGACGAGGACCGCCTGACGCACACGTGCAAGAACTGCGGCCACGTGAGCGCGGACGACCCCGGCGTGCGCTGCGTACTGGGCAAGAACTACGTGAACGACGAGGTCCGCTTCCGCCAGTTCGTCAACCCCAACATCAAGTACGACCCCACGCTGCCGCGCGTCAACGGCATCGACTGCGTCAACCGGCGGTGCACGCGGCCGCCCGAGGCGGAGGAGGAGGTGATGTACATCCAGTACGACGAGCGCAACAAGAAGTTCATGTACTACTGCTGCTTCTGCGAGGCGTTCTGGAAGTCGGGGTCCTCCGAGGTCACGTTCGCGTCCACGTCAGCTTCCGCGGATGGTGTAGACGGCTCTCGGTCGTCGAGCGTTCCTTCCGTGGCATGAACGTCCGAGACGCGCCAAGGACGCCGAGCTCCCGAGATGATCCGCCGTGGGAGAAAGGAACGACCTCGGCCTCACCTGCCGGGGGCGTCGCTCATGGAGTCGATGGTCCCGCGGAGGGAGGTCATGAAGTCGGCGTCGTCCACGGTGTCGTCCTTGGCGACGGCGATGATGGAGTTCATCTTGGTCCCGAGATCGTCGCGGTTGCCGGTGTACCCCTCGTACTGATCGATCACTTGTTCGGTCTGGTCGACGGCTTTGTCGACGGGACCGAATCCGAAAACGGGCGTGCTGGACATGTCGCTGCTTTTCGTTTTCATCGGCCCAGATAAAAAATCATCGCGGCGAAGGAAGAGATCCTCCGCCACCGAAGAGGAAGAGGAGGACGAGGGCGAACGCGACGTACGTCATGCGCGGATGTCGGACCTGGAACACCAGCTCGTCGCGGAGATCTTTCGCGGCGTACCAACGGCCTTCGGGTGCGCAGTACGCTCGATTCTCCCTGACGTTACGCGCACTGAAGCGTCTGAGGTCGCCCGTGACGACGTCACGTACGTCCATTTTTCGACACACCAGGCCGTCTCCGGCGTACGGATCCGCCGCGGAGTGCTTGCAGCGTCTGCAGACGGGGGGAGGTGTGCCGCTGCCGCCCACGTGCTCGGTGGATGATGCGCGAACCGAGGTGTTCGTACGGCGCGAAAGCATGATCTGTGTTCGCACGCGAATAAAACGAAACGCATGAGGACGCGGGCGGAGCACGTCGTTTATTTACGTGCTCGCTGTGTATAAAAGGGGACGCCGACCCGTCGTGCAGACACGGTGATGTCCGACGCGAACAGCAACGTGACCGCCTTCCGCGGCTACGGCTCCATCAAGAGCTACGACGAGCTGGTGAACTCCGCGAGCGCTTCGAGTTCCAACCGGACGAGCCCCGTGATCACCCGGTACGAGCGCGCCAACGTGCTGGGCATCCGTACGGAGCAGATCGCGAGGGGGGCGCAGCCTTTCGTGGAGCACCAAGCGGACGCCTCCGCGACGGCGTTGAAGGAGTACCTGGAGCGCCGCACGCCGCTGGTGGTGGTGCGCGACATGCCGGACGGCGGCAAGGAGTACTGGAAGATCGCGGACATGGCGGTGTGGTAGGACTCCGTCCATTTTTGTGCGAGCGGATGGTACACAGAAGAAGCGGTGGGCGCGGTGCGTGCGTCGTTCGTTCTTCATGGCGCATTTGGCAGCAGCGGCGAAAAGCGCGGGAAGCGGTGCGAAATCGTGGTTTAAGGGTAATAATAGCGGAGGCGGAGGCGGGGGCGGAGGCGGGATGAGGGGGGCGCCGAATCCTCTGGCCGCGATGCTGGCCCCTCCGAAGGCCCTTCTGGAAAAGACGGCGGAGCTGATCAAGAGCGTGCCCCCGCTGATCCTCGGCCTCCGGGAGTTCGTGGTGTCCCTGGGCCTCCTGCTGGCCTCGGTGATGTTCATCATCGTCCTGTACATCCTGTTCCGCAAGGTGCACCCCCGGCTGTTCCTGGTGTCCCGCAGCTCGGACTTCGAGACGTACGTGGACATGTTCAAGCAGGAGATGGAGGCCCACATGACGTCCATCCACGACAAGTACATGTACGGGGTGGCGCCGCTGTTCAACCTGAGCGGCGCGGACGCGGAGCGCCTGAAGCGGGACTGTCGAGGAGGCGAAGAAGAAAGAGAAGAAGCGCGTGGCGGAGGAGGCGGTTGCGTGTTGTACGAGGAGTTCGAGGCCATGGAGGCCGCGCTGAAGCGCCTGATGTCCTCTCGCGAGACCCTGCAGCTCGACCTGCACACGTACTACCAGTATTTCAGCACGCTGCGCGACCTGGACGCCCCCGTGGCGTCGGTGTTCGCCAAACGGGACGCCCTGAACGAGCGGCGTTTCAACGACGGCGGCCTGCTGAACCGCAAAGCCGTGGAGGAGTTCCAGAAGGGCTTCTCGGAGCCGTACGAAAATTTCCTGGGCGCGGTGGCGTCGGTGTCGCGGAAGGTCACGGACTGGGAGCGGCTGTCGGAGCAGCCGTGGTACAACGACGCCATCTTCGAGTTCCTGACGCGCGTGCACCAGGTGCGGCTCATGACGTCGCCGGAGTACACGGAGCAGATGGTGCGGTCCTACGACATGCGCAAGGGGGAGCCCATGGTGCTGCAGTTCAACATCTTCACGCTGTACTGGGTGCCGGTGGTGCGCGACATCTTCGTGGTCAACATCCCCAACCATTGGAAGCGCTTCCCCGCGACCTTCCTGGGCGTGTACAACGGCTTCCTGGGACTGTGGGGCAAGCTGGGGCCCGCGATCATGAAGCTCCCCGCGGTGGCCCTGAAACGCAGGGAGGACGAAGGCGAGCCGGAGTACTTCACGCAGCAGCGGGCGCGGTCGGCGTCGAAGGAGAAGGAGGAAGAAGAAGAGGAAGAAGGGGACCTGGTGGAGAACTTCGGCTTCCTCAAGGGCCTGGTCAGCGTGGGAGAGGTGTTCGCGGCCCTACCGGAGATGGTGCTGATGATCGTGGACCTGTTCATGAACATCGCGAGCGACCCCATCGGCACCGTCATGCGCATCATCCTGTTCATCATCCTGTTCCTGGTGTGCATCGTGCTGTACGTCGTCTACCTGCTGGTCACGGCGTTGATGCTTCACGTGGTGGTGGCCTTCGTGATCGCCTTCAGCTGGGCGTGGTGGTCCTCCCTGATGTGGACGCTGTACGAGCTGGTGTTCGTGCTGGTGATGTCCGTGCTGTACTTCCTGGCGTGGATCGTGGACATCCCCACCGGCGGCCTCGTGGTGAAGCTGATGCGCTGCGAGTCGCTGCCCAACGAGTGGGAGACGCGCGCCAACTACGCCTCCGGCAACAAGACGGAGCGCAGCCTGATGTGCAACTACCCGTGCGCCTCGCGCTTTCGCCCCACGCCGGGGGGCTGGATGTGCGGGCGCATCGCGGAGCACCTGCCGTCCCACTGCCCGCAGCAGCAGATCCTGGCCACCTTCCGCACCGGGAAGCCGTTCGAGGACCGCGGCGGCCACTTCATGTTCGAGCGTTTCCATCCGCGAAGCCCGGACTTCCACGCCAAGACGCAGTTCCAGAAGCTGTCCGCGATCTCGCGGGCGTTCACGGATTTCGGCTTCTTCATGGGCGACTGCTACAAGGCGCTTCGCGGCTACGACTACATCAACCGCCACCTGTGCGCCAACATCGAGCGCATGCCGGATCACGAAGTGTCCGCGGAGTCGAAGGCCAAGCTGCGCGCCCTGTGCCGGCAGTGCTACTGCGACTACGAGGGGAAGCGGCTGTCCCCGGTGGACTGGCAGACCACGTGGTTCGGCTGGGGCGCCAAGGACGTGCGCAAGAACACGGTGCGCAAGAGGGCCGCGGAAGAGAGAGCCGCGGACTGCCTGTGTCGCAAGATCGATCGCCAGGACGAGAAGTTCGGCCGTCTGGAGCCGGGGGCGCGGAAGGAGACGGACGTGTCGCGCCACCTGTTCACGCGGTCCCTGTGGCTCCTGGTGGGTCTGTGCGTCGTCGTGGCCGTGGTGTACACCATGGTGTACGTGGGGTCCCGCGAGCTTCGCGCCGGGGTGGCATCGGGTGGAGGCGGAGAAATCGCAATGTCCGCGAGCGACGCCGCGACCGCAGGACCTCCTCCCGCAGGACCTCCTCCCGCAGGACATTCTCCCGCCGCGAACGCAGGACCTCCTCCCGCAGGACCTTCTCCCGCCGCGACCGCAGGACCTTCCGCAGGACCTCCCGCAGGACCTTCCGCAGGACCTTCTCCCGCCGCGAACGCGACATCTTCCACGTGACCGTGTCCCTCCGCTTTTTACGAGAGACCCACCACGACAGAATATATAAAAACAAAAAATCGACGTGTGCGTCGTGAACATTTTTCGTTCGTTTTCGAATCCGCCTTTCCGCCGCCCAGCGATGGCATCCGCGTCCGGAGCGACCGTCTTCGTTCGGGGACCGCTTTACGACTTGTTCGCGAGACAGCCTCCGGAGCCCCCCGTTATGGACGCCCGGTTGGCGGAGATGGTGCCGCCGCAACCTCCGCCCAGCACAGAGACCGAAGACAGTCGCGTCTTCTGGAAGAGGCTCGAGCTGGCCGTCCGAGATCTCGGCGTCTTGCTGCTGGACCGCTCCGTCGAGGAGGGAGAAGACGTGGTCCTAGCCGTCATGAAGTACGCTCACGAACACATCCGGTTCCTGAGGTTCTCGGGAAACACGCCCATCGCCCTGGTGAAGGCTCCGCTGAGCGGGGAGAACAACGTGATGGGCATCAACAAGATACTCGTCGCGATGTTCGGTCAGTTGGGCGCGATGCGGACGTGCTACGAGCGGACGCCCGCGTCCGCCGCCGCCACCCCTCCGGAGCCACCGGCCTCTCCGTCGGACGACGTCACGACGCAGATCGTGGCGGCCAAGGGCACGAAGTACGCGTGCGACAACGGCCTCATGCACGCCGCCCTCGTCATGGAACGAGCCATCACGACCACGTTCCAGAGCGACGGCTCGGTGTTGAGATACAGGGACGATTTCTTGAACCGGCTCCCCATGCTTTACGCGGTGGTCGACGAAGACGACGAAGACCGGGGGGAGGAAGAGGACGCGATCGGGGCCGTGTTGAAGGCCCTGTCCTACGACATGGACGTCGTAGAGGCGAAGGACACCATGATCGGGAACATAGCACGTATGGCGCTGTTCTGCTACGTCACGGGCGCGCCGTGCGGCAAACTCAAAGATAGGCCGGCGGTTGGGTTGTAGAGAGGACGGACCGACCTCCACATAAGGCGTCCGGGCGACGCTGGTGTCATCACAGGAGGACACATAGGCACGTGCGTGTTTTTTTCCGTCTCCCTCTCTTTCGCTATGACACGACAAGCCCCCCTCGTAGACGACGAAGACGCTTCGTGCTTCCGCATGTACAGCATGGGGAAGCACGTGTTCGACCGCTGCGCCGAGGTCCTCCTGGCGGCGAAGGACGCCGCGGCGAGAGAGCAGCAGCCTAGGAGGGACGCCTGGGGAAGGGACGTGCCCGTCCGCATCGACCGCTTCACCCTGGTCTTTCCCTACGGCGACAGCGGAGGCGACGAGGACCAGCAGGACGCGACCGCCAACAAGAAGAAGGCGTTGGACGAAGCGGTGACCCGGATGTACGCCGAGCACGTCGTCCGAGGAGAGGAGGAGGTGGCGCAGGGTCGGCAGTCCCGTGTGGTCGCGCCTTCGCACCGTATCCTGACGAAGGCCCTGGAGGATTGGTGCGCGCGACGCGGATGGACGTTCGGCAGGGACCTCGTGCTGGTGTTTGACGGCGCGGCCGCTGGTACGCTCTCCTCTGCTTCCTGTTTCGCGGCGGACCCCCTGAAGATGCCTCCCGCCTCGGTGTGGCCCGAGGTGTCGTACGAGATCCTGTTCCGACACGCTCACCTCAAGTGGGCCATGGACGAGCTGAACGTCGTGACCGCGCGTGCGATGTACGAGATAGAGGAGACCCTCGCGCACGACCCCGTGGCGTCCGGGTTTTCGGAGGAAGCCCTCGCGCAGACCGTTCTTCCTCGTCTGAAGGAGGAGACGTGCGACCAGGTGTGCGGCGTGCGCGTGGACCGCGACACCCCCCAGAGCGACCTCATGACGTGGGGCGTCTGGTGCGCCGTTCCTCACCACCCCGCGGCGTCCGCTTTCGGCACGGTGGTGAAGACCGTCAACAACGGCATCGTGCAGCGTCGGCGTGCGTCTCCTCCCGCCGAGCCCACCGCGGTCGCCGCGGAAGCGGCTCCCGCCGTCCCCGCGGCCAGCAGAGGGGCGTTCTACCTGACGTGTGCCCGCATGGACCCTCGCCACGAGTGCACCGACTTCCGCGTCCGCCTGGGCCTCCAGGTGGAGATCGCGGAGGGAGCAGGAGCAGGAGAAGGCGGCGAGGACAAGAAGAGGACGCTGCG
>Ga0102930_1000700_pt1 | contig 11108 bp, 22 predicted proteins | sample SalPon1_B_H2O_MG_FD_84514 | JGI IMG/M metagenome (GOLD analysis project Ga0102930, IMG submission 84514) | Salt pond water microbial communities from South San Francisco under conditions of wetland restoration - Salt Pond MetaG R1_B_H2O_MG | ecosystem: Environmental > Aquatic > Non-marine Saline... | reverse complement strand
TGTCAGCGCCTGGCCGACGCGGTACCCGCCAACGGTTTCGGCCTGCTGCACACGCACGACATCCACGGCACCTTGAACGCCAAGGGCGTGGATTTCGCCCCCCAGTGCCGGGTCTTCGAGGTCTGCAACCCGATGCGCGCCGCCGAGGTCCTCGCGGTGCGGATGGACCTGGCCAACGCCCTGCCGTGCCGCATCGCAGCCTACGAGCGGGACGGAGAGGTAATCGTGTCGATGATCCGCCCCAGCGAAATGCTGGCCATGCTGGACGACACCCCCGAGCTCGCCGAGGTCGGAGGCACCGTCGAGGAGACGATGAACCGGATCATCGCCGAGACCGTGGCCAAGTGACCAACCCGGGCCGGCTGCGCCGGTCGCCGGCAAACAAAAAGCCCGCCATCAAGGCGGGCTAGTCCGTGTCGAGGCCGTTAACGACCGCGGCGAGCACTTACTCGGCAGCCGCTTCCTCGGTGGCGGCCGCCGGCTCGGCGCTACGCTCCACCAGCTCGACGTAGGCCATCGGCGCGGCATCCCCGGCGCGGTAGCCGCACTTGAGGATACGCAGGTAACCACCGTTGCGCTCCTTGAAGCGCGGACCCAGGTCCGTGAACAGCTTGCCGACGGTGGCCTTGTTGCCGACCTTGGCGAAGGCACGGCGACGCGCGGCGACGCTGTCTTCCTTCGCCAGCGTGATCAGCGGCTCGGCGACGCGCCGCAGTTCCTTGGCCTTCGGGACGGTCGTCTTGATGACCTCGTGCTCGATCAGGGCATTGGTCAGCGAACTCATCAGCGCTTTGCGCTGCGAGGCGTTGCGACCCAGTTGCCGACCGGATTGACGATGACGCATGTCAAATACTCCAAAAACTATCGTTAAATCTTGGACTCGCTCAGATTCTGGAGCTCGGCCGGCGGCCAGTTCTCCAGCTTCTGTCCCAGGGACAGGCCCTGCTTGGCGAGGACGTCCTTGATCTCGGTCAGGGACTTTTTGCCAAGGTTCGGGGTCTTGAGCAGTTCCATTTCCGACCGTTGGATCAGGTCGCCGATGTAGTAGATGTTCTCTGCCTTGAGGCAGTTGGCCGAGCGGACGGTCAGCTCGAGGTCGTCCACCGGACGCAGCAGCACCGGGTCGACCGACGGCGCCTGCTCTTCGACCGGCTCGGCCTTCTCGGCCTTGAGGTCGACGAGCACGGACAGCTGGTCCACGAGGATACCGGCCGCCTGGCGGATGGCGTCCTCGGCCGAGATCGAGCCGTTGGTCTCGATGTCGAGCACCAGCGAATCGAGGTCGGTGCGCTGTTCGACACGGGCCCGCTCGACCGAGTAGGCCACGCGACGCAGCGGCGAGAACGACGCATCGATCAGCAGCCGGCCGACCGCGGTCTCCTCGTCTTCACGACGGGCGCTGGCCGGCACGTAGCCCATGCCGCGCTCGACCTTGAAGGTCATGTTCAGTTCGGCGTCATCGCGCAGCGTGGCGATGACGTGATCCGGATTCATGACCTCGACCGAGTGGTCGGCCTTGATGTCGGCTGCGGTCACGGTGCCGGGGCCGGCCTTCTTGATGCTCAACACCGCCTCGTCGCGGCCGTGCATAGTGATCGACAGGCCCTTGAGGTTCAGCAGGATCTCGAGCACGTCCTCCTGGACGCCCTCGAGTGCGCTGTACTCGTGCAGGATGCCTTCGATCTCCGCCTCGGTGACGGCGACGCCCGGGATGGACGAGAGCAGGATACGCCGCAACGCATTGCCCAGCGTGTAGCCAAACCCACGCTCCAACGGCTCCAGCACCACGCGCGCATGGGTGTCGTCGACCGTTTCCACGTCGACGAGGCGCGGCTTGAGAAGCTCTGTAGAACCCAGTTGCATTACGTACCCCCGAAAACCGTTTACTTCGAATACAGCTCGACGACGAGCGATTCGTTGATGTCCGCCGGCAGTTCGTCCCGAGTCGGGACCGCCTTGAAGACGCCTTCCATCTTGCTGGAATCGACCGTGACCCACGAGACGACTTCACGCTGAGCGGCCAGCTCGAGCGCATCCTTGACGCGCTGCTGCTTCTTCGCCTTCTCGCGCACCGTGACGGTGTCCTCGGCGGAGACCTGGTAGGACGGGATGTTGACCACCTCGCCGTTCACCATGATGCCGCGGTGCGAGACCAGCTGGCGTGCCTCGGCACGCGTGGCGCCGAAGCCCATGCGGTACGCGACGTTGTCCAGGCGGCACTCAAGGATCTGCAGAAGATTCTCGCCGGTGGAGCCTTTCATCTGCGCGGCGCGCTTGTAGTAGTTGCGGAACTGACGCTCCAGCACACCGTAGGTGCGGCGCAGCTTCTGCTTTTCGCGCAGCTGGAGGCCGTAGTCCGACACCTTCTGACGACGACCGGAGCCGTGCTGACCGGGGGCGCGGTCGTGATGGCACTTGTCTTCCAGTGCGCGCACGCCGGACTTGAGGAACAGATCCGTGCCTTCGCGCCGGGCGAGTTTACAGGTAGGACCGAGATAACGAGCCATAAGTCAAATACTCCTTACAAACGCACCGTCAAACGCGACGCTTTTTGGGCGGGCGGCAGCCATTGTGCGGGATCGGGGTGACATCAGTGATCACGCCGACCTTGAAGCCAACCGCGTTCAATGCGCGGATGGTCGATTCGCGGCCCGGGCCGGGACCCTTGACCTCGACGTCGACGTTCTTGACCCCATACACCTTCGCTGCCTCACCGGCACGCTCGGCTGCCACCTGGGCGGCAAACGGCGTGGACTTGCGCGAGCCGCGGAAGCCGGAGCCCCCGGACGTCGCCCAGCTGAGGGTGTTGCCCTGCCGGTCGGTGATCGTCACGATCGTGTTGTTGAACGACGCATGGATATGCGCGATCGCATCCGTGACGACGCGTTTTACCTTCTTACGGGTACCTTGACTTGCTTTAGCCATTAAGATCCTACTCTCGAGAAAGTATTAAGCCTGATTAGCGCTTGACCAGGCGACGCGGACCCTTACGAGTCCGTGCGTTCGTGCGTGTGCGCTGACCACGCAGCGGCAGACCGCGACGATGACGGAGACCACGGTAGCAACCAAGGTCCATCAGACGCTTGATGTTCATGGAAACGTCGCGACGCAGGTCGCCTTCGACTACATACTTGCCGACCTCCGCACGCAGAGATTCGACCTCTGCCTCGGACAGGTCGCGCACCTTGCGATCCGGCGCCACGCCCGTGGCGTCGCAGATCTGCTGGGCGCGGGTTCGACCGATTCCGTAGATGGAAGTCAGGCCAATGACCACATGTTTTTGAACGGGAATGTTGATCCCTGCAATACGTGCCATCGATTTATCACCCCAAAAAAGAGCGCGAGAGCTTAACGCAATGCGCCGTCAATAGCAAACGGATGTGACGGGCCGTGTCGTTACAGCCCGTTCTTGAAATGAGCCTTGCGAACCAGGCTGTCGTACTGGTGCGAGACCAGGTGCGATTGGACCTGCGACATGAAGTCCATCAACACGATCACGATGATCAGCAGTGACGTGCCACCGAAGTAGAACGGGACGTTCCAGTACAGGATCAGGAACTCCGGCAGCAGGCACACGGCGGTGATGTACATCGCGCCCCAGAACGTCAGCCGCGTGAGCACCTTGTCCACGTACCGGGCGGTCTGCTCGCCCGGACGGATGCCCGGGACGAACGCGCCGGAGCGCTTCAAGTTATCGGCGGTCTCGCGGGCGTTGAACACCAGCGCCGTGTAGAAGAAGCAGAAGAAGATGATCGCCGCGGCGTAGAACAGCACGTACAGCGGCTGCCCCGGCGAAAGCGTGTTCGACAGGTCCGCGAGCCAGCCCATGCCTTCCTGCTGGCCGAACCAGTTGCCCACCGTCGCCGGGAACAGGATGATGCTCGAGGCGAAAATCGGCGGGATGACACCGGCCATGTTCAGCTTCAGCGGCAGGTGCGAGGACTGCTGCCCCGCCATGCCGCGACCTTGCTGACGACGCGCGTAGTTCACCGTGATGCGGCGCTGGCCACGCTCGACGAAGACGACGAAAGCGGTCACCGCCAGGATCAGCACGCCCAGGATCAGCATGGTGAACACGTGCAGTTCACCGGTGCGGACCAGCTCGGCCGTGCCGCCGATCGCGCTCGGCAGCCCGGCGACGATGCCCGCGAAGATGATCAGCGAGATGCCGTTACCGACGCCACGCTCGGTGATCTGTTCACCCAGCCAGACCAGCAGCATGGTGCCGCTGACCAGGGTAAGGGTGGCGATGAACAGGAACCCGAGACCCGGGGCGAACACCAGCGGCGATCCGCCGACGGACTGACCCTGCAGCGCGATGGACACACCCAGCGCCTGCACCAGGCCGAGACCCAGTGTCCCGTAACGGGTGTACTGGGTGATCTTGCGCCGGCCGGCCTCGCCTTCCTTCTTCAGCTTCTCGAGCGTCGGTACCACGGCCGTCAGCAGCTGCACGATGATCGCCGCCGAGATGTACGGCATCACGCCCAGGGCGAACAGGGACATTCGAGACAGCGCGCCACCCGAGAACATGTTGACCATGCCGAGGATGCCGCCCGAGTTCTGCTCGAACAGCGCCTTCATCACGTCCACGTCGATGCCCGGCAGCGGGATGAACGTCCCGATGCGGTACACCACGAGCACCATGATGACGAAGAAAATACGTTGCCGGAGCTCGGTCAGCCGACCAGCCCCGGCAAGTGCGCCTATCCCTGTGTTTGCCTGTGCCACGCTTTACTCCGCTGAACCACCGGCCGCTTCAATCGCCTGGCGCGCGCCCTTGGAAACCGGAATCCCCTTGACCTTCAGCGCCTTCTCCACGTCACCCTGCAGGATGATCTTCACGCTCTTGACGTCGTGACGGATCAGGTTGGCGGCCTTGAGGGACTCGAGAGTGACCTCGCCATCGAGACGATTGAGCTCCGCGGTGCGGATCTCGGCACGGCTCAGCGACTTGGCCGCCTTGAAGCCCATCTTGGGCAGGCGACGCTGCAGCGGCATCTGACCGCCCTCGAAGCCCGTCTTGTGGAAGCCGCCCGAGCGGGACTTCTGGCCCTTGTGACCACGTCCGCCGGTCTTGCCGACGCCGGAGCCGATGCCGCGACCGACGCGCACGGCGTCCTTGCGGCTGCCCTCGGCGGGAGAGAGTTTGTTCAAACGCATTACTTTGCTTCCTGTACTTCGAGCATGTAGTGGACGCGATTGATCATGCCCCGGTTCTCCGGGGTATCGGCCACTTCCACCTCTTGGTGCATACGACGGATGCCCAGGCCGCGAACGCAGGCCTTGTGGGACTCGAGCCGATTGTTCATCGACCGAACCAGGCGCACCCGGATCTTGCCGTTAGCCTTCTGACTCATGCTTCATCCCCCAGGATTTCCTCGACGCGCTTGCCACGCTTCGCGGCAACCGCTTCCGGCGAATGGATCTGGGAGAGACCGTTGATGGTCGCCCGGATCACGTTCATGTGGTTGCGGGTCCCGATGCACTTCGCCAGGACGTTGCGTACGCCGGCTGCCTCGAAGACCGCGCGCATCGCACCACCGGCGATGACGCCGGTACCTTCGGAGGCCGGCTTCATGAAGACCCGGCCGGCACCGTGCACGCCCTTGGTCTCGTAGTACAGAGTCCCGTCACGCAGGGGTACGTCGACCATGCTGTTGCGTGCCCGCTCCATCGCCTTCTGGATGGCGGCGGGGACTTCCTTGGCCTTGCCATAGCCAAAGCCGACACGGCCTTCGCCGTCGCCCACCACGGTCAGCGCGGTGAACGAGAACTGGCGGCCACCCTTGACCACCTTGGACACGCGGTTGATCGTGACCAGCTTCTCGATCAGGCCTTCGTTCGAGACGTCGTTTGCATTACGGCTCATTGCATTACCTCTTTAGAACTTCAGGCCGGCTTCGCGTGCCGCATCGGCGACAGCCTGGACACGCCCGTGGTAAATGAAACCCGAGCGGTCGAACGCCACGGTGTCGATGCCCTTGTCCAGGGCTGCCTTGGCGATGGCCTCGCCCACCTTCTTGGCGGCGGCCACGTTGCCACCGTATTCGCCGTCGGCCAGCACGCCCTTGCCCAAGGTCGACGCCGTCGCAACGACGGTGCCTTCCGGCGCGAAGAGCTGCGCGTAGGTGTGGTTGCTGCTCCGGTGCACGCTCAGGCGATGCACGCCGAGCGACTTGATCTTGGCCCGGGCGCGACGTGCGCGGCGGAGCCGCTGTTTGGTACTTTCGTTCATCGCGTCACCCTCGATTATTTCTTCTTGGCTTCCTTACGCAGGATGCGCTCATCCGCGTACTTGACGCCCTTGCCCTTGTAAGGCTCCGGCGGACGCAGTGCCCGCACGTTGGAAGCCACCTGGCCGACCTTCTGCTTGTCCGCGCCCTTGATGTTGATCTCGGTGGCCGACGGGGTTTCCGCCGACACGCCGTCCGGGAGCGGGAAGTCGATCGGGTGCGAGTAACCCAGCTGCAGGTTAAGGGTCTGGCCCTGTACCTGCGCCCGGTAACCCACGCCGACCAGCTGGAGCTTGATCTCGAACCCGTTGGCGACGCCATCGACGCTGCCCTGCGCGAGCGAACGCATGGTCCCGGCCATCGGGATATCGTCGTCGCTGTTGGGTACGAAGCGAATCTGGTTGTCCTCGAAGGTCACACCGACCGTCGGGTGAACGTTCAGGGTCAGCTCGCCGTTCTTGCCCTTGAAGGACAGGACCTGCTCATCCAGCTTGACCTCGACACCCGAGGGGACCGCGACCGGCTTTCGTGCTACTCGACTCATAAATCCCCCAACCGGTTACGAAACAAAGCAGACGACTTCGCCACCGATGTTGCGGCGACGTGCTTCACGGTCCGGCATCACACCCTCTGAGGTGGACACCACGGCGACACCCAGGCCGCCCAGGACCTGCGGCAGGTTCTCGGCGCCGAAGAACTTGCGCGAACCCGGACGGGAAACGCGGTTGACCTTCTCGATAACCGGCTTGCCCTCGAAGTAGCGCAGGCCGAGCACCAGGGTCGGCTTCTTGTCGCCTTCGACGCGGACCTCGGCGATGTAGCCTTTGTCCTGCAACGTCTGGGCGACCGCCTTCTTGAACTTGGAGGCCGGCAGACGAACTTCCGTCTTGCGGGCGGCCTGGCCATTGCGGATGCGCGTCAGCATATCCGCGATCGGATCATTCATACTCATCGCGCTATCTCCTTACCAGCTGGACTTGCGCAGGCCCGGGATTTCCCCGGCCATCGCCAGTTGACGGAGCTTGTTACGCCCCATGCCAAACTTCCGGTAGACGCCCTTGGGACGACCGGTGAGCGCGCAACGGCGCACCTGGCGGGTGTAAGAAGAATCGCGCGGCAGCTTCTGCAGCTCGGCGGAGGCCGCCATCTTCTCGTCGAAATCCACCTCGGGATCCGCGACGATCGCGCGCAGCTTGGCGCGCTTGTCGGCGTACTGGCGAGCCAGCTTCTGGCGCTTGGCCTCGCGAGCGATCATGCTTTTCTTAGCCATAGTCTCGTTTCGTCTCTGTTAACGACGGAAGGGGAAACCGAAGCCGTCGAGCAGTGCCCGGGCCTGGTCGTTGTCCTTCGCGGTCGTTGTGATCGTGATATCCATACCCCGGACCTGGTCGACCTTGTCGAAGTCGATCTCCGGGAAGATGATCTGTTCACGAACCCCGAGGCTGTAATTGCCACGGCCATCGAACGACTTCGGGGACAGACCCCGGAAGTCGCGGATGCGGGGGCTCGCCACATGGATCAACCGATCGAGGAATTCGTACATGGTACGTCCCCTGAGGGTGACCTTGACACCCAGCGGCATGCCTTCGCGGAGCTTGAAGCCCGCGATCGACTTGCGCGCATACGTTACCACCGGCTGCTGACCGGTGATCAGGCCCATTTCTTCCACTGCGTTATCGATTACTTTCTTGTCACGAGCGGAATCACCCAGGCCCATGTTCAACGTAATCTTGGTCAGCTTCGGAACGGCCATTACGTTGTCGAGACCCAGCTTCTTGGCGAGCTCGTCACGCAACGTGTTGGAGTAGTATTCCTGAAGTCGAGCCATTTCTCTGATTCCTATTAAGCGTCAACGACTTCGCCGTTGGATTTGAAGTAACGAACCTTCCGACCGTCTTCAAGCGTCTTGAAGCCGACCCGGTCGCCTTTTTCGGAGGCGGGATTAAACAGCATCACGTTGGAGATATCAACGGCCTTCTCCATTTCGATGATGCCGCCGGTCCGACCGATCATCGGGTTGGGCTTCTGGTGCTTCTTCACCATGTTCACCCCTTCGACGACCACCCGAGCGCCGTCTTCAACGACCCGGAGTACGGTGCCGCGACGACCCTTGTCTTTGCCGGCAACGACGACCACGTCGTCACCCTGACGAATCTTGCGCATCTCGAACCCCCTTAAATAACTTCCGGCGCCAGCGAGACGATCTTCATGAACTTCTCGCCACGCAGCTCACGGGTGACCGGGCCGAAAATACGGGTACCGATCGGCTGGAGCTGGGCGTTCAGCAGGACCGCCGCATTGCCGTCGAAACGGATCAGCGAGCCGTCCGGACGACGAACACCCTTTGCGGTCCGTACGACGACCGCGTTGTAGACCTCGCCCTTCTTGACACGACCACGCGGGATCGCGTCCTTGACGGACACCTTGATTACGTCGCCGATCTCGGCGTAACGACGGTGCGAGCCGCCCAGTACCTTGATGCACTGGACCTTGCGCGCGCCGCTGTTATCTGCCGAATTCAGCACGGTTTGCATCTGGATCATGACGAAACTCCTTACTCAGCAGAGCGCTCGACAACGCGGACCAGGGTCCAGCTCTTGTTCTTGGAGATCGGACGCGTCTCGCGAATCTCGACACGGTCACCCTGACGGCAGGTGTTTTCCTCGTCGTGCACGCGGAACTTGGTGGTCCGCGTCATGTACTTGCCGTACAGCGAATGCTGCACGCGACGCTCGACCGCGACCGTGATGGACTTGTCGCCCTTGTTACTGGTTACTACCCCTTCACGGGTGCGTACGTTCTTTTCTTCGGATACCGTCGTCATCTCAGGCACGCTCCTTTTCCGCAATCACGGTCTTGATACGAGCAGCGTTGCGCCGCGCCTCGCGAGCCAGGTGGGTCTTCACCTCTTGGCCCGTGGCATGTTGCATGCGCAGGTTGAATTGCTCGCGCTTGACGGCCACCAGCTCTTCGCGCAGCTCGTCGACGGATTTTTCACGCAATTCTGTTGCAGTCATCACATCACCAACCGTGTTACGAACGTGGTCTTCACGGGCAGCTTGGCGGACGCGCGCTCGAATGCCGCGCGTGCAACGTCCTCGCTGACCCCCTCGATTTCATACAGCATCTTGCCCGGCTGCACCTTGGCAACCCAGTGCTCAACGCTGCCCTTGCCCTTACCCATACGGACTTCCAGGGGCTTCTGGGTAATCGGGGTGTCCGGGAAGATCCGGATCCAGATCTTACCGCCCCGCTTCACGTGACGAGAGATGGCACGACGACCAGCCTCGATCTGACGGGAAGTAATGTTTCCGCGCTCAAGCGTCTTCAGGCCGAACTCGCCGAAGCTCACCTTGTTGCCGTTGTTGGCAACGCCGCGGTTCTTGCCCTTGAACTGCTTGCGGAATTTTGTGCGTTTTGGCAGCAGCATTTTTCAAAGCTCCACTTCAATTCGTTGATCAGGCGGCCGACTTGCCGTCGTCGCTGCCCGGCACACCGAACACCTCGCCTTTGAAAATCCAGACCTTGACACCGATGATGCCGTAGGTGGTCTGGGCCTCTGCCATGCCGTAGTCGATGTCCGCACGCAGGGTGTGCAGCGGCACGCGGCCTTCGCGGTACCACTCGGTACGCGCGATCTCGGCGCCGCCCAGGCGGCCGGCGACGTTGATCTTCACGCCGCCCGCGCCGAGGCGCATCGTGGTCTGCACGGCCCGCTTCATGGCGCGGCGGAACATCACGCGACGCTCGAGCTGCTGCGCGATCGACTCGGCGACCAGCTGCGCGTCCAGCTCGGGCTTGCGGATCTCTTCGACCGACACCTTCACGGCGCTGCGCTCGAGACCCAGCATCGGGGCGATCTCGGTGCGCAGGCGCTCGATGTCCTCACCCTTGCGGCCGATGACGATGCCCGGACGCGCGGTGTGGATGGTGACCGCGGCCGAACGGGCCGGGCGCTCGATCTGCACACGCGAGACGGACGCATCCTTCAGACGCTGACGGATGTACTTGCGCGTACGCACGTCCTGCTCGAGGTGTTCGGAAAAACTCTTGTTATCGGCGTACCAGCGAGAGCTCCAGTCGGAGGAGATCCCAAGCCGGAAGCCTACCGGATGTACTTTGTGACCCATGACTGCTCCTTAGCGCTCGCTGACGACGACTTTGATGTGGCTGGTCCGCTTGAGGATCCGCACACCGCGGCCTTTCGCCCGCGCACGGAATCGCTTCAGAGTCGGGCCTTCGTCGACCATGATCTCGGAGATGCACAGACGATCGACGTCCGCGCCCTCGTTGTTTTCCGCGTTGGCGATCGCCGACTCGACGACCTTACGGATGATCGCGGCACCCTTCTTGGTCGAGAACTGGAGGTCTTCCAGCGCCGCGGCGACGTTCGCGCCACGCACCTGGTCGGCCACCAGCCGAGCCTTCTGCGGGGAGATCCGCGCGAAGCGGTGAAGTGCTTTTGCTTGCATCACGGAACCTCCTTAACGCTTGGCTTTCTTGTCGGCGGCGTGACCACGGTAAGTGCGCGTGGGTGCGTACTCGCCGAGTTTCTGGCCAACCATGTTCTCGTTGATCAGCACGGGAACGTGCTGACGACCGTTGTGCACCGCGATGGTCAACCCGATCATGTCGGGCAGGATCATCGAGCGGCGCGACCAGGTCTTTATGGGCCGGCGGCTGTTGGCGGCCGCGGCCTCTTCCACTTTCTGCATCAGGTGATGGTCCACGAAGGGACCTTTCTTGAGTGAACGTGGCACCTTGAAGCCCTCTTATTGCGTTATTTCTTGTTACGACGACGAACGATGTACTTGTCGGTACGCTTGTTCGTGCGCGTCTTGTAACCCTTGGTCGGCACGCCCCACGGGGTGA
>Ga0102930_1000699_pt1 | contig 11121 bp, 10 predicted proteins | sample SalPon1_B_H2O_MG_FD_84514 | JGI IMG/M metagenome (GOLD analysis project Ga0102930, IMG submission 84514) | Salt pond water microbial communities from South San Francisco under conditions of wetland restoration - Salt Pond MetaG R1_B_H2O_MG | ecosystem: Environmental > Aquatic > Non-marine Saline... | reverse complement strand
CTCACCGACTCCGTTTGGATAAACTTCATGATCGCAAAGATCTATTATTTTTTCTGGTGAAAAGAATTGCACTGCTTTGGGATAAATTTCTGGATGATTTTCAGAATACACAGAAATTATCTTTCCTGAAAACAGTTTTTTAAGGGCAGTTTGTTGAATTTCTGTATAATTATTAAAATCTAAGTATGCTAGACTTATTTGACTTCGTCCCATGATTAGGATAACATCGTTAGTTTCTGTGTTTATATTATCAAATTCTATTTTTTTACAATGAACATATTTGTTTTTTATTGCTTGTATATAATCTCGTGGTGAGAATTTTCTATTACATACAACTATTACTTTTGAAGGTATACCTAATGAATTAAGGTATGAACTGTATTCATAACTGTAATAAAACAAACCGTCGCAGGGTTTACTTGTGCAAACAATGTTCAAATCCATCTGACTACGTCTTCAAAACTAGGTTTCACATCTTGATTTTCTGTATTATTATCTTGTAAATCCTGCCTCCTATATCGTTCAGCATAGCCACATGATATCATAAGTATAGGTCTCTGCGTAACTGCACTCAATCCAATGTTATGCCATACTTCTACATCCCTGACAAAACAAGAATTGTAGGTTACATCAATATTTTTTTCCAAAATGTAATTTGTAAAATTTTGAGCAAATAATCCTACCTCTACCGCAACAGAATCTATAATTCTGTTTACATATGATTGATAAGCTTGATCATAGAAATGTCCTTTTTCAATCTGTCTTTCATAGAACCTGTTAGGCGTTGCGAGTCTACTATGTATTGTTAAGAGGTACGGGTTATATCGTATATGTTCGTAGTAAGGATTTGGTTTTCCCTGCTGCGTTTTTGTTGCAAGATCCTTTTCAACAGCTCTATCTTCTGCTCTTTTGTGACTTTTAACACAAAGACTGTGTATTTTTTCTTTTTCTGCTTTTTTATCTGGTCCCCAAATAAGAACTTCATATGCCATTGCATTATTTTTTGACGGCGAAGTCTTCCATGCTTTCCAAACTGCATCATGTATTTCTTCTTTAGGGGGAACTTTTTTGCTGTAGGTTTTTACATGACTTCTTTTTGTTTCTAGCAATTCAAAGATGTTGGTCATTTTATCTCCGTCACATTAATTGTGCGTTTTCTCATACTGTTAATTTTGATAGTAGATTCGTTCGGAATTTCGTGCGTATTTCCGTAAGGATCCACCGCTTCGTCGCAAGAATTAATATCAACAATTTTTACTTTCCTAAACGGTTTACCCGTTCTAGGATGATGCTCCTGCCAGTCTGGATCATTTTCATCTAAAGTTGTAAGGTTACTACCATTACCTGCGCCTATACATAATTCAGTTTGATCAGTTTCCCACCTTGGTCTTCCTTCCTGAGGATAACCAATACCGATGCCGTAGGCAATTTTTTTTGTTCCGGCTTGAACTTCGTCTAAAATGCCCAGCCGTCTTTCCCAAAAATCATTACCATTCATATCACCGTGGCTTTTGTTGCAACCAGTAGAGAATCCTAACTTAACAGCAGCTCTCATAACAAGTCCTATTGCAATTCCAATGCTGACGTATGCATTTTCCCACCTTGCTGAGTCTTTATTTTGTTTTATTTTTCCGTCGGCATGACAATTTAAATTTGTTTCTGGCTCTTTCGCAACAAACAAAATATATAAATTTGCATTCATTTGGGAATTACGCCAGGTCGACGGTGGATTTCTGTGATGCGTAGTTCCCCAGGTATACTGATATAGTTCTTCTAAAACTCCGCGATTGGCGCACCAGTAGACATCATAATATGCTTCCCACTGTTTTGACGGCGCATTTTCAGCATGCCATAACAGATAATCAATAACAGCAGGATGAATTTCTTTTTCATGATCCCAGTTTCTTTGACACTTTTGTATCTGACGAACGATCTCCATTTCTTCGTCCCAGTCATAAAACATTTGTTTAATCTTTTCCTGACTAGCAGGATTATTGTAAACATCAGATTCGTTATCCGTCATGTTATCAGTTGCTCCTAAAAGTTTCTTTCAGCCATTCAAAATTGTTAATTTTCTGCAATTCAGTAGGATTGTCTTTGTTTTCTTCTCCGAATTTCCTACCAGCAATGGCGCCTTTTATAGCATCTATGCCGAATGGCCGATTTACACCTTTATTACACCATGTTTCTAGACGTTTAAGGGTTTCTGAATTGTCTTGTCTATCTATTACTCGGCTAGCAAGTTTAGCACACTCTCTAAAACCAGATCGCCAAGCAGAAAAAGAATCTGTGTTAAAGTCTGTTATGTTTGATGTTTCGTTAATTGCTTTAAAACTATCAGATATAGAAGTAGTCATGTCGGGTCTAGAAATGTCCATTTTTATAGTCTTTGTCTTAGGAAGTAATTTTACTCCTCCGTAACCGTATGTTAAGTCATTTACAGGATTTTTGCTTTTCCATACATATACTGTATTTTTACCATAAAAATCAAAATACGGAATGTGGAAATCAAAATTAAAATTTTTAACTATATCTGCATCTGCATCTACTACCCAGAACATTTCTGTATCACAAATTTTAGCTGCTTGTATATGAGCCTCATGTATTCCTTTAACACCGCTTATACGCTTAGTTCTTGGAAACTTTTCTACTAATTTTTTATAATTTTTTTCCGCATTCAACTCATTATAACTAATAAAAACTATATCGTAAGGAACAGGAACAGAAGCTTGTATTTCAACTTCTTTTTTTTCAACAAAAAATCTATGGTAAAATTCTCGCTCAGATGGAAGATTATTTCTTGGTATTAGGCATAAGCCATCGTAACAACTGCCATTTTGAAATACATGCACTATGTTTTGACTTCCTTTGTCAGGGATATAGGAAAAATCAAAATTTTCATTTATGATTATATCATCGTATACCGTCCAGAAAAAACGGGTAAAACATTTTTTTGCAGCATCGTTCAAAGATTGTGCAAATTTAGCTGTAGGAAATCGTTTTTTTAAAATTTTCCAATTTTTATCTGCATTTGCTCTATCGCTTGATATAAACACAATGTCATACATAGTTATAAGATATTCCTTTCTTTAATCAGAGAGTATAATACGTCAGTATAATCATCGTGCGCAGGTTTAAAATGATGCCAATATTGCGCAAAAATTTCATGCTGCAACACATATCTACAATAAGGAAAATAAGCATATTCTTCGTTATCCGGCTTATAATAATTTGTTATATCTAATCTATCAATTATTGCATCTGTGTAAGAAGTTCTTTGTATTGCATCACAAGAATTTATCATAAAGTAATTGATATCTAAAGATTTTAGTATTTGCTGGGTAGAATAAGCTAGAGTTGCCCTTTCGTTTTCTTTTAAATCATAATCAAACAATATATCAATAGAATTATTTAATTTTTTTATTCTATTATCTAGAATAGATGTATTATGTGTTCCAGATGTATACGGAAAATACTTCTTATCAGCAAAATCTGCTAGATTATCATATTCATAATCTGTGTCCTCAGAGTATCGTAATTCCATTCTAGGACTTGAAGTCCATCCTATTAAGAAAAAAACATCTTCTGGATTTTCCATGTAAGTTGTTATATATTCTATAACCTTCCTGTGGATAAATTGGTTACTAGCTCCATTAATAGATACATTAACGTAATTAAAATGAAGTTTTTTTGCAAGTTGAGCAGCAAAACAATTCTGTCTATTATATTCACTAACGGTGTTTTCTCCGTCTAATTCTGCGCCTGCCATATGACTACACCCTACTGCAACAAGTGTTTTTTTCATATGTAATCCTTCATCCAAGGAATGTAATCCTTTATATCGATATTTCTAAAACGATCCGAGTTTATTGTTCTTTCTATAAAATTTTGCCATTCTTTTTCGTCTCTGTTTAGATTTACAATAGTCTTTAGATTTTTTATAGACTCTAAACGATGCCTCTCCCAATTCGGAACAATTGTAGAATTATACAATTTAGAGTATGCTTTGTCAAGTGTATTGTTAACTTTTTCTTTAACTATGTTCGGCAAGTGTCTTATATTCATATAGTATGGGTCTTCTACTAAGTTAAAGTGTGGTATGAGATTTTGATATCCATAATGATTATAATTTTCGGTATTAAAAAAGTGCCAATCTTTATACTGTTCGGTACACCAATCAAGAATCTGGTCTATTGCATGAATATTTAAAACACTTATTGTTACATGAACATGTACAACAACTTGTTGCCTTGTTTTTGTATATTCTTTTAACTTTTCTACATTTCTTTCTATTAGCTTCCATTTACTCGGATATCTCACATAGTATGCTAAATCTCCTACCGCATCTAAACTTAACGATAGCCTAATCTCTTTAAAAAGATCCCATATATCCAGCAATTTTTTTGGTATAAGTGTGGTATTTGTATTATATGATAATGTAATATTTTTTGCCCAACCTTTATCAATTATGCGTTGTAACCAGTCATAGTGTTCTTTTACAACTAGAGGTTCGCCTCCTATAAAATTGATATGAGTAACTGTTGGAAGAACAACGTCAAAAAAACCATTAGCAAAAGCATTTACAAACCAAGGATAGTTTTGCATAAATTCTGCAGTTTCAAATCCATGCGGATTTGCATCAGACTGTTGTTTTTCTTCTTCTATCCAGTGATGACTGTTCCAAGAACTGCATGTTCTACATTTTAGATTGCAAACATTTCCCAGTGTGATATCAAGATATTTTATATTTTGTACATCAAGATCACCTTCTGACGTAATTCCAGATAGGCTGGTATCTATGTTATCTAGATTGATTTCATTTTGTATCTGCCTAAGACTTACTAATCCCGAATCTTCTTTCATCCAGCACGAATCACAATTTTTTGGTCTTTTGCCTTCTAGAAGTTGTCTTCTAATTTTTTTAAGTTCTGGATCGTTTATATATTCATCTATCGTATTTGCAACCTTAGAATTTTTAAGGAACTGATATTTTTTTGTATCAGTTCCTTTTACAAATGTGTGTACTTTATCAACTTCTGATTCACAACACGGTCTTGATTTGCCTAGAGGATGAGTGCTTAAACCATTAAAAGCAAGATAGCAATAGGTACTGTCTTTGATTTTTTTATACGTTTCTGATGTCATGTCTGTCTAGTTTTAGTTATGTTGATATCTGCAGCACAATGACAATGATCTTTAGGACAGATTATTCCTTCTACCATTTCTGTGTAAAATTCTCCTTTAACAATATTTCCCACAACTGGTCCTACTCCGCAACTTGCTTGTTCAATTCTTCCATTTGGGTGTATGTGCAAGCTCTCATGTATATTGCATGTCCAGCCTTTGAAGAAATTTTTGCCTTCGGTAATAATTTTATTAGTGTTTATTGGTTCAATAACATCGTTATTCCATTGCACTTTTGCCCAGGCATAATTAGGTTGTTTTTTCATTTTTTGTTTTTGCTGTATTTCTGTGCTATTTTTGTTAAAAAAATTATTTTGCCAATCTGTATCATACTGCCACGGATCAGTGTTGGGTCGCAGTTCGTCGTATACTGGTGCATATTCAATAATATAGTTATAACACTCTTCTTTTAATCGACTAGCAAAATCAATACACTGTTTGAATTTTTCTTCAGAATGATGCATCATTATTCTTGCGCAAAGATAATTTTTTTTATCTTGTAAAAATTTATAATTTTCAATATACTTGTGTTCTTTAGAAAATTCAGGGTGGTAACTGGCTACAACATCTTCAAATAGATCATGATGGTCGTGCCACCAGGATAAAGGTCGACTAAAGTTAGTGTTAATGCCCACACAGCTTCCCGGCCACTCTACTAAATCTCTAAATTTTTCTACAACCGGAATTAATCCTTTCCAATGTGTAGGTTCTCCGCCACTTAAAAATAATTTAAAATATCTATATCCTTTTGATTGATAATATAATACTATTTTTTCAAGAGTAGCTGTAATTAGTTCTATATCATGTTCGTTTTTGTTTCTGCCTGCCCAGTTCCATTCTGAGCAATATGAACATCTAAAATTACAAAAATCATTTACCTGCCAGGCTATAGAGATCCATTTATCCTTTGCGGGTAGAATTGCCTTTACATTATTGTCCATTTAATACCTCGCCTAGCTTAGGAAAAATTTCGTAAAAATCAAAACGTCTATGCCTATCATTAATGTCAATGTAGGTTTTCATTTTTTCAAGAAGCTCTTTAGAATACTTATCGGTATTTTTTGTATATTCTATTATCCTGAAAACTGGATCACTATGCGATTTAAGATCTAAATTTGAAAGTTGTTCTATCACTTTATTTCTTACAGTTTTTGGCCAAACACAACTGTGCATTTGATCTGGATACTCTAAAAAAATCGGCACAAAATCTACTCTTCTACGCTGCGTACACATTAACCATTCTATTAATGGCTTTACATCAAAAATATTCCATGCCTGATAAACAAAATAAATTTTTAGTTGTACCTTGCTTGGAAGATTTTGTGCTTTTTCAAAATTTTCTTCGACTTTTTTCCAGCTAGTTGGATATCTAATATATTGGTTGTGGTCGCCAAAGCCGTCAATACTCATTTGTATTTCTGATGAGTCGAAAAAATCTAATTTATTATAAAACTCTTCGGGCCATGTAGTAAGATTTGTTGTCCAAGCGACATGACAAGATCTATTCCCGCTTTCTATCAATTTATCTAGCACATATTTGTTTGCTGCAATTAGTGTAGGTTCTCCGCCAGTGAGATAAAGTCTTTTTAAGTGAGGGGCAACCCTATCTACAAAATTTCTAAACTCTTGAGTTTCAAACCATTTCCAATCAAATTGATTTACAGATTTTACTTCGTGATTCCATTGATCTGATAACCATTTAGGAATCTCTTCGCTGGTAAGAATTTTTTTCCTTTCTTTATATAGTTGGTCAGAACTCACACTCCAACAGGAATTGCACTTTAAGTTACAATGGTTGCCTAATCGTAATTCTAAATGGGTAGGGTCAAACACTTCTGTGCTTTCTATAGGATACTGTTTGTTGGCCCACTGACGACTGCTTTCTATTCCTTTTTCTTCGTGTTCATAGCATCTTGAACATTCACGCACTGCATAACCTGAGAGCATCTTTTCTCTGACCTGAGTCATGTATTGTCCTTGCCAAATTTTGTCAAAAGCATCTTTTCCTAATACTGCGTCTTTCTCGTCTACCTGTATGTAATCTTCTGTGTAAACGTGACAGCAAAGTTTACACCTGCCATCAGTATTAGTATGTAAATTTATCCAAGGATATACGCAAAATGTATCAGTCATTCTATGCCTTTTAGTTCAGGGAATACCGAATAAAAATTTTCTTGCCTGATTTCGTCTAACTGCTTTGTTTTAAATATAAAAACAAATCTATCTGTATCGTTATCTTTTTCCATAAATTGCAAAATGCTTTTATAATCGTCTATCACTGAGCTAATATTAGAAAACTGTTTAAGATAATCGATGTGTTCGTCGTACCGTTTTCTTACTCTTTCTTTTTGTTGGTCTGTTAGAATTTGTAGTCTCATATAAGTAGGGTCTAACAAAATATTAATCCGTAAATTTTGCGGCTCTAATAACCCCTCTTCTATCCATTCTTTATGAAAGTCAGGCAAATTCAGCACATTATAGGCACTTACAGTAGGAGTAATTTCGAAGTATACATGCGGACACTGTTGTATCATGTTTTTACGGTTTTGAACTACCTCACTCCATTTCATATTTTTACGAAGATATTCTGCTCTTTCATGATTAGCGTCTATACTGCCAGCTACTCTTACATGTTCGAAACTATTCCAATAATCGAAAACACTTTTATCGCGATATTGCATTTTTGTAAAGTTAGTAGTGTAGTCCATCTTCACATCTCGTTTGCCCATTTCAATCCATTTATCAAGGATTTTATAATGTTCTTCTGTAATTAAAGGTTCGCCGCCGGCCCAGTATACTCTTTCTACACTTTCTAAAAGAGGATCAAGCTCGTCTATGAAATTTTTCATATCGTCGCGTACAGTTAACATCTTTTTGTGTTTAGGATTGCCGTGTGCCTTAACATGATCATCAAACCAGCTGGTTGAAAATTGTGGGCCGCAACTTCTACATTTTAGGTTACAAAGATTTGAAAAGCGTATATCCATATAAGACATATTGACATCGCCCGCAGATCCATCATCGGCTGTTTCTAAAACTTTATCGTAGTGGTGCTGAAAGTTTTCATTAGAGCTCTTTCGCAAAGTCCACATGCCATTTTCTTCCAGTTCGTAACAACGACGACATTCTAAACTTTTTTTACCTTCTAGCATGTTTAAGCGAAGCTGACGCATTTTGTCGCCGTTCCATATTTCCTGCAACGACTGTTCTTGGGTATCTCCTATGGGATGATTAGGGTCACTCATACAACAAGGATAAGTCGTTCCTGCCGGCCAAAGGTGCATATGCGTCCAAGGTAGCATGCAGAATGTTTTATTATCTTTATTCATATATCTCTTTGAGTTCTGGAAAGGTTATAGCAAAATTTTCATTACGAATAGTATCTAGTTTTTTCGTAGTTTCTTGAAATTCTAAAATGAGATGAGAATTATCTTCGCTATACATATATTCTATAATTTTTTCTAGTCTAGCTGAGATGTTTTTTAGTCTACTCGAATTCATAGGATATGTTCCTAATGAATCTAAGGCTTTTTTTATGTTTTTCTCTGCTTGTTTTTTAAGATATCGCGGCAAAATTGTACAGCTTAGATATTCTGGTGTAACTAGTAAGTTATTAAGGTTAATTTCGTAGTCGCTTGCTAAGTTGTTATCATAAAGACATACAAGAATTTTATCGATATCCATAATGTTTAAAACCGATATAGTAGGACTTGGAATTATTTTCACATGCGGAACATTGTCTCTAATCCAGCACAGATTTTCAAATACAGTTTCCCATTTTTGTCCATGCCTTGTATAATTTGCTTTATCCCCTACTTGATCCAAACTAACCCCAAAAATAATGTCATCAAAATATTTCCAATAATCTTTCACATGTCTATCTTTTAAATGTAGTCTACTAGCATTGCTATTATACATTAGTTTTGGAAAATGTTCAAGCTCGATTAAACGATCGAGCAAATCATAATGCTGTTTCATAAAAAGGCTTTCGCCGCCTGTAAAATATATCTCTTCTACTGTGGGCAATATTTCTTCAATTTCGTCCCATAGATGAGGATAATCGATTTCGACAACTCTGGCCTTGCCTTCTTCGTCTTCTGCCCAGCGAGAACTGAAATGAGAACCACAACTTCTGCATTTCATATTACATAGATTAGAAAATCTAACATCAAAAAAAGCAATGTTTAAATTATCAACTGTGCCATCTTCTTTTGTCTGTTCGACCGAATCTATATGATGACCATAATCATTATTCATCTTATGTCTGTAAGAAAAAACACCTTGCTTCTCATAATCAAAACATTTTCGACACCCATACGTTGCTTTATCGGCAAGCATGGCAAGTCGAAGTTCTTTCATTTTTTCATTATTCCAAACTCCTTTGAATCCTTCTTGATTTACATTTCCTATAGGAGTTTCGTAATCGTATGCACAACAGGGATACGTATCACCCGTCTGCCATGTGCTTAGATGTACCCAGGGGGCCATGCAAAAATGTTTGTTATCTTTCAGTAGCTGTTGATTATTACTTTTTTTCATTTAGTGTGCTTTCTAGTTTATTTAAGAAATCTATAAAATTAATTTTTCGATTAAAAAAATGGTTGTAGTTATGAGTTATTCTATTATTAATTTCATTTTTATTAAAAAAGCGTAAATCATTCATGGAATAATTTTTTATCTTTGCCATCATTTGCTGACACTCTTGAGGATTATCTATGTGTTCAAACCCAAAAATGTCATCAAATAACTGATATCCTCTTTCTTTTAATCTTTCGCCTATTCCGGTTCCTCCTATTGTAATAAAAGGATGACTATGTATAATAGTTTTAAATGTTTTTTCGGTTAAAAAATCATGATTCTCTAGGCTTTCTGTGACAATGCTAACAGCAGATTTGTCAAAATACTTCTTTATTTCTGATTGCAAGTTAATAACAAATCTTTCGTCTATAGAATCGAGCATGTGATTTTTGAATATCTGTGTTTTTTTAAAAACATCTTTTGCAGCAAATCGACTATTGTACTTTTTTAGTTCATCGATTATCCATTCTTTAAGGTCTACTCCGTCTTTCTGCGCAGCCATTGGTAGATGGTAACTGTAATAGCTTTCGTTAAATAGTCCTGTTTCTAACAAATAATAATAGGTCCATATTCTATGTATTTTTAGATTTCTATTTAAACATAGACTTTTTTTATTCAATGAATCAAGATAATTTTTGCGTTCGTTAGGTGTAGTGAAAGAAATATCATCTTTTGTTCGTACAAGATGTCTATAATAAGCTTCCCACCATTCTGGAAAAGAAACATATTTTATACCAGCTATAATTTTTCCGTCAACGCTGTTATCGCTATTGGTAATGACTATTTTATCTAGATTAAATCCACGTTTCTTTAGTTCTACTGCAAAGTTATTATGATCTAAAGTAGCTTCGTGAGGTGAAAAAATCCATAAAAAAGTATTTTTGTCTGAGTTAATTTGGTTTTTTAACCTATCTGAAATATAGATATCACATGTATGAGGCAATTTACAAATGTTTAAAACTAATTTAATTGTTTGTTCTGAAATAGAATCTAAGAAATTGTACCTACAAAGTAAAGAGTAATCAAATCCGCTCAAGAATCCAAGATGATTCTCTATCTCAAAGCTGTTATTAACACTTAAACTAGTATAAGGATTACAGTCGGTGTTAGAGACTATAATTTTAAAATCCTTAGTCATTAAGAAATCCGCTTATTTGCAGTGTATATTTGTCGTACATTCCTGCATTTGCGCTAAGATGTAAGACCTCGTTATCCCACATCCAACCTTCGCCTTTTTTCCAATGAGTGCTATTGTGCCATTCGTTATTTAATTGATACTGTATAAAGTGTCCTACACTCCAGTCTTCCAAATAGATATTTGCTCTTACTTTCCGTCTTTTGTCGTCCGGAAACCGTTTT
>Ga0102930_1000698_pt1 | contig 11184 bp, 13 predicted proteins | sample SalPon1_B_H2O_MG_FD_84514 | JGI IMG/M metagenome (GOLD analysis project Ga0102930, IMG submission 84514) | Salt pond water microbial communities from South San Francisco under conditions of wetland restoration - Salt Pond MetaG R1_B_H2O_MG | ecosystem: Environmental > Aquatic > Non-marine Saline... | reverse complement strand
CTAATCCAACACTGGTCAATGTATACAAATCATTCAATGCGATCTGATAACGAATGTTGAAAATATCACCAGATGACGTAGCAGGGTCGCCAATCGGAAAGAGACTCACTGCACCAATAATGTTCTCAGGTAACTGAATCTGTTTTGTATCAATGGTGTCTTGATCGACTTGGTGTTTATAATAAATCTTCTCAGTACCATCAAAATGATAGTCCCAGTAATAACGGAGTGCTTGGTCAATACGATCATCTACCTGATCATCATCGACATTGATTTCGATAACAGGTTTGCCTAAAGCACGAAGGCAATATTCTTTGAATTCTTTTCTTGTGGAAGGAACCGCCATTTGTGTGTCCTTAAATTGTCCTTATAGTGTTTATTTATAAAGACAAAACAATTGGAAAATTTTATTTAGCAGTCAATATAAAAATTCTTTTGACGATCTCTCACGTTCAAAATATAATCAAAATATTTATCCATTTTTCCTTTCCAATCATCATCAATTTCTGGATGAAGAACCCCTGATTTGTGAGATGAAAAAACATGATTTATCCAGTCTTTTGCATCAGGATTGACAAACAAATAATGATTAATATGAGCAAATGCAGCAGGCACGCGTTTTTGAATAGCATCAATTGGAGAAATTTCTTTATTTAATAATGTAGAATATAAAGCACTTTCACTGATATGTGTTGTATATATCGTTTTAGCTTTATCTAACAGCAAATATAAATCACAGTGCAAAGGAGCAAAGTGTGATTCATTTGCACCAATCACTTGTTTCAATTCATTCAAAGTTTCTTCTTTTGTCAAAGGATGAGGTTTGAAAATTACTCGATTATTATGCTGTTTTAAAATCCATTTTAGCTTTGCTACACAAATATTATCTTTCAATTTGTTTTCTCCAGGAAGAACGACTAGCGCATCAAAATCTTCATCAAAAACTTCTCTTTCATAATCATACTTGTTTGCGTTTCGATTGTAATAATTTTTTAAAACAAATTCACTGAAGTTTTTAATTTTTGGTTTATCAATATGCGCTTGATAGACCTGTTGGTATGATAATTCTGGTTGTAACGGGTGCATAATAAACAAACCAGCATATGTTGTATAATTCACAGTTTTAAAATCAAATGGTTCATATGCTGTAACATCGTAATCAAATTCTAAATTACGTCGATTACATTGTTTAATGAAATATTTTTCTACTTCCTTTAAACAATATAATCTTTTGTTTAAAGGTTTGTCACTACCAACATGTTTATCATAATCTTGTGGATTAAACATTTTTGTCATCATAATATACTCTTCAATTAAATTGTTTTAAGTTATGTAAAAAGTCGTGTCTCTTGTTGTAGTTGCACTCGTATTAAATGAAGTAGTGAATGAAGTAGTGAATGAAGTATTCCAACTCGTATTAAACGACGTAGTAAACGACGTGTTGAATGTTGTAGTAAACGATGTGTTGAATGATGTAGTAAATGAAGTTGTAGTGTTTCGTGACGTAGATACGGTAGTATTTTTACTAGTATTTCTAGTTAAAGATGTAGATCTGTAATAAGGACCATTCCGATTTATTGGGTTGAACACCGGTGGATCAAAGCTCGGTGGATAGGTAAAGAATTGAGTATTTCTACTACCACCTGATGTACTGAACGTAGTTGAAAACGTAGTATTAAACGTAGTGCTAGTGTTTCTCGAAGTTGTTTTTGAGGTACTTTTTGACGTACTTTTTGACGTACTTTTTGACGTAGTTTTCGAAGTTGTTATTGACGTACTTCTTGACGTACTTCTTGACGTAGTTTTTGAAGTTTGGTTAGAAGTTGTAAACTCAGTAGAAAACTTTTTAATTGCACCAAAGCCAAAGTTAAAATTAATCATAATTGTTCTCCATTAAAAGCTTTATTGTATAATCAATCACTGAAAGTCGCCAATGTAGTTAATAAACACAGCGTTTGTATTTACCACTATATAACTAATTATACTTGATGAATTTGCATCTGTAACTTGATCAATTTGAGCTCCTCCAACTGGTGTTTTTGCCTGTGATGGCAGTGTGAATTCATGACCACCTGTTCCATCCTGATTAATTACAATCAAACCACTTTGTCCCTCAGTAGATGCCAAACCGGAAAAAGTAAATGTAGTATTTTGTGTCAGTGTAATATTGAAATTAATTGAATCAGAAACATCAAGATCAATTGTACTTGCTGGTGATAATACTTCAAGTTCAGAGTTTGGAGTATTGACTAAGTTATCATAATCAATATTAGTAAGAGCCGATCCATCACCAATAAATCCATTTGCAGTAATATCTCCATTATTGTCGCGTAAAACAAGAGTATTTGAACTATCAGCAGCTGATGCTTGAACATTCAATACACCATTAGTATATGATAAATAATCGCCAGCAATATTTGCATCAACACGGAAATCTACACCATCAAGAATCAAACCAGAGTTTGCTGTATAAACGCCCGCTTGTGAAAACTGAGTAACAGTAACATCATCAGTACCGATAACAAACGTTGATGCGTCCTCGACAGTTTGAACCCAGCCGGTACCTGCATATTGATCGCCATGCTTAATGAATGTAAAAGAACCAGCGATGTCAGAAGATTCATCACAAACACCACAGCGCTCCAATATCCAAGGAGATGTATTACTGCCAGCATCAATTAAATTATAACGACCATTGTGTGCTGCGTTTGCTTGCCCTGCAACAAGAACACCATTTTCACCAAACTCAGTGGATGTAACTAAATAGCCATCAATTTCCGGCCATTCTGTATTTGATGTGGCGGTCAGTGTAGCACCAACACCACTGTTTGCATTATCATATGTTGCATCAAGATCAGAAAGTGTAATAACTTCAACAGACGGACGAGATTGTAAGCCCTCAGCAACTCCATCGACATAAGATTTAGTTGCAGCATCTTGCCCATTCATTGGCATTGCAAGACCAGAAACTTTTGTGAATATTACATTAGAACCAGATGAAATATCTTGATCTGCACTAATCACGCCGGTACTATATGAAAGTCCGTTCGCGCCTGATAAGTGAGAATCAACACGTGAATCAAGATAATATAGATTTGTATTACCTTCTGTTAAATCATCGGTGGTTTGATTTGCAAAATCAGAATCAAAATTGTTTGTATCATAACCCTCTGGAATATCTACAACAACCCATGATTCATCTTGACGAACATATTGCTCGCCATCATTTGGTGCTTCAATCCAATACAGATTTGTGTTGCCTTCACTTAAATCATCAGTAGTTTGATTTGCAAAATCAGTGCTGAAGTTATTTGAATCATAGCCCTCTGGAATATCTACAACAACCCACGATTCATTTTGACGAACATATTGTTCACTATCGTTTGGTGCTTCAATCCAATACAGATTTGTGTTGCCTTCTTCAATGGTGTCAGTTGTTTGTGAATCAACGTATGCAACCGCGTTTGTAAACGCATCATTTGCTAAAGTTTCTGCTTCAGCGACAGCATTGGAATAGGCAGCATTTGCAACAGTCTCAGCAAAAGATTCTGCATTTGTAACTGATTGTGATAAATCAATTGTTGTTGCAATTACTACTCCGCCTTGTGTATTACCATCATGTACACGAATAGTTTTTTGTGTCAAATCAACAAAAAGTTCGCCTTCAGCCCCAGTAATGGACTCCATTTCTTGATTCGTTCCACGTCTAAACTGTAAAACTCTAGACATCTTTCTTACTCCAATTTATATGTTATTATTTATGTAAATTAATGTTTAATTGTATTTGAAATTAACTTAAGTCGTTTGGTTCTCCATCTTCACCTTGTAAATCAACACCTGGCCCCGGATCCATTAAATCAACATCATCTTGGAATCCGAATGTGGTACTAAATTGTACCCACTGAGTTCCATTATAGCCTTCAAAATTATTAAATTCGCTATTGAATCTAATCATACCAACGACAGCATTTGCTGGTCTCGAATCACTATTACCCACTGGAACAATAAGATTCGATTCAACAGATACAGTATTAACCGTGTTGTTTTCAACTGCGTCAACCACTCTATTTTCTGTAAAATAAAGATTTGTGTTACCTTCTGTTAAATCATCGGTAGTTTTTGACGCAAAATCAGTGCTGAAGTTATTTGAATCATAACCTTCGGGTATATCAACAGTTACCCACGATTCATCTTGACGAACATACTGTTCACCGTCATTTGGTGCTTCAATCCAATACAGGTTTGTATTACCTTCTTCAATTGTATCAGTTGTTTGTGAGTCAACATACGCTACAGCATTTGAAAACGCGTTGGCCGCCAAGTCTGTTGCAACAGATACAGCATTTGAATAAGCAGTGGAAATTTGTCCGGCCACTGAATTAGCAAAATTAGGATCATCATTAATCGCAGAAGCTAATTCGTTCAGTGTATCTAATACGCCCGGAGCAGTATTTACTAGTGCTGCTATTTCAGTATCAGTATATGAAATTGCATTCGAATAAACTGTATCGGCTAAATCGTCAACATACAATTTATTGACAGCATCACTACTTGTAAATGGCGATGATAATCCGGCGACTTTTGTAAAAGTCACGTTTGCGCCAGATGATATATCTTGATTTGATGATATGAGCCCGGAATTGTACGACAGACCATTTGCAGTTGATAAATGTGAATCAACACGTGAATCAAGATAATAAAGATTTGTGTTACCTTCATTTAAATCATCAGTTGTTTTATTAGAAAAATCAATATCAAAATCAGATGACTTGTAAGTTGTAACAGAAAATACGCCGGTGTTCGAATCGTAACTTAAATCACCATTCGATGATACCGATATTCTTGCTCTATCTTGTGTAAAGTAAAGATTGGTATTTCCTTCCTCGATCGTATCTGTTGTTTGTTCATCAACATACGTTACAGCGTTTGAAAACGCATCATTTGCTTGTTGAATCGCAAAGTCTTGTAAATCAGACGCAGTATTTCCTTCTAAGGTTGTTGCATCAATCGTGAGAGTCCATTCTCTTGAACCATCAGTATTCGATACAAGAAAGTAACCATTTCCAGCCGGCGTGCCAAGATCAGGTTCTGCGTGTTCTAACGAAAGGAATTCATAACGATTAGGATCTGCCTGATCGCTTGATACCTTCTTGACTTTATTACTGATCAGTTTAGCCATAATTATCTCGTCTCAAGAATGCTTACTGTGATTTTAAGGTCGTTGTTACTACTAGCATATGCTGAAATAGTTTCACCAGTTTCAATAACCAATTTACCTTCCAACATTGAAGCTGCATCGCCCACTGGTATTGAAAAATCTTTAACTAATTCAGTATTTCCTTCTGATGTGAGAAATGTCACATTTGATGTTTCATCTCCGACATTTGCAACCTGAGCAAGAAGAACAATTCCAGTAGTTTGTGCCGGCACAGTATATAACACTTGTTCTGATGTTGTAAGCTCACTAGCAACAGATTTAAATGTATTTAATGGTGCAGTTGCCATATTACTTTCCTTTTATTTCATCCATTATTTCAAGAAGTGTTGCAAAACAATCCTTGGCTTCTTGTATTACATCTTCTCTTGATCTAAGTTTATTAAGTTCTTTTAAAGCTTCTTTTCTATTTTCCCAATCTAAATGGTTTGTCGGGTAATCAATTAGTCTTTTTTTCATTACCGCGCCGCCCATCAAATGAGCACCTGTCAAAACATACGCAGTGCCCGCAATTTGTTTTTCAGTTTTCAATTTTTTTGCATATTCTTTTGCAACTATCAAATCATTTGGTCTTTTTAATTCATCTAAATCTAATTTCAACCTTTCAGTTCTATTTATTGAATCTGAATAGTGCATATCAATAACAGAATGTATTTCAAATAGAGCTTTTACCCAATCGGTGTACCATTGAATAGGTGGCTCACCAGTCGCCATAGCTGAACCAACGTCGTGTTCTTCACAAGCGTGGTGTAAATCTCTTGTTTCTTTCCACAATACACTACGCATCAACTTTCCAATGCAAGAATATATGGTGTCAATACTGCAAACAAGCCACGATCAAATGATTCACCAGTAATTACACCCTGTGAATTGTTAATCAAAAGACCATCGCCAATGCGGAAATCGCCCCATTGGTCAGTACTTGTGTAATTGACTTGACCACTGTTTTCTTCAACAACTTCATTCTCTTGAATCGGAACACCGCCCAACTGAGGTGTTGCAGTCAAAATATCAGTACCAGTGCCGACAAACTCAAACGTATGAGATGATGAAGTAATTAATGATCTTTGATAGAATTCAACAGTATCTCCATCAGTCGGAGATTCATCTGCAGGTATTGACTCTAACAGTGTTAAAGTAGCAGTATTAGAAACAACATTAGATGATTCTGAAATAGTGTAGTATGTGTTACTCGAACCAAACTTAACAACTTCGCTTACCTTGGGTTGCTCAGACAAACCATCAACAACAAGTTCGGTTCCCGACTGATTGTTTCCAGATACAGCCCCCGAACGAATCAATGGACCAAGTCCAGTCGCCCGCAATCCTCGGTTGCCGAAACTGTTGTTTGAGTTTGTAATGGAACAAAATCCACCATTCGAACAAAGAACACCATCATCACAGCAAATTGTAAAAATACTTACCAGTTGTGAGTAACCACCATTCAAAATATGAACACCAATACCACCTTGGTTGAATTGAGTGTATGAATCAGACACCATAGATTTCAATCCATTGGCTTTTGATCCATCAACTCGCATACCTACGCCATCTGTAGTAATTGAACTACAGTTTTGAATATATGGTGATGTTATTCCAAGAACTCCACCAGCATCCGGAAATGCAATTGCAGCTGCGCCGTTTGCATGATCACGAAAAGTAATACCAGTTACATAACAAGCATTTGTTACGTGAATAATATCTGCTTCTGTATTCGCGGGACGAACTGAAACGGTTCGAAGATTGTCACCAATTAATGCGGTTCTTTCTGGAAGAACAATTGGTGTTTCTTCCGTATAATCACCAGACTTAATGTAAATTGTGGTGTTGGACGATGCAGAATTAACAGCGGCAGCAATTGAACGAAACGCATTACCGAGTGTCAAACCGTCATTATCATCACTTCCACTTTCTGATACATACAAAACATTGTTTGCAGTATCAGGATCTTGCCAATACACACCATTGCTTGATGATGCAAGAAGTTGTCCATCTGTTCCCGTAGTTCCGTTTGCATCAATTGTATTTGAAACAGTAACATTTTCAAAAGAAGCGTTTGCCCCAAAGAACTGTTCAATTGCTTGTGATTCTGAGCCAAGTGTTTGTGTATTGACACCATTGACAGTGATTTTACCATTGATTGTAGTATTGCCATTCAAGATTGTTTCTTGATTGACTTCCAACTTATCATATACATGAGTACCATCTTCTGTAATCGTAAAAGTAATTTCAGTGTTTGCATCAGCAAAAGATAAAATACTGTTTGCATAAGAAATAGTTAAGTTACCAAGATTAATACTATTTCCTGATAGAAAAATATCTTTGAATCGTAAAGATTCTGAGCCAAGATTATATAGCTCTGTGGTTTCAGGTAAAATATTTCTTACTGACGAAATATCATTGCCAGTTAAATCAAGGCTATCACCTGAAGGTATTTCCTTGACTTTTTCTTCATTTTGGTCTAAAATAAGTGGAAAACGATTAGTCATAATTCTTACCTTAATTTAACGGCACAGTTATTAGTGAATCTGATCTATCATATAAAAATGCAATTGGGTTTCTGAATGTTTCATTGCCTTCAACTCTTAAAAAATTAACCAATAAAGGTGTTAATTTTGCTGAAAAAATTCCTGAATTTCGTGTTTCAATATTAAAATCTCCAGAGCCAGAAGTTTCAACGTCTCCCCAATAAATTCCATTTCCATTTGAAAAAAGTGCTTGACCATCTATGCCAACAGAGCCGTTGGCAGACAATGCACCAGTAATAGTTTGATTGGTTACATTTGCGCCGAGTTCAAGAAGAACACTGCCATTAGAGGAATATAGAATACCATCGGCGAAATTGAAAGCTAATTCACCAACGTCAATATAAGAAGAATTTGACGTATTCGTAGTATTTGGCTGACGACCGGCAACACCGGTACGTTTAATCTGAAACTTATTTCCAGACATTCTTTATTCCTCTATTTAGAGATTCACAGGGAACTATATAGTTCCTATTACCTATTTATAACTTAAAAATACCAGATTCGTTCCAAGTAATATCAACATTAGAACCATTAGGTATAATGGGCAAACCTGTCACACTATCATCTAACCAAGCAATTAATCGCGATGTTTCTGTATTTGCTGTGTCAATCCAAAATAAAAGTGCTTCTGATTCAACGTTTGATTCAGGCACAATTGAAACATCATCTGCAGAAAAAACACCATTTGAAACAGATGTATTTGCAAGTGTTACGGTTCCAATTTCAGCACTTTCATTAAGATCTGAATAATATTGATCTGAATTTGATTGTGGCTGAATATCAGTATCAATCAACGAAACTTTAACCGTTTCAGTATCCAGTGCGACATCTGAAGCACCCGACAATAGTGCTTCTTTATACTTTGGATAAATTATATTGGTCACTCAGATACCTTCTTTTCAAAACTTTTTACTTTTTTTTGAAGTTTTTCGTTTTCTTCTTTAAGACTTGCATTTTGTTCTTCCAAAATCCAAAGCTGTGTTTCTAATTTTAAACCAGCCATCATCACTTCATTTAACTTAATTCTCATTCGATCAATATATTTGTTATAAAAGTCAACAGTTGCATTATCAGTCATATTATACTCCTAAATTAAAATGTACCACCATCCAATGAATCAAAGACAGGAACACCAGAAGCATTCATTTGCAATACTTGATATGCAGAACCAGTTGCCTCTGCCAATGTACCAGTGTCTTGACCATACAGAATTGCATTGTTTGAAACACTTTGTTTACCAGTACCACCACTTGTGACTTCAAGTGCATTTGTTAGTGAAAGTGTATTGGCAGAAATATCTTCAAGTGTTGCATTAAAACCTTCAAGATTTCCCAGAACCACGTCTGCGCGAGCATATGTTGCAGCGCCTTTATTGATTGTAGTTGCACCATTGTCAAGGTTAGCATCAACAAGATCCTTGAAGAAGTGGAATTTTTCATCATCAGCATCGCGGAATAAACCAGCATGTTCCATTGTGACGCCAGCATCATCACTATAATGACCGATAAAACCAAGATCAACGCTGTCAGCAACATTATTTGAACCAAGGTGAATAAGTGGATCTTCAACTTTAAATTCAGTGACTTCAAGAGAAATGACGTTACCAGTGACGGTCAAGTCACCTTCAACTTGCATATCACCAAATGTGACATTATCGCCGGATGAAATTGCAACATTACCAGAACCATCAAATGTCAAACCATTACCAAGTTTGACATCCAAACTACCAGGAGATGCAACCAAACCAGCAGAAGTATTTGCAGCAACCTCAGTCGAAGTCGCATTGACAGCAATACCATCACCAGCGCCAACTGAAATGGTTCTGCTTGCGGTGATGTCACCATTGGATCCGTCTAAACCAGCACCCTGAAGAATTTCTACGTTGGTGTGATCAATATGTTCATTTGCAACATAGCCAAGTAACGAATCGTGGTCAATCGCAACGTTAGTAACACCAGTGATACGACCTTGTTGATCAACAGTGAATTGACCAAGAGTATTCGCAGTACCATATGTTGCGGGATTGACTGCAGTATCATCAAGATCAATTGTGACCTGATTATTACTAACTGAAGTTGTAAGACCCGTATCACCCGTGAATGTTAGTGTCTGGCCAGTGAAAACGGTATCAACACCAGAATCACCAGCAACATCAAAGTCACTGACAATTGCACCAATCTCTGCATCAACATATGTTTTGATTGCTTCTGATGTGACAAGTGAAGTATTTGATGCGGATGCCATCGTATCATCATCGATGATATCATCCACCAAATAAGTGTTGAGTGTAAGTGTTGAAATATCAAGATCATCAAAATTGACCGTATTCGCGAGACCAATTGTGACTTGACCATTTGCCGCGTAATTGACATCAACTTCGTTTGTACCAGTGATAAACTCGCCACCGACCTGTCGAACCGTGTTAAAATCACCAATGAATAATACGTTACCATTTGATGACCAAGCCAACTCACCATTAGCAAGACTTGACGGTGTCTGAGTCGTTTCAGACCGTTTGATTTGAATAAGATTCTGTGTAGACATATCTTTACCTTATAATTGAGTTAAAAATTTCCGCCGTCTAAGGACATTAATTTAATCTCATAATTTTTAGTTTCTGAATTATATTGTAATCCAGATCCGTCAACACGATTCAAAATAACTACGTTCTCAACATCTTCAATATTCTGTAAAAAAGCATTATCACGAATTGAATTACGCAACGAAAGAGGTGATGATGTTTGCAAATGACCATCAGTTTGATTCACACTTACTTTGACATTGTTTAATGACATTATCGAGTAACTCCTGGCGTGACAGTGACAATACCTTCTAAAACCCGTGATACAATGTTAGATGCATCTGACAATTCTATATCATAGACATAACGACCAGCTTCCATTTCGTTGGTTTGGTCTGAAGTCAATCGAAGTGTAACAACACCTGTGTTTGCTTCAACTTCTACATCAAAATCTACCGATTGAGATGATGTATAATATTTTCTTATCTGACCAGCACCAGTATAACCACCAAGATATATAGGATCTCCAGCATCATCTGTCAGTGTAATACTTGTCAGATAATCAGTGCCTTGTCCGATTTTTAAATTTGCTTTGGTCGCCATATAGTCTATTTATAAAAATTAAATTCTTGTAGTAAACTTTCGTTGGTGATTGATTGACTTGAATCGATGGTTCAATCTCACATACGTTGATTTCGATCTCTGTATATTTATAGCGTTTTCACACAAACATTGATCCGCCGGAAACGCACCATATTCATCAACAAATCTTAATACTCTTTCCGCACCCCTTGGTTTCAGAATGTAACCATATGCGTGACGAAAGAATGAACCAGTCACTGAACGATCACCATAGAAACTATTTATAGGATACGATTCAATTCCATCGTCATTTTTTTCATAAACTGCACGATCATAAT
>Ga0102930_1000697_pt1 | contig 11203 bp, 15 predicted proteins | sample SalPon1_B_H2O_MG_FD_84514 | JGI IMG/M metagenome (GOLD analysis project Ga0102930, IMG submission 84514) | Salt pond water microbial communities from South San Francisco under conditions of wetland restoration - Salt Pond MetaG R1_B_H2O_MG | ecosystem: Environmental > Aquatic > Non-marine Saline... | reverse complement strand
CTGAGTTGGCACCGGGCAAGAAAGTTCTTGTTCCCTGAGAAAACGCGCAAATGATCTCATAAAACGTTAGTCCTTTGACTGCTGTGGGGTCTTGTACCCCGCCTCGTCGCGAGCATCGTAGTATGCGGCAATGGCCATGTCCTTGCGCTCCTCGTCTGACTTGCCCTTGAACTGCGGTGCATCCGAGTCCTTGAAGTCCTTGATCCAGTCCGAGATATCATCGGTCGCAGAGAGTTTCTCGTTCAAGGTTTCTTCGTACATGCCCATGGACATCATTGCGCCGTCCATGTCATCGTCCATCTCAGGTTCGTCGTCCATGTCATAGTCATACCGGTCCATGTCCATCTCTTCGGGACCACACATCTCGCGCTTGATCTTTTTGCCGGCCATGTATGAGTGAATGCCTTCCATGTCACCTTCGAGCTTGGCGATCTTGTTCTGATACCACTCGGGCATCACGGTACCTGCCTTGAGACACTCGATCACTTCGCCGGCCGCATACTTGATAAAGTAAAGCTGAGTCATCGCCATCTCGGCAGCACCGGTCGGGCCATAGTCAGGATAGTCGTACGAAGCCTCGTTTACCTTGGCTTCGGTCAACTCTTCCTTGACCTGCTTTTTGGCCTCTTCCATCGGCACACACTTCGGCACTTCCTTGCCGTCTTTCATCTTGGTGCCGACCTGAACGTACCCTTCCCAACACGGATCGTCATCGTCTTTCTCAAGATCATCCATCACAAGGTCCATAATCTCGACATCCCCGGCAGGAACCATTTTTCTACCTGCGCCCGGGAAGTTTACCTCGACCTTCGATCCCTTCATGCCATAAAACATACCCATCTTACCGTTGACCATGACGTCATCACCACGGTTCAGGTCCTTGAGCTCTTTGGTAGTTGCCTCTGAGACACCCTTCTCTTTTTTCTTATCTTTCTCGATAGCCTTGTCGATAGTCTTACGACGCTTGTGGAGATACTCGTCCGAAGAATCGACATCGCCGTCGTTATCGATGTCCTTGTCCTTTCGGTTCTTGAACTTCTTGTCCAGTGCCTTGTCTTTGACGGGATCAAGTTCTTTCTTTTCTTGAATCGACGTCACGAAATTAAAAAAATCAGTCATCTGTAAAATGCTCCTATGCGTTCTTTATTTTGCTCTGGACACCGTCGGGAAGTTTTTCAAACAAATCCTTGTCGGTCGTCTTGGCGGTTTTACCGTACGTGAGAAAACTATTCACTCGGGCAAGTCCCCACTGTGATGGTGTGGTTCCGGGTCGATGACCCGTTTTCCAAGCGGCAACCCCACGATCGTACACGTCTTTGAGTACAGACTTTGGGGCACCAGACTCATCGGCCTTGTTTTCCAGTGACTTGTCGACATTAGATTCCAAGATCTTTACTGAAAACTCAGAAAATGACTTCGTGCTTTCCTCACCGTACATCTGGTCATATTTCTTGGTATACTTAGATGGCTTTGTTTTTGCGCCTTTGTCGCCCGGTGCAGGTTTGTATGCACTCGGGTCATCGTCATCTTTTTTGGCACCGCGATCAAAATGCCGTGCACGATCATCTTTCTTTTTGGTTTTGACACCCTTGTAATACTTGGCCGGCTGATCACCCTCAACGTCAGGAACAGCGTCTTCGTTGGTAGCCGATCTCTCGGCCTCGCGCTCTTGTTCCCTTTCCTGATCTTCTTCTTTCTGCCGTTTCTCTTGCTCGGCGTCAATCTCATCGCGGCGACGTGCATCCTCGAGCTTGTCGTCATACTCGTCTTCCAGATCGTCCATCGCCTGTTCTTTTTCGCGCTTGACCCGCTCGACGGCAGTTTCCTCGGCAAGGATCATGGCCTCGACCTGATCGGCAATCGTCGTATCGATATTTATATTCGACTCGAGTAAATCTTTTCGGGTCGCAAGACTCTTGGGGAGAATGCCGTTGTTGATCAGATCGTGGAGTACCTTCTCGAGATTGCGGAAATCGAGTTGCGTCATCTTGGCGATCTTGACCAGATCCTGCCGGGTACCTTTGCTACCATGACGCTGGATGTAGTACTTGACACCTTTCTTGTATTTGTTCTTGTGGAAGAACCGGTCAAGGAGGCGATCTAGTTGCGGTGACAAAACAGATATCTCCGATTCTTGGATTTTCTCTACTGAGTCGAGCCACTTGCGCATCTTCTGACCGTTTGCCATTTCGACAAGGAGGTAATTGGTCCCGAGCATCGCGACCTTCCCAACCTCGCCCGATTCTTTGACGATGACCTCGTCACCCTCATAGAAAAGATTCCCACTGATATATTCTTCTCGCTCGACCGATACGGGAGACAGTTGGATATGGGTTCGGAAATCGTGTGTTTCCGTTAATCCCATTCCTTTTCGGATATCGTTGAACAGGGACTTTGACTCCGAGAAATCCTCGGGCAGACCCTTGATGAATGAGCGGTAGTCATTGACTTCAACCGACTCGATCAATCGGTCGGGCGCCGGTGTGTCGGTCCCCGACGAGATTACATTCACGCCCTCGCGGAAATGATAGAATCCGTGGCGGCCACTGATCCCATTGTTCTTGGAAACCAACACCTCGGTTTCGAGTCTTTGGTCTTCGGGGACAACGACATTCGCGCGACTGAATCCCTCGGAGTATGCAACACTCAGTGCGTCGTGAACCGAACGAATTGATTCGTCCAGTACGATCGACCGGGCATACCGAGGGAACATTTTCCGCGCGTACTTGACGCTTTGATTGAAGCTCAAAGGACTTGCGTTCGACTCACTGATCAGGGGGTAGATCCGGTATGTCCCACCCTTTCCGGCAACCTTGGTCGTCGCCTCGAATAGACGCGTGTGACCGTACATCGGGACGCGCATGTTCGGCGCACCGCAGATCGTGATTTCGTGTGTCGACTCGTTTAAGTACTCGGTAAATGACTTGAACGAGTAATTGTTACTACTATTTGACATTCCGCCTTTTCCATCAGGGAAGGATATTTGTGCCTTGCCTATAATAATATGGGTATTCGCTTGTATGCCTTTATTTATATTTTTTATGAATGCAACAGGCAAAAAAAGGGGGAAACCGGCGAGAGAGAGAGATAAGAGAGAGAGGTAACGCCGATTTCCCCACACTCGGGGAATTATGTAGATGTAATTATCTATGCCATAGATTTGGTTGTCGGGTAGTTGAGCATTTCAGGGGTGATTGACTTGGTTCCCACGTACCCAAACTCCTTGGAGTATGTGATCGCCAGTGCCTCACGATCCGACAGATATCCACCACGTGATGCGTACGAGTCCTTGGCCGCAAGTGTCCGATGCTGAAATACCTGCATCAGGTTCGTTTCCTTCATCTCGGCATGGTGAAAGTGGCCAACATGACCGTACGAATACTTGGTCCGACCAAAGACATCACGGAACTTGGCGGCAAACACATCATGCAGATTCGTGACCTTTTTGCGATGACCATGATGGAAGAACAGGGAGGTTTTGCCCCATTCGTAACAGTAGTAGATATCACCGGTCAGATCGACGGTCACGCGCGGATCGTTTTCATAGAATGCACCAAAACACTCGGACAGGACGACCGACGAGGATTCATCGTGATTGCCCTCGGCACAGATCAGGTGCACGTGCTCATGCTTCTGGAGAAGCAGTGCGATCACGCGACGGAGCACCCGGATCGCTACTCGCACGATCAGTCGGTACCGCGTATCCGCATCGACGACATGGCGAGACGCCGGCGTGAGGGGTAGGAGACCATCCCAGTGAAGAAAATCACCGAGTTGACCGATGATACCAACCTTGGCATTCGGTGTCTGGATGATTGCCTCTTTGAACCAGTCATATAACATCGACTCGGCGATCTTGGTATCCCAGTTGTCGCCCGTCTCTTCCCACCATGAGTTCATACCAATATGGTAATCGGTGATGACATACAAGTTCAGTTTATCTGGATCAACAGCATCCGCGTGTTTCTTGCTCATCGGTGGCGCGGCCTTGTCCCGAGGAATCGACTCGGCAAATGCGGCGCGGGCCTCTTCGAGCATAACGCGATACTGATCAGGATCGACCTTGGACTTGATCCACTGATTCTTGACATTGTTCTGTGAGTCGTAGTGCGTCGTCGCACGATCGACCATAAACATATCGGGGACCGTGTTGACCATATCGTGATCGGGTGCAAAGCCTTTCTTGGCGGCCCGGTTCTTGACTCGGTCAATCGCCTCCTTGAGGGTCTTGTAATCGCGATCAAGACTCTTGGCAGCACCGGTCATCGAGTTTAGACGGACAACCTCACTGATATAATTGTTTTCGGTCTCTGTTGCATACGGAATATATTGTTCTAGGTCAGCGTACGTGGGCATGATATACATCAACTCCTATTATTACAGTATTCATTATACAGGATATCTTCAAGCTCATATGCCTCAAGTTCCCATGGTTGCTCGTTATATGTAGCGTTTGTCCAATCCTCTCCTTGCCAGTACAAACGGCGTCCGTGACTTTTACTGTGTTTTTGGATCAACTCACGATACACATACTGTTTGACATGAACCATCTCATGAATAATCGTCCGAATAACCGAGTCGTCTGACTGATTTTCGTCAATCTCAAAAAAGAAATGCCGCTCAGACTCTTGGGTACAGTACCCACGCACATGAGATTCATTCTCATCAAGGTCCGTGACCTCGATCTCCAGATCCAGATTCCTAATTCGGGGGATCAAAGATTCCACGGCAAACGATACAGTGGACTCGATCAGTGATCGGCGTTCGTCGCACGAACACTGTATCGTTTGGTACATCATTCGGCTTTACTGTCTGGGTCTTGATGCTGATTACACAGCCCAATGATGTCACCTTCTTTCTTGACCTTAATGTACCCGTTGTCTTGGAGCGCATCGATTGTACCAGTGCATCCGGCAACAAATGATGTGCGCCCGTATGAAATAACACTAAAGATCCACACTACTGCGAGTAATCCGATCATCCACCAACTTAAAAACATTTTATCTCCTTGTACGAAGCCCCCGGAGTATATATCAAAGTCCGGGGGCCTGTATTTCTGTTACCCGACTTGTTCGTCGATTACCTTGACAAGATCAGGGGCAAAGACATCTTCGACTTCTTTGTCGACCTTGACCTCCATCTTCCGAACGCGCATGAACTTGACAGTGTACATGTCCGATCCATAGTTGTACTTGACCTCGACAAACCCTTTCCAACGGGTCATACCCGAAGATTTGAATTGAAACGTGTTATCGGTGTATGACTTGTTTTTGGCACCCCAAGCTGCGAAGGCCATCGGGTCGATCGCATTGATTTGTGAAACGATTGTTTTTGCTACGGTTGGGTCTGACATTTTGGCTACCTCTCTGTGGTCTCTCTCTGAATCAACAAGTCCTATTATACTGACTTCTCTGCGTATGTCAAACCCACAGCAAAAGGGAGGCCCGACAGGATGACCGACTCGGCGGCCGCGATAGGTCTATCGTTCTTCATGACACGGAAATCGCCCGACACATACGGATTGTATGTAATGGGCTCGTAGGCCGGGAGGATATCGGGTATCTCTTCGTCGTCATCGTACATCAGGCCAGCGGCACGACCCTTTCCGAGCTCAGATACCTTGCCCGCAAATCCGACCAGCGTCCCGACAATGCCGGCATGGACATTCTTTTGTTGCTCGCGAATCACCTTTTGGCGACTTGGTTCCGAGACCTTGAATGTGCAGTCCGCGAGTTCAACGGCATGGGCATGGGCAACGACGTACCCACGCTCCAGACCATCTTCGCCGCGAAGACTCCATGTCTTCTTGTGGATGTTAAAGTATGCAAACACTTTCATTATACAAAATCTTGGTTGTCGTCATACTCGACCTCGATGCATTTCTTATCGAGCTTGGAACTGAATACCGTGTAATCAAAAATGCTTTTTCCATCGTCGTCAACAATGCTGACGTTCCGTGCATAACAGTCAGAGTCGATGAGAAACGGACGACCCATTTTGATTTTACCGACATTGTGAATGTTGGTTTTAATAGAAGGATTCATTACTAGACCTCTCTTTCTCTCTCGTTTTCTTAACCTGATACAAGGAGTATAAGAGAGCATTCAGTCCGTGTCAACAAGTGGAGGTACCCAATTTCTCCCACTGTCCCATGGACGTGGTTTCCCGTGAAAGCAAATAATATCTCCGTCGGGGTTGTCTCTATCGATATCACCGAACTTGTAACTGTGAATACGGTCGGGAAACGCATCTTGTATACTGTTGTATTTCCCGTTCAGTTGGTCGTAAATGTACCCCTGATCGCCCCATCGGTTTTGGTGTCGTTGGTACTGTTTCGTGACCTTGATGTCAAAGTTCTCGTACACATGACTCGGTGGATCGGACCAGCACATAACCCCCGATCCCATTACGATACGGCCCCTTAGTTTAAAGCCCCCAAAGTTACGAAGTGCATAAAAGCCCGTGAGCCCGAGCATATACCGAATGTCGTTCAGTATCACGGTGTCGAGATCAAGGTAAAATACGTCACGGTACCGAAACAACTCGACCTTAGACCACCATCCGGGGTACCGATGGATCAGTGGGTATGTCTCGACACCCTTGATCTCGAGCAGATCGGTCAGGCACACGAACGGAATGCCCGGTGCGTGGACGTCACACTGGCGCTTGAGCCACCGAACATGACGCTCATCATACTCACCGCTCCCCGACCTGAGTACACAGAATATCGTCTTCATTACCTTTGGCGTCTGGTCCGGCGGGGTGCACCGTTCTTCTTAAAGTACTGTTGCTTGCTCGAGTCCTTGGAGTTACCAGTAAGGATCACGGCACTCTTTGATTTCTCGGGGCGAGTCTCGCAGTACGATTCGGGTAGTGAGTGTATGATCCCCGTAAAAGAATTGAGCCATACGTTCTCAAGCGCCGCATGATCTGACCCCGTGACCGATGATTCGGCCCACAGTCTCGCAATCTCTCGACCCTCGTCCGTATAGTTAAAGTAAAGGGTGCCGGCGTACCATGTTTTCTTGGACGGGGACTTTGCTCGGACGGCACCAAAGTCCGCGTGGGGTGTGATGCCAAGTGGACTCTTTAGGATACGTGAATCACCATCTATCCACAGGACAGGTCGTTTGTGCTCCTCGAGTTTCTGGTGCACGAACCGTGCCTTTAGTCGCGTGTTCTTGATCCATGACCCCTGATCCTCGAGTTCGACGACGTCGTACCGAAGTTTGAATGTCTCGCAATCTTTTGTAAGGATCTCGGCGCGCTCGGCGTACTCCCAATTATCGGTGTAGTAACTAATGACGATGGGGGATTTATACCGCGGCATGACTAAAGATCCTGTGCATTTCTGTGATATTGATTCGTTTTGCCTTTACAAACACGGTGTTCGATTCAGATGACTTGACGAGATCTGACCCAACGGACGCAAAGTGATCGGCAAACTTGATACCGTCGCCAGATAGCTTGTCCGAGAACTGTACCCACGCCGCCGGGATGCCGTACGCATGAGCAGCGATAATCCCATGGAGAGATGACGAGACTATCTTTGTGCATGACGCAATTTGTCGTGCGACCTCAAGGGGATCGGCATTCAACACGTTAATCACGTTGTCGTACCGAGTAACGGCATATTTATAATCGACATAGTGGGGGACAACACCAATGTCGTGTGTCTTGTGCTCGGGTGGCGGCTGTAAAAGTGGGAGCAGTAGTGCCGGATCACCGTACGTCTCGGGACAGTCTCCCCCATCACGAAGGACAATATCCCGAGTGTACGGTCCACGAACGAATCGCCAGTCGGCACGACGATCGAGTACATCACTCTCGCGCATCGTACCCGTTCCAAGTACGATCGTACCCTCCCGAGCAAACTTGGCAGTCGAACCAACGCACAGTGCCTTTGACTCCCTTGGCTGATTTGTATACTCGTACGGAATACCAAAGTGATCAAAGATATGCGGTGTGAGCAAGTCACCAAAGTTGCCCGGTTTCGGAGACTTGGACCACCACACTTTCATTACTGTTCGCCCAAGTACTCGTCGATCATCGGGAAGATCGATGCGATAACACACGCACACTCGCGGGCAATCTGAGAATGTTCTTTCTGGGTACCATTACCCGACCGCAACTGAATATAATGAATCCATGAGCGAAGTGTCCCGTTCATATACAACCGCGAGGTCGTCATACCCTCGGGGAGAACGGCCCGGGCCTGTTCTTTTGCGATACCCTGTTCTATCGCCCATGTGTACGCGTCAATTGCCGCGTCTTTCACCCTTTTCTGTTTTTGATACCACATCTCTTCCATCGTCCTACCAACGGGAGTATCTCCCAGTTCAATAGAATTCTGACGATTCTTACTGTCCTGAAGGCGCGGTTCGCGAAGAACGAAATCAAGTTCCTGCGTCGGATCGGCATATCTTTGACTGAATTCTTGGAATGCAAAAGATCTGTGACGCACGATCTGGTGTGCGATGTCGCGGGTCGTATTGATTTCAAGGACTACGTTCACCATCTCGAACGGGGACCAATGGCCATGCCGCCCAAGAAACCGCACGAGCTTCTCGGCAGTTTGTTCGTTCATCTGATTCGACGGGTTAGACACCCGAGCACAGTATGACACCAGATCGAGGAGATCGGGGTTGCTCTCCCACTCGCGAGCAAATTCTTCGGTCGGCTGCGTGTAACTCACTAACTTAACATTCATTGTTTTCCCTCACTCTATAACCAATGCGATAACTATCAAGATGGCCTGACGCCGAGTATAAAAAAGAGTCTTCGTGAAGATTGCCGATAAAAGGCAAATCGGCCCGGTAATCTTCGGTGTCCGTGTTCCAAACAGGGTACATTACCGTCCCGATTGGATAGTCCCAGAAATGGTCGTTCCCCGACCGCAGATGTATCTCAAATATGTTAGTTCCTTTGAGCTCAAGGTTCAGATAATCGGGCCGCTTGATATCCCTGTGGATAAAGTTTGGAACCGAGAGTGGCTGGGGCACGGGGATTCGTTCCCACAGATCAAACATCACCAAATCTTCTTCTGATCGATGAACGCCAACAGTTGCACAAAACGGCACCCAGTGGTCGGCGATCCTTTTGAAATCGACCGAAATGTGTTCGCCCTCCAAATACTCGCACCAAAAGTAACCGGGTGGGACGTGAGCAAGAGCGATCATGTCATCTGTATCCTTATCAGGGTCCAGATAAACTTTCTTGGCACCGATCCCCATTCCGTACAAATTGTATATAGGTCGAATGATATACTCACCCGCCTTTCGGATCGGTACGCCTGTTGGCCCCGCCTCGTATCCCAGAGCAAGTGCCACTTCGAGCTTATTGAATGCCCACCGGTTTTCAGGGAAAGCATCCCATGCCTGATAATCTTCTTCAACGGTCATACTTTTAACCCCGAAAAATCATGTGTCCCAACTTTGGCGCCCGTGGCAGTGTGATCAAACACCGGGATATCGTCTTCCCCCGAGCCAGTGAGTGTTTGGGCCGACTCTTCGACGTCATAGAACTTCATCCGGTCAGTATCGATACCCAAGACAAACCGACGGTTTTTGGATGGATCACCGTACCTATTCTTCAGTTGCTTGACCATTACCTGATTCAGTTCATCGAGTTCTTCGGTACGAATCATCGCGAACATTAGATCGGCGGTTGCCGGTACGCCAAACGATTCGGACGTCTGGCCAAGTTCAACATCTGAACTCGAGAACCCTTCGCGGTTTGACTGTGTTGCCGTCATCATTGGCACGTCATGCTCGACGGCGAGTCCACGAAGTTCCTCGGCTATCGCCTTCACGTATGTATACGAGTTCACTGCCCCGCCCATTTTCATTCGGGACGAAGAGCAGATGTTTAGATAGTCGACAAGTATCAGATCGGGCACAAAGTCTCTCTTAAGTTTTAGCTCATTGAGCAGGGCGCGAAAGTGCCCCGCATGTGCCGATCCGGTCGGGTAGTTCTTGATGATCAGCTTCCCGACGCCCTTCTTGGTGATGCTTTCGATCTTCTGAGTGTACTTGGGATAATCCATGTCCTCGAGCGCATCGAGGGGCACGTTCATCAGATTTGCGTCGATGCGCTCGGCAATACGCTCTTCGGCCATCTCCATGGTAATGTACAGTACATTTTTACCCAGCATCAGGGTCGATGCCGCATGATGGCACATAAAGAGTGACTTGCCAACGTTCGTGCCGGCAAGTAAGACGGACAGCGATTTTTTGGGGAGTCCATTCTTCGTGATCTTATTCATATAATGAAGATCAAACGGAATCCGCTCTTCGGTGCGGTGATAAAACTCATACCGCAGATCCGCATCATCGATATAGTCATGACCAACGGCCGAGTCAAAGGACACCGACAGGGCATCGGACAGCAGATCGGGCAGCGCATTCTTGGTCAGGGTTTTGTGCTTGCCGTCCAAAATGTTGATTGATTCCATCACCGCCAAGTAAATCGCCCGATCTTGACACCATTTCTCGGTCTGGTCGATCAGCCAGTCTTCGTTGACTGGTTCACGCTCCTGACTAATCTCAGAAAGGATCTCTGACGCCTCGCCGGCATCCTCGGGCGAAACAGGGCGATCAGACTCGCCCATTTCGATCTCAAGTGCTTCGGGTGTTGGGAGTTTGTTGTACTTGGCAACAAAGTCGGCGATCGAGTCGAATACGACCCGATGCCCACCCTCAAAGTACTGGTTTTTCAGGAACGGTATGACCCGCCGAGTGTACCCCTCGTTACAGAGTAGATTCCTCAGTATCGTCGTTTGAATCTGAGCCAATTTTATATTCTCCCGTCTGAAACGACCTAATAATAATAAAGTGGAGCAGTTTGCCGATAAACTCGTTGAACTCATCGGACTGCTCGAGTTCTTTCGCATTGCCGGCCTTACTGCTAGTGATCTCATATTCAAATGACATCTTGGCCGACCCATCGTCATTACCTTCGGGGGTAACAGTCACCTCAAGGTACCGAATAATCGTACCGTCAAAAGGCTCGCGTTTCAACCGGATCTTGGCTGTCGCCCCCGGGTTGTAATCATCGCCCTGCGCTTCCTCGACGTACATAAAATCATCGTCAGTTACAACAATCTCAGAGATAATCTCTTCGAGCTCCTGATCATCGGTCATGCTGTTGTTTCTCCCACATCGTCGTTTCGTAGCTCTTCGGGTAGGTCGTCCTGATCGATCAT
>Ga0102930_1000695_pt1 | contig 11208 bp, 6 predicted proteins | sample SalPon1_B_H2O_MG_FD_84514 | JGI IMG/M metagenome (GOLD analysis project Ga0102930, IMG submission 84514) | Salt pond water microbial communities from South San Francisco under conditions of wetland restoration - Salt Pond MetaG R1_B_H2O_MG | ecosystem: Environmental > Aquatic > Non-marine Saline... | reverse complement strand
AAGATTATACTTACTTTAGTCTATTTATAAAAATCAGGTATTACTGCCGATCTTGAATCTCCAAGAAATCGTAATTGATTCGCCCGAACCTTTGTTAAATGGTGATGACAAAACAATTCGTGAGATAAGTATCGGAGTATCATCATTCGTATACAAACCCGCTTCTTGAATTGTGCCAGTCCCGACTCCGATCGGAAGTTGAGTGAGAAACTCACCAATATTTGTATTTGCAGATATTGAATCTATGTTCACTCGAACTGTCTCTGTTTCAAGAGATGTATCAGTCACAACTGGTGTAGTCGATCCACTACCAACCGCAATATCAGAGATTACTGACCCAACGATTGATGGATCCTCAATGATCTTCTTGACGAAGTAGTTCTTACCTGCGGAAGTGACCAGATTGTTTTTTTCGATAGTACGAGAATGATTGCCTTCTTTGTCGTACACATCGAATCTTACAATTCCTTGAACCGATATCTCTTCATTCATTTCAGACTGTCTACCTTTTCAAGTTTTGTAAGTATCTGATCAAGAGTCGATTCCACACGATCGAGGCGATCTCTCATATCCTGTTTTTCTTTTTTCTTTGCGACAAACGCGTTGTAACCGGTACGATCATTCGACACGATAGCATTGGAATAAAGATCGCGATCATAACCACTGTGATTTTCTACAGGTGCATATCTTTTGTTATTTGTAGGCATAACCGTATCAACCCTTGACCGTTATCACACGAAGATCACGAACCCTTGGTACACGTGCTTCGTTATTTGATCGAAGAACGATCTTGACCGCATAAACAATGAAATCTTCTGCAAAGTTTTTAGTAAAACTATACTCGTTAAATGAATCAAAATTTTCATTTGTTGGAACACCAAAGTCCGGAGTAAGTTCTTCCCAAACTTGATTCTCAAGAGTCGTTCCATCGCCGGAAGGACGAACCTTATAGAATACATCAATGGATGTACCGGGAGGACGGTTCGCATCAAAAAAGAGTCTGATCTCATTCGCCGGATTAACAAGTTCAACGGGTTTGGTAATGTACCTTGCCGCTGCCTCATCTGTTTCTGCAACTCCGTTCGTATCCTCTCGATTGTTGACGCGATTCTCTGTAGCAAGAAGTGAGAATCTCTTTACATCGATAAACGGAGACAGATTATCGACAGAACTTGTGAAAGAAGCTCTAAGAGAAACGGTCCCATCACCAGACTCAACTGATGTACGTGGAAAGGTAAGAATGTTGTCCTCACCGATAGTGATATCAATATATTCATTATCGGTTATCTTACCAACTTTGCTCGTACCTCTAAACTCCCAGTTAACAGTTGTCTTAGGAAGGTCGATCTCTTCTACAACCGGATGAATAACCGAGAATCCGACGTGTTGAGTCGCATTGATAGCAGCGCCACCAAGTGATGCATCTCTGTCGGCATTCGTGGTAACCTGCACATAATACGTATCAACATCGACCGGTTCACTTGATGGTCCTGTTGTTATCGTAAGATCGGTTTCAAAGATCTCAGATTCCGGTATACCAGCAAGTGCACCAGAGTTGGTTGCAGTGAACCTTACCATATCACCATTCACCATCGAATGATTTGGATGATCAACTTTGATATAGTTTGATCCGTTTGAAAAAGTAAAGGGATCAAGTGGAAGTGTCTCGATATAAGGATCCGCTTCGGTGCCCGAGTCATTTGACGAAACCGAATTCTCGAACACAAGTTGTCCGGTCACGTTTGTATTAAACTGAGCACGATTGATCTGAAACTTAAGATCCTCGAGCTGAGCCGGCGACCAAGTTCTGTTGTTCTGAGATTTAAACAACGATCCCATGAACGGTTGACGCGAAACTTGCTGTCCGGTCAACACATCCTCTTGTCCCATTACCGATTGCCAGACTGTCAATTCATCAGAATCGGTTAGGACAACAAAACAGTACTCGGTGTCTTCCTCAAGAAATACCGGCGACTCAAAGGTAAATCGAGTCGCAACTGAACTATCTGATGAACCAGTGATCTGAGATGCCGGCAAAGAAACTGAACCGTACGGTGCAATCTCTGGAGCAGGAAATCCATTGTCCATTGAACGAATCTGTACCGTTGCAGGAAATGTGTTATTCGCCGCTTCAGGCCCGAAGTAAAGGTCAACCGACGTGATGAACCCGCCCTCGGATAGCGGCATAATGAACGACTGAGCGAGAGGGTCACGTCCTCCTCGACCGCCGCCGTCCTCAACCGGTTGAGGACGCGGCGGCGGCGGAGGTCTACGAATTCTTACCGTCTGTGATTGCGAAAGACGATCAAGATCGACATCGACAATCGTCGTCGAGAGAAAGAACGTAGAAATATCTTCAAGAATGCCTTGAGCACTGTACGTCGCACTTGCACTCGTCGAGAATACGTCAAGACCATCCTTAAGTTCAAACACTCGAGTGCCCGTACGGAACCGATCATCACCGTCGTTAGGAATCTCAAACGTGCCAGAGATTGAACCAATGGCGTCTGTTGTAAGTGCATCACCAACGCTACCACCCGCCGGAGCACAAAATTCACTTACATCCACATCATCAAAGAAGGGAGTAAGTACTGTCGTTGGTTTAAATCCAGTACCACTGAATTCAATAACTCGTGATCGAATGAAAGGAATTGCGGAACGATTCACGACTCGATCACCAAGACGATCAATTTCTGTACTTTCCGTGCGCGTTGCTCGTGTGCCTGTGCGCGTACGAATCAGTCGGTTACCTCTCCAGAAACTTCTCCATGAACCCCAGACGGTTCCAAGACTGTTTTGATTCGCCTGAAATGCGTCGGTGAACTCTTCACCTCCGTCAAGTGTTGTGTCCGGAACCCGGCGTGTCGAGACCCATGAGTCGGATGATGGACTTATACTCAGTTCACCGTTCCATGAATACTTGATGAAAGGTTGGATTCTTTCAATTCTCGTTGCACGTTCTTGAGAAATCAAAGGAGTTTCTGTGTACGGAAGAGTTACAATCGTACCAGTCTTTTGAAAGTTAGACCCCGCACCATCATTAAAAAGAGGAATGGCCTTTGTTGAACCCTCGGGTCTTAACTCACCATTTTCAGGATCAACCGCTACCTGATAGGTGTCTTTTTTCGCGTCACCTACCTTATGTCCTGTAAACTGATCGACAAGAATACCCGTCTTAAACTTATCGACAAACTCTCGAGAGATCGCATCGCGTTCAACCAAGTTAAGAGATGTGAAGTACTCAAGATTATCGATTCTTTCCTCGAGTTTAGCGATATCTTTCATTCTGAATCGAGGATGTTTTACACTCTTAATTTCAACATCATTTCGATCAAAAGTATATGCGTTAACACGAATATTATACAATGTAATTGCATCGCTCAAATCACGAGGTTCAGTGGGGTCAAGGTTCGGTGTTCCCTTAACAGTAACGAACTCACCTACGCTTGTAAGACACACTTTGTCGTTTCGAGGAAGATAATAATCAAACTCAAGAATTGCTTCTGAGTCCGGACGATACGCGACTGGACTGTTTGAGAAATTACCCGAGTTGTCAATGATAGGCCTGAAGTCAATCGAGTTTGCAAGTCGATATTCTTCGCCCGATTCTGAAGTATATGTTGGAATATCTTCGTATGCAACTGATGAATACGAATCCGCAACAAAAAAGTCACCGACACCGTGATTGAAATAGTTGAAGGTTACCGTCAGCGCAACGGTCGGCGCAGAGAACCCCGGCTTAAGTCGAAGCTTCGAGATTCCATAAAAGTTATCGGTCTGACCGGTATCAAGTGTATAATAACGAGTGTAATCATTTGTGCCATCGGTAATCGATGTTACTTCATACACATCCGCCTTTTCAAGATCAATTGTTGATCCCGGTGTTGAACCAGTCGTGATGGTCGAACCGATAACCGGCGATTTTGATTTGATTGCGCCAGGAGACTTAAACATGACTGCCTGGACAGACACTTCATCACCATCATTTACACCGAGTCCTGCCAACTCGAGAGTTGCCGTCTTATTGTCTGTCGATACCGTAACACTATCTGGAGTATCGATATCACCGATCACATCAGCAGTTGTCGATCCACTTATGACGTTAGTAACATACACTAAAAAGTTCGTCGTTTCATCGCGAAACTGTTCTTCTGCTACTGGTGTTGTAATGGTTACAGTAGTTCCCGAAACCACCGAGTTGAACTTTTTATAAAAATTAAATGAAGAAGCAGTAACCGTGTCGACCTCCGAGAACGGAAGATCATAGATCGCGATATCGTCGGTCTGTTCCTGAAGAGTTGTCGATCCGTTTTCGATCGAAGCATTTGATATCTCTGCCGCAAAGGCCGGCGAAGTAACATCCGAATAGATCGTCTTGACACTGGAGATGGATTGACCACTATTAAGATTAAAGTTAAAGAGATGCAGACGTACGACCGTCTCACCTTCATTCGCTGACTCAACCGGATCAAAGTCTACGGCGCGAATTGTCGCCGTTCCGATCTGAGTCGATGGTTCATCTGGAACGTTATTCGTGAAAGAAAGACTCGAGTCTGAATACAGTTTTACTTCGGTGAAAAGATCGGGATGTCCAAACACCGTTTTGCCATGAAGATACTCACCCTGTTGCAGAGGAACGAGAGTTGAATCTGATGCTTCTGTTGTACGAGCTTTGTCTATATCAATTCGTGCAGTATTAGTTGTATTAATACGATAACCGCGAACATATGCGATTCCGGGTTCAAGCTCGAGTCTGAGTTTTTCTGCATCGAATGGATGAGTATCAACACCAATATTAAAACTCTTGACGACGTAATCACCCGATTCATCGAACGTTCGACGAGCAAGTGTATCACCAAGAACAGAGTACTCTGATTCTCTTACTTCTTCCGCAATTTCACCATCAACAATTCTTGCGATCTCAACATAGTTCTCGAGATTTGTCACATCATCACGAAGAACCAAAGTTGCATCGATCTTGAGTCTGTGTGCACCGGGCGCAGTCTCATTAAATGTACCCTGAGCATTATCGAGAAGCGACTCGTCTTGTTCCGGAGTAATGATATCATTTGATCTGAACAGGCCGACAGAAACATCTTCGGTGATATCTTCAATACCAAGATATTTACGAACCACGATCTGTTGTGAAGAAACAAGAACGAACTCGTCGTTCATAAAGTAAACACCACGATCAACTGACACCAGAGTGCTCTGACCAGTGTAGTCAGTATCGTCTTCGGTTGTAACAGTTTCGGTTGTTCCAACGCCGTCGTTTCGAGTAATCGTCAGTTGTTCGTTCTGCGCAAACTCTCCGCCCGTCGTATAGGTCAGATACAACGTGACAGGATCGGTGTTTTCTGCACGAGAAAGTGTTGTAATCGTCGCGGTGACACCAGAACCATTGGCGACCGTTGCACCCTCGTATACGGTATCATCGTCCTCAATGACCAGAGTGCCTTCCTGAATACGAATATGCGTAATATCACCATTTACCTTTACGGCGCCAGGAATGACAAGAGAACCGTTCTCAAACACATGATCGCCGAATCGTGCAACCTGTTCCTGTAGAATGGTCTGCAGTTGATTCAGTTCACGTGTCTGTACCGCAAATCCCGGGCGAAAGAGAATACGATGAAACTTCTTGTCCTCATCGTAGTCATCAAAGTATGGAGCACTATTGAAGGTTATAGGCATTCGAAATCATTCCTTAGTATTTCAGCGCAAACGTGACAAAGATTCTTTGATCATCGTTTCGAATAATAGGTTCGATATTATTTATATGGTACATTTCACCGGAATACTTTTCAACATCAGGAAGAATAAAGTCGGTAACAATTCCGGTGTTACCTGATGTAAGTCCTCGTATCTGTTCACCGATCTGAAACTCAACATCATCAGCACTGATATACGAATCGTCTATCGTCACTCTCAGTGTGTCGGTGTTGAATTTTGTCATATTGAGTCCGATCGTACCAGAAGTTTCACCAACAATCGTTTCATCATCAGTAAAACCACCGTTACTTGTATCGATCACAATTCTGTGCTTTGCATCAGCTGCTTGAATCGTGAGAGGAGTCCCCTCAAGTTCACCTGAAGAATCGTATGTATTTCCGCCGTCTGACTCAAGAAAACCATCCGATGACAAGGAATCATCAGAGTACTGAAGTGGATTTGATATCAGACCGAGTCGACGGAATTCTTCAAGTGAGATAATATCAAGTATGTCGGTCGGATCGATCTCAATAGAGATCAACGCATAGTGTGAGTACAACTGTTTAAGTTGATTCACGCCAAATCCACCCTCCGGAGAAAGAATGGGACGAATTTGCGCACCAGAACCATTTTCAGATACAATGATTGCTCGTGCCTTAAAGAAGTCATCACCTGTACGACCGATTCTCATCTCGGCGTTAATAATCTCTCCGTTCTCATTCGTCTCGGCGTATCCCTCGGCCGAACTCTGAACAATTGAAACGGATCCCTGTTGATAACCGCTTCCGGGTAAAATCACTGACACTGAGTCGATGTTACCGTTAAGATCGGTTGTTGCGATACCGTATGCATTTTGTACGGTACCGTTTGTTGTGACCTGACGAATCGCGACGGGAAACTCAACGCCAGGACCGTAGAAGTAACCGCCGCCAGTGTTCGTAAGACTGATTGATGCAATAGACCCTTGAATTACTGCAATCGATGCGGTCGCAGTAAACACCTGAGTTCCATTTCCTTCAATGAAAACGGGTAACTCATTAGTCTTACCAACGTTAGCGTCAGCTGGATAACCGGAACCACCGTTTTCAACTTTCAAGTGTTCTATCGTACCGGGAGATGCACTCTCGTTTATTTCATCGACCGGTTCGATTGGAATGTAATCATTAAGCAAAAACTTATTCAGAAGAGAAACCGACACGGTGGTCATGTATTTCCACTTATATCCATCGGGTTCTTCTACGACGTTTTCACTTCGATGATTTGGTTTAGATGTTGACGGTGCGCCACCATTATTGTCTATACAGAGATATAGATTATGTTCTGGTGTCGTAAAGACAAAAAAGTCTTCTTCCTCAAGATTAATCGAGTCGTCGTATTCACGATAAATCGTTCCAGACTCCCAAGGAATTCTACGAACACCGGGTACAATATCGTTATTATTGACGCGTCGCATGAGCATCATATCGTCGCGCGTATTTCTTTGTTCTCGTTGAGAAAGAATCGTCGACGGTGGATTCGTGTCATCGTCCCACGGCTGAGAACGTGCAACAAACGCATATAAGTTTGCATCACCAGACTTTACATAGTCGATGAATTCGTTGACGTTGCGAAAACTGAAGTTAGCCGTTGGATTTAGAAACATGTTCTATGATTCCTTATGCACCCGATGAGGATACTTCGGGTTCCATCGTGATGGTCCATTCGATCGCAAGAATGTCATCCGAACCCTTGTTGACTACCGGAAATGTCGTACGAGCCAACATGTCTCCCTGACCGGCAGTACCACTGTTAAAAAGTCCTGCCTCAACGATAGCTCCCGTTGACTCTCCTTCAAAGAAAGCTGAGTTGTGACGAATCGAATCGTTAATACCAGAACCAGAATCAACTATCTGAATCGATGTTAAATTCTTACGCGTACCAAGCATAGAACCAAGATCAGTGAACGATTCTGCATCAGTTGTGGTGTTGTCATCGCCGATTGCCATATGTGACATGATAGGTTTATCTGTTCCGACCATTCGACTAACGATAAACTCAAGACCAACATCAACAACAAGGTTATGAATATCGCGTTTATCTTTTTCATTTCCGAGTGCATCGGTAAGAATAATGTTCACATTGCCACGAGCTTTGGTAAACTCTTGTTTGAACGGTTTGCTCATGATTAGGAATTCCTCTTATGAGTTCGAATATGTTATTATTTATATCTTAAAATTAAAATGTTATTACATCAGCAAGAACATCATTACCAATGTATTGTTCAGCAAAGTACGTTTCTTCTGCGTAGTCCTGTATAAATCCAACCTGTTTGGATACGTAATCCGCAGAAAAATAATGTTCTGAAGTATAATCTTGAATTACTAGTAAACCAGAATCCGTATTGGATGCGGATTCGAAAATTCTTTTTGTAAATGATATGTCTTCTTGACTTAGTACACTTGTATCGTCGGTGCCAATCACACCGTCGCCAATTCTCTTGGTAAATGATTTTGCAACAAATTGTGATGCGATCGAAGAATCTTGTGGTATTATTTCTCTAACACTATTTGAGAGTATATCAACTTCTGCATCAAGTCTCTCGATTCGGTTAATGAGACCAAATGGTTTTGTACCTGCGGGATGAACATGTCTTTTAAGAGGATCGATCCATTCGTTGATCGGATACGCCGTGACAACCTCATATGAGAACTTCTGATAGAACTCGGAGTCCTGAAGAACGATTGCCTCAGACAGTTGACCACGAACACCGTCGTAGTAACCCGCCGATTCAACGATTGGTGCGAACTCAAGAGAGAAAGTTGCACCGATACCGTTAAGAGAGTCGACCTTAAAGTTAAGTGGTTCTGTAGGATCGGTCGGTGTTGTGATAATATTAGAGGTTTGAAGAGGAGTGTCAACAAGTGACTCGTCAACTGCAAAAGCTATGATTCTTCCAACGTAAAACTCACCAAAATACGTGCCTAAGGTGTAGTCTTCATCAGATGAAAGAAACTCAATCGAATCTTCAGAGATATCAAGATTGTCACCGAGATCAAGTTCTCGATTGTCTTCAAGATACTGAAACACCGTAAAGTTATCGAGATAGAATTTCCCCGATCCCTGAACGTTAAAGATATGATTCGGTGTAGTACCAGAACCAAAGTCAATGATATCGACGTCGGTAATTCCACCAGAACCATTGACTTCACTGACACGAGCCTCAAAACTAATTCTTGATCGACCTTCCAGACGAATACGATCACCGACCTCGTAGTTCGTACCGGGCGTTTCGACCACGATGTCAGACACAGAATTGTAAATCTCGGCCTCGACCGATCGGTCTTCGGTCGTGATACGATTGCCAACCTTGAAGTTACCAACCGTATTTCCACGAAGAATTGTTAACTCGAAGATTGTCTGATCGGCATAGACCTTTCGTTCGACCTTTGTGACCGTCGCAAGGCCGTACTCCTCGATCTGTTGAACTCGTTTACTCGCGAAGTCGTTGGCGTCTCCACGAATGATTGATACACGCAGTTTACGAGGCGCCTCCCAACGACCGTCCGATGGTTTGAGAACAAAGTCCCAAGGAAATCGAATTTGCACGGTGTCGTTGAGAAACAACCGAAAGAATGTTTCGATCGCTTCCTGAGAACCCTTGGATCTCCAGAGTTCGGATATCTTATCGTAAAAGAGAAGAGGTGTCGCCTCGTACTCTCGAGGCACGAACAAACCGATCTCTTGTTCAATACGACGCAGAAACTCCTTTTCCTGAGTGCGTATATCGCGTTGCTGAGGAAGTGCGTTCTGAAAGTATCCCGATTCGTTTGACTCTTCGAGATATCCAAGATATGCCTCGATGAACGCTATAAGTTGAGGATAATTCGCGCGAATGTGGTCAGGAACGAACTGATCGATCAACGTCGCGACAAAAGGCGAATGATTCTTAAAGTTATTACTTGACGACATAATAATTCAGATCAGTTACCGTTTGAATCAGAATCACGATTAAACGTCTGATAATTGGTTCCAGAGAAGTCTCGACCCGTTGCGATCGTATCAATCTCGCCCTGAATCTTAAATCGATCACACGCGCAATCAAGAGTCAAAACAGTGTTCAGTGTTCCAATAATATCATAAGACGATGGAACCACCTCAATATTAATAACTTCTCCATCGATGGACTGAGGAGCAAACGACTCAAGTATCACACGTTCACCATCAATAACACCGGCGTTACGAACGATGATGGTCTCGCCTTCTCCAGCACCCTTGACGATGGAAACACGACGCGATCCGTCATCATTAAGAAAGTCCTTGAATCGACAACCCGATTCTCCGTTCACCGTAAATGTCGAACTCTCAAAGATTACCGACCTTGCACCGAAACTTTCGAACAGTGGTACCGAGAAGTTCAGTGTGTATGTTGTCGGAACGTTCAACGATGGTACAAATCTCTTAGATAGATATACACGAGCGAACGAGTTGAGAATCGCAGAATCAGACTCGTCAATCGTCTGTAAAAACTGCGAGTATCGAAACACATTGTCAAACTTACCAAGAGTGTTCTCATCAAAGTTGTTAATAACATCGAGTACTTTATTTTCAAGTTGACGTTCCGAGAGATTGGTCAGTGATGGATCGTACTTAAAGAATACCTCAAGCGTAATGATAAGAAACTCAGGATCAAGAATCACTGGAGTGACAGTTACCACCGACTTGGGCTCTAGAATCTCATTCTGAATCAGATTCTTTTCGTCAATCGTGAGTGTATCACCAGTCTTCGGAAGAATCGAGACGAAAACCTGACCGTAGACAGGAGGTTCATTGTCCTCACCGCCCCATGCTTTGATTGAACTAACATTAGAGAAGTTTTCACGAATCACCGCATCGTAGTCATTTGGTACAACTGCACGATTCTGCGATGCAAAAGTAAGGGGTGCATTACGTCGTATCGACTCTACAGACTCTCTTTCATCACCGCCTGACGCCGATTGAGTCACTGTGATACTAATGTCGCTGTTGCCGTTGATTGAATCGACGATTGAGAAGACCGATGCACCGTTTGCCTCCGTCTTTTTGGTCACCAGATACTCGACTCGAATCAGATTGCCATTTTGAAGACCACGACCCAGAACATCATCACCAAATGTAATCTCGAACAACCCATCCGGATTTTCGGACAGAAAGTAAACCGCACTTGTGTTATCGATTGTTGTAAGTTCTTTTGCTTCAGTGAATACCGTTGATGTGGATGATGTCCTTGAATCGAATACTTCGACACGAAGAGCGGATGTGTCGACATCGACATCAGGAATAACAAACTTCTCACTCGACTCTATGTCAAAGTAGAATTCAATCGTCTTAAAGTTACCCTGCAGAATCTTTACGTTCGAAAAACTTGCTGTCTCTGTGTTGAAGTCGCGATCCGTCACGAAGTTAAACGTTTCGTTACCAATCTTAGCCTTAAAACGGTGACCGCGTGGTAGAGTAAGATTGGATTCCGAAGGATCATTT
>Ga0102930_1000691_pt1 | contig 11215 bp, 7 predicted proteins | sample SalPon1_B_H2O_MG_FD_84514 | JGI IMG/M metagenome (GOLD analysis project Ga0102930, IMG submission 84514) | Salt pond water microbial communities from South San Francisco under conditions of wetland restoration - Salt Pond MetaG R1_B_H2O_MG | ecosystem: Environmental > Aquatic > Non-marine Saline... | reverse complement strand
CGGTGTCATACCACTGATCCTGCCAATTACCTTTAACTAAAAGCCCCATTGAGCGCCTCCTGAATATAACGGATGATATTGCCAACCGCGGGCTTCCGTTAAACAAAAGCGCCCAGAAGACAATATCTCAAGGCATTCAGCATACCCATGCTGCGGAAGGCCACAAGCGCATGTTTTACGGTGTAACGTTCGACTCAGTCGAATCGTTTGGCATAGATTCTATCACCGCCTGTTTGAGCGCTTTCGCCATGGCATGAGCGGCAGGCCCCGCCCGATCACGATCACGAAAGATCATCTGGATGGGTACTTCACGTATGGCACCTGCCGTAAGCGGCAGTGGCTTCAGGCGTTTGGCAGCCAGATCCTCGGCGATGCGCGTTTCTGGCAACCAGGCAAAGCCTAGCCCGCGCTTGACCATATCCAGAGAGGTATGTAGGTGCCCCACTGTCCAGCGCTGTTCGGCCTTCAGCCAGCCCGCGTTAGCCGATTGACGCAGGGCGCTATCGCGCACGACCAGTTGGCGGTACTGCGCCAGATCACGCAAATCCAGCGCCCGCCCCAGCTGATGAAGCGGATGCTCCGGATGGGCCACCGCTATAAAACGGGCGTTGACCAAAGGCTCGCCCAGAAACCCCTGGGCCTCCAACCCGGAAATCACCAGATCCGCGCGGGCGTCATACAGCATTTCGATCCCGCCGTTGAGCACACTTTCATGCAGTTGTACCCGTACTTGAGGGTATTCTGCTGAAAACTGCTCAAGAGCCCGGGCCTGCGCAGCCTCAGGAAAGGTCTGATCAATAGCAACGACAATTTCCGCCTCAAGCCCGGACGCCAGCCTGGCAGCAACATCCTCAAGAGAAGCCGAGCTTTCAATCAACTGCCGGGCACGGCGCAGCAGCAGCTCACCGGCTTCGGTCAAACGCACCTGGCGTCCTACTGGTTCAAGTACCTGTACGCCAAGTTGCTCTTCGAGTTTATGAACAGCATGGTTCAGGGTTGACGGACTTTTATGAATTGCTTCAGCCGCGCGGGCAAAGCCACCGTGGTCTACAACAGCGGCCAGCATCTGCCATTGGGCAAGTGTGACTCGTGACATTTCGAATTCCTCGACGCTTTACAGCAAAACTTTGCGCTTAATTTTTGAAAAACTCGCACTAGAATGCCATTAATTCTGTTCAGGTGCTGATTTGCCCGCTGAACACCGCAAAAAAGAGGTTCAAAGGCAGGTTGTGCCATCCCCATAAGCCTTGTGTGGTGGCTTGTGTAATAGACAGCTGCGTAACCAAAGGCGTCATGTAACAACTGCAGGAAAAGGTGGCGACAAAGCAGGCACTTTGCTGGCGTGGCGTTAAGCGCTGCACTCACCTTTATTCACATTTTTGCTATTATTTTTAAGCAAGCTAGCTGTTAAGGTATGAAGCGTATTAAAAAACAACGTTTGATTACTCAAACCCTACTTTTCTTAAATACGCTACGAGCATCAAGACTTGTCGCGCATACCCCAGTGTATATCCATACAGTCTGTTCACTTACTCTGTCATAGGGTAAAGTTATTCGATAATTATCTTTTTATGTTACTTTTTTATTCATCTAGCCGGTGGTTAATTTACCTATGTTGCGAATACTTCATTCGCTGCCTCGCACCCATAAGTTATTGTTATTACCAGTGGCTACCATGGTCACGGTGCTGGGCACACAAAAGTTACTGACGCTGTATAAAGACCATCACATCCCGAACTCTCATTCAGAGAGTGTGTATCTACCCCTCTCTGAAAATGCGTCTCCTGGCCTTCCTTCATTGCATGAAGAAAAAACGCCCGTGGCTAACGCCATAGACAGAGCCTCACGCGCCATTGATCTCACTCGCCATAATATAGCGGCTGCCGAGCTTCAGCCGCCGGAGCTGGCTGACTTCAACATGATCAGCAGTGCCAACGCCACCTCACAGGCTGGCCAGGATACTCAGCTCGCAACCGCGCTGGACGAAAACGCTCTGCATATCGCCGTCGTACTTGGCACCCTTACTAACGGAATGCTGAAAGTACCCGCAAACCCTGATCAGGGCGAAATCATTGCCGATGCTACCTCTTATGAGGATTACGATATCGACCTGGTAGACACCAGGTCTTATCTTGATTCTGAGCTGGCCGCTGAAGAACCTTATGTACCTAAATGGCAGACGCACCTGATCAACCAAGGGGAAACGTTTGCTGTTGTTGCTCAGGACGTGCTGAGTATGGGCTACAGCGAAGTGCTTGCACTGCTTGAACAAATGCCGAATCCGCGCCTGTTGACCCACTGGCGATCTGGCCAGCATTTTGACTACCAGCTGGATGAGCAGGGCGAGCTGCTGGCTCTGAAAATGATGCATAACCGTCGCGACGGTGTGCTCATTGAACGCACTGAAGAAGCGCTCGACATTACCGTCATCGAACGCCAGGGAGAACCGGTACAGCGTCTTTATGCAGGCACGCTAAGCGGCAGTTTCGCCCGTTCAGCACAATCAACGGGGCTTGCCAGTAACATCGTGACGGAAGTCACCCAGCTGCTTGAAAAGAAATATGACTTTCGCCGCGATAGCCGACGTGGTGATCGTTTTCAGGTTTTGGTCGAATCCGATATGATCGACGGCTATGCCTTTGATTCCCGCGTGCTTGCCATCCGTTACGAAGGCGATCATATGGATCTCACTCTGGTTCGCAATCAATCTGACGATAAGTTCTACACTGCAGCAGGCGGCAGTCTTGACCCATCTTTTTCCCGCTACCCCTTTGAAGGTAGCTATCGCCTGAGCTCGCATTTCAATCCACGTCGCAAACATCCAGTGACTGGGCGAATATCACCGCATAATGGCACTGATTTTGCCATGCCCATTGGTACGCCGATTACCTCACCCGCCAATGGACGCGTCGACCGTGTGGATTACCACAGCGCCGCCGGCCGCTATGTGGTAATTACCCATGACAATGGCTACCGCACCCGCTACTTGCACCTGTCCCGCTCTTTAGTCAAGCCGGGTGAGCGTGTAGAAATGGGTGAAAAAATTGCTTTATCAGGTAATACCGGGCGCAGTACTGGGCCGCATCTTCACTATGAAGTCCATGTTAACAATACACCGGTCAACGCCATGAAGGTTGATCTACCGGAAAACACCAGTTTGAGCGGTAATGCGCTGCTAGCTTTCCAACGCCAGGCAGCGCCTGTGTTGGCCGCCCTGGATAGCGGTGAAACCGGCAATATAAGCGTTGCGTCTTATTCATCTGAAGGCGAAGACGAATAAACAATCGCTTATCTGTTGATACCATCAGCAAATGCTCAACGACATCTTTAAGAAATTGCTGATGGTATTCTCTTAGCGGTTCAGTGCCTCCAGGATGCGTGAATCACGCTGGTAGATATCGGCCCTGAACGTCATTTCGCCATCCTCATCGGGCCAGGCTGTCAAGTAGTGTAATGCCACAGGAATCCGCTCGGGCAGATTCACCTGAATATCACTGCGCGATGAGTTTTTAAGTGCCTGGAGTTGTTGACGGCTACCCGTATCCTCGAGCAACATCTGCGCCAATTCAGCCACTCCCTCCACTCTTACACAGCCTGAACTCAACGCCCGGCGTTCACGCCCAAACAGGCCGCGCGACGGCGTATCGTGCAGATAAATCATATCGCTATTGGGAAAACGAATTACCACACGTCCAAGCGGGTTGGTGCTGCCGGCTGCCTGGCGAATCATGATGTTACCGGGTGAGTTCCAATCTATTTCAGACGCTGAAAGCGGCTGGCCGGCATAATTGATCACCTGCATATTACGGCGTTTCAGATATCCCGGATCGCGCTGCACTCGCGGCAGGACATCTTCGCGCATGATGGTGGGTGGCAATGTCCATGAAGGATTAACGGTCAGGTGAGTTACACGAGAATGAATGACCGGCGTTTCACGCTGGGCAGATCCCACAATCACCCGTGACTGCCAGCGTTTCCCCGAAGGGCGCACGTAGACCATCGAGTAGCCAGCGAGGTCGACCCACAGACGCGGCTGTTGTTCAAAGGTAGGTGCCAGCCAGCGCGCGCGCTCCAGATTAACGCGCAACTGATCAATACGCGATCCGATTGAGGTGTTAAGTGCTTCTCGGGTATTGCGGCCCACCACCCCATCGTCATTAAGCAGATGGCGGCGCTGAAAACGCTTGACGGCGGACTCTAACTCGCTATCAAAAAACTCTGGATCGCTACCTTCTAACCCCAGTGCCGGGTAGGCTTCTACCAGCCTTGGAAGCAACCCGGTTGCCCCCCAGTAGGTTAGCCGTTGGCGCAGTATCATCACATCCGCATGACGATCTCCCTGACGTAGCGCTTCATCGCGTGCCGGAAAAAAGGCCACACTGGCCTGCTCCATGGCACGATATTCGGCCAGCGTTTGACGCAACTGTTGGTAATGCGCCTGCGTGGGGCGAACACGCTCAAAGGCACCCGCCACATCATCAGCAAGAAGACGTTGGGCAATGTCTGCCATCGGTAACGCACGTTGTTCAGGCCCATCCCAACCAGGCATCAAGCGGCGTGGATCCGTTTTACCGTTTTGAAGATGGGCCAGAGCGTTAAGCAATTGACGTGTAGTATTGAGATCAAAATCCGCTTTACCCGCTGCCTCTGCCGAACGGCTGGCCTGATAGTCAGACAACAACCCTTCGGTGGCATAGTCCTCTACTGTCAAACCATCTTTTGTCAGCTCTCTGAGCGCGTCCACCAAAGCATTAACGCGGCGTTCGCTTTGCCACACAAACGCATTGTCCACTTGCTCATAAAAGGCCCGTAGCTGCTCACCCGCCAGCCCTGTATCGTCAGTGCTGATTTGCATCAGGGCAATACGTATTGCCGATTCGCCCGCCACCCGAACTTGTGTACTTTGAGGCGCAGGCTCCAATAACAATGAGTCAGCAAAGGCAAACATCACAGTGTCGTTTTCAGCCGCCATGGCAGGCAGCATGGCGCCAAGAGAGACGCCCAAAACAACACCAAGCGGCCATTGACGCCTGGTTCCCACCCAATGTTGTAAGGATCTTTTCTCGTTCATCGCCCCTCCTTGCGTTATTATCCCAAGCGGTTTTCCTTAGCTTTCCCTTTACGCTCTAGCAGGTTGGGCTTGCTGAATTCACAAACCTGGCTCCACAAACATGGGACTTAAACATGATGCTTCCATTCAAGATAGCAGCATTGCTGATCAGCTTACCTCTCACCTTGTCGACCCTACCAGTTCAAGCTGCTAATTTCTTCACCAACAGCGCCACTACTCCACCTCCCGGCACGTCACCGCTTCATCACCAACTCAAACAACTGGCGCCTCAGGCATCCCCTGATGCCTTGCGAATGGCCGCCCGGGCACTCAGCTGTGCTGACCCGAATGCGGAGCGTCTGGCGGTGATTGATTATTCACTTCCTTCTTCCGAGCCGCGCATGTGGGTGTTTGATCTTAAACAGCATGAGCTGTTGTTCGAGGAGCTCGTTTCTCATGGCCAGGGTTCTGGCGATGAATTGGCCGAAGTGTTTTCCAATACCCCTGACAGCCATCAGTCCAGCCTGGGGCTGTTTCGCACCATGAACAGCTATTACGGCAGCAACGGTTACTCACTACGCCTGGAAGGGCTGGAGCCAATGGTCAATGACCTAGCCTACGAACGCGCCATTGTAATTCATGGCGCCGACTATGTTAGTGAGGATTTCATCACCCAGACAGGCCGTTTGGGCAGAAGCCATGGCTGCCCGGCAGTGCGTACCGATGTGACCTACTCATTGATCGATAGCATCAAGGAAGAGCAGTACGTCTTTGCTTACTATCCAGATCCTGCGTTTCTGGCAGAATCCACCTACCTCAATTGCAACCGTGATACGCAAATGGCCCAGCGCTGACCTGCTAACCTCCTTCAAAAAGCAAGCCGTTCATTTTGAACGGCTTGCTTCGCTTAACAGCGCTGCACAACTTTTGGGGCTTTATTCTTTCTAAAAGGTTTCCCAATCGTCTTCATCACGGGATGGACGGCGGCTGGAAGGAGCAGCAGGGCTCGCGACTCTGGATGCACCCGTTGGCAACGACGCCTGGCGTTGTTCGGGTGCCGCTGGCGTATCTCCCAATACGAACGAATCCAGCAGATGTGACAGGAGCTCGGCGCCTTCACGCAGCTTCTGGGCAGCCAGGGCGCTCTCCTGAACCATGGACGCATTCTGCTGCGTCATGGAATCCATTTCTGCTACTGCGGCGTTGATTTCACCAATGCCGGCATTCTGCTCTCTGGCACCCGCGCTGATCTCAGCAATAACATCCGTCACCCGAGTCACACTCTGCATGATGTCCTGCATGGTGGCACCGGCATCATGCACCAGAGCACTGCCTTCCTGAGTGTGCTTCATAGAGCTGTCAATCAGGGTGCGAATTTCACTGGCGGCATCGCTTGAACGACTGGCAAGATTTCTAACTTCCTCGGCAACGACGGCGAAACCACGTCCGTGCTCGCCTGCCCGTGCCGCCTCGACAGAGGCATTCAAGGCGAGAATATTGGTCTGAAAGGCAATTGAGTCGATCATGGTGATGATGTCACCAATCTGCGTTGCTGAATCGTTAATCGTGCCCATGGTGCTTTCAACCCGCTGCATGGCGTCTCCGCCCTGGCGGGCAACCTCCAGCGCACTCTGCGACAGCTGCGAGGCCTGCTCGGCTGATTGCGTAGTATGTTGAACAGTCGAGGTGATTTCTTCCATCGAAGAGGAGGTTTGCTGCAGATTGGCTGCCGATTGCTCCGTGCGTGTCGCCAGCTCATTGGTTCCATTGTTAATCTCCAATGAGGCTGTTAATACCGTGCGTGACGTCGAGTGGACATCGCGCAAGGTGTTTTGCACACGCTCGATAAAGGCATTGAACTGGCGTGCCAGATTGCCAACTTCATCATTGGTTTCCACGGCCAGCCGCTGGGTCAGATCTGCCTCACCGGTTGCCACACCGTGCATTGCCGCTGATGCACGGCGCACCGGACGCAGGGCACGATGAACTAGGTAGGCCGCCACAAAGCCAACGCCTATCAGGATCAGCAAGGTGACCCCGGCCTTGATCAACAGATCCTGCTTGAATTCCTGCCACGCCAGTACTTCAACCTGTGCCAACCCGGCATCAATATCACTCAAGTAGATCCCTGTGCCTATCATCCAGTCCCACTCTGGAATCGCTACAGCCATGGAATGCTTGGCCTCGGTTTCGCCCGTGGCAGGATTGATCCATTGATAATCATAGAACTGCTGATTGCCACTACGCGCTCGTTCAATCAGGTCATCCACAAAGGCATTACCGTTGCTATCGGTCATATCCGACATACTCGTTCCGACCCGATCAGGCGCTGCCGCCAGGGCAATAGCCGTTCCATCAAACTCAAAGGCGAACACATAGTTTTCATCGCCAAAGCGAAAGTTCTGCAAAATCTGCTGGGCACGCTGCTTGGCAACTCGCTCACTTAGGCGGTTATCTTCTACCAGCGGCAAAATAGCATTGCGCGCTGATTCGATCAGGTAACGTACCGTTTGCTCACGCTCCTTGACGAGCAGTTCACGCTGCTCATTCAGTGTTTCCTGAATACGCCCAGCAGAGTTTCTGGCTTCCAGCACTGATAGCACGCAGGCTAATACCAGCATGGGAAACAACACCAGAAAAACGATTTTGGTCTGCAAACTGAACGCAAACCGCGAATTACCTTGAACCGACATCCTATGTACTCCACCCCTTGAAAACTGGCGCTATTCAGCGTGTTACCTGCTTGAGGTTCGTTGCTGATCGTTGGCCGCCCGACACGCCTGCACGGCGGCAGACCTATTAAACACGCCACACTTTATGAACAAATGTTTCAAAAAACAATCGGATATCGTTTTATACGCTAAGACATAGGTAATAAGCGAAGGTAAATTGATAAGGAGAAGAGTACAGCTGGCCCAGCAAAAGTGGGCCAGGCAAGAGGCTGCAAGCAATATCCAGGGATGGTTTGAACTGATGAGTTACTTAACAAATTATCAAGGCAGATTGTCAAAGCAGGCGGCCAGTCGGCGCTGGGCTTCGGCGGCGCCAATCTCATTCATTTTGACAATATTATTTTCAGGAATCTGCTGGGTATCGCCGTAATACTCAATTGCCTGGGTCAGGCTTTCCTCCCGCAACAAGTGCACCATAGGGTAAGGAGAACGGTTGGTATAATTGGGCGCATCATCGGGATGAGCATCCGCAAAGCAGTAATCCGGATGAAAGCTGGCCAGCTGGTAGGTGCCTTCATACCCCTGATCCACCAACAGGCTGTCCGCCAACTCGACAAAATCCAGATAGAGTTCGAAATCCTTGAACAGCGTCGGAAACACCAACAGGGTGGTTTCCGTTGCAGGATGCTCATCCAGCCACTGAACTTCCTTTATCAGTTCTTCAAGCGCCAGCGCCAGCTTCTTGACCCGAGAAACAGCGAATCTGATGCTGTCCCGGTCAAGCTCCCGCCGAGCAAACGGGCAAATATCCATGGCCACAATCACATCACTGACCCAATGACGGGTATGGCGAATCACATCTTCGTCGCTGCCTTGCATAACTACCTCTTTATCTAAACTGTGGGTGTCAAAACCTGACTAAGAACGCCTGAAGACAAAACGCTACATCCAAAACGTTGACTGAATACCCTGCACAAGAGGCCATGTCTGGGTGATCGTCACTGGTACTTATGGCATATCTCACGCATCATACTGTTTTAACGATTCAATAGGCAGCTTCCCTCGCCATGTCACCCAACCTGATACCTGCTCCCCCGCGTCCCTTCCAGGGTTTTTTCGGCGTTTTCCGCTACAGCAGCCGAGCGCTCTCTCTGGTATGGCAAACCTCGCCCAAAATGATGGTTGGCCTTGCCGTGTGCACTCTGGTGGCGGGGGTGCTACCTGCTGTCGCCACCTGGATCGGGCAGCTGATTGTGGATGGCGTGGTCGCTGCCATGGACACCTACCAGGCCAACAGTTCATTGATGGAGGTGATTACGCCGGTACTCTGGCTGGTGGCACTGGAAGGCGTCATTATTGCCCTGGTCGCCATGGCGCAACGCGGGCTGAGTGCCCAGCAGTCTCTGCTGCGGGCAATGCTGGGCCAGAAAGTCAACGTCATGATCCTTGAAAAAGCCGGCACGCTGTCGCTCAGTCAGTTTGAGGATTCCGAGCTTTATGACAAGCTTACTCGCGCCCGTCGTGAAGCGTCGACCCGCCCACTGGGGCTGGTCAATAAAACGTTCAGCCTGCTACAGAATGCCATTTCACTGGTCAGCTTCGGAGTGCTGCTGGTGCAGTTTTCGCCCTGGGCGCTATTGATCCTGATAGCGGGCGCTCTACCGGTCTTTCTTTCTGAAGCCAAGTTTTCCGGTGATGCCTTTCGTCTGTTTCGCTGGCGCTCGCCCCAATCACGTATGCAGATGTATCTGGAAACCGTGCTAGCCCGGGAAGACAGCATCAAGGAAGTCAAACTGTTTGGCCTGGAATCCCTTTTTCTGCAGCGCTACCGTGATATCTTCACTCGCCTGTTCAAAGAGGAAAGGCTACTTACCCTGCGCCGCGAAGCCTGGGGGTTTGGGCTTGGACTGATCGGCACCCTGGCCTTTTATATGGCCTATGGTTGGGTGGTACTTGAAACCGTGGTTGGCGCCTTGACCCTGGGGCAGATGACTATGTATCTGATGGTGTTCAAACAGGGCCAAAGCGCGCTGTCAGCCTGCCTGACCTCGATCAGCGGCATGTATGAGGACAATCTTTATCTGTCCAACCTGTATGAATATCTTGAGCAGCCCACCGAGCAGGAGAACGGCGAGGTCACCGTTGGCGCTAACCCCGGCGACGGCCTGCGCTTCGAGCAGGTCAGCTTCGCCTATCCGGGAGGTGGCGAGGTCCTGCACGATATCTCCCTGCACCTGAAGCCCGGTGAAAGCCTTGCCCTGGTGGGTGAAAACGGCTCCGGCAAGACCACTCTGATCAAGTTGTTGACCCGCCTTTATCATCCCACTCAAGGGCGTGTCCTGCTCGATGGCAGCGACTTGCGCGATTGGGAAACCAGCGCACTGCGACGGCGCATCGGGGTGATTTTCCAAGACTTCGAACGCTACCAGCTACAGGTGGGTGAGAACCTCGGGGTCGGCGATACCCAGGCGTTCAGCGATGAACAGCGCTGGGCGCGAGCGGCGCATCACGGCCTGGCAGATATCTTTATCAACCGTATGGACAACGGCTATCATACTCAGCTTGGCCGCTGGTTCAAGAATGGCCAGGAGTTGTCTGGTGGCCAATGGCAGAAAGTCGCGCTTTCCAGAGCTTACATGCGCGAGAATGCCGACATACTGGTGCTTGATGAACCGACAGCGGCGATGGATGCCGCTGCAGAAGCGGCCGTCTTTGCGCGCTTCAGGGAACATAGCCGCGACAAAATGACCATCCTGATTTCTCATCGCTTTTCGACGGTAAGAAGCGCAGAACAGATTATCGTGATTGATCAGGGCCGCATTATTGAGCGCGGCACACATGACGCGCTTCTGGCCAACAATGGCCGCTATGCGTCACTGTTTCGTCTGCAGGCAAAGGGCTACCAATAAACCAGGAGCCGACAGGCAGATTATTGCACTGGCCAGTTGTGCCGAATCGCAATGTCAGGTATAGCTATTAGCTACATTTGTAACTCACCAATAACAGCCATTAGGGAGATCCAACGTGAAGATTGGTGCACCCAAGGAGATAGCTCCCGGTGAAGCGCGCGTTGCGCTGACCCCGGAAAGCGCTCTGCAACTCCAAAAGCTTGGACACGACTGCTTCATCGAAGCCGGTGCCGGCAAAGCTGCCGGTTTCGATGATGCAGCTTACCGCGACGCAGGGGTCAACGTCGTTGATGACGCTAAAGCGCTCTGGGATGCGGTGGATACCGTCATCAAAGTGCGTGAGCCTTCTGAAGAGGAAGCTCGCTACCTGCGCGAAGGTCAGACCCTGATCAGCTTGTTCTGGCCGGCCCAGAATGAAGCCATGCTGGAAACCTGCAAAGGCCAGGGCGCCACCGTTATCGCCATGGATATGGTGCCAAGGATTTCCCGCGCTCAGAAAATGGATGCGCTGTCATCCATGGCCAATATTGCCGGTTATCGCGCGGTGATCGAGGCGGGCAACAACTTTGGCCGCTTCTTTACTG
>Ga0102930_1000690_pt1 | contig 11218 bp, 11 predicted proteins | sample SalPon1_B_H2O_MG_FD_84514 | JGI IMG/M metagenome (GOLD analysis project Ga0102930, IMG submission 84514) | Salt pond water microbial communities from South San Francisco under conditions of wetland restoration - Salt Pond MetaG R1_B_H2O_MG | ecosystem: Environmental > Aquatic > Non-marine Saline... | reverse complement strand
GAATAAACAAAACAAAAACTTTGACATCTAATGAGCTTACAACCTGATGAAATTGTTGATAAAATGCTTGATAATGATCCGTTTAGCAAATGGTTAGGTATTGAACTTATCGAGATCAAACCGGGTTTTTGTCAGCTCAAAATGACCGTAAGAAAAGAAATGCTTAACGGATTTCAGGTAGCTCATGGTGGAATTGCTTACAGCTTGGCAGATTCGGCACTAGCTTTTGCATCAAATTCACACGGAAAACAAGCACTTTCAATTGATACTTCGATTAATCATTTTGAAAAAGTAGTTGAAAACGATGAATTAGTAGCAACAGCAACTGAAGAATCATTAAAGCCTAAAGTAGGCTGTTATCGGGTAGAAATTAAAAAACAAGATAAATTAGTCGCACTGTTTAAAGGAATCGTTTACCGAAGCAGTAAAGAATGGACTTAAAAACTAAAAATATGAACGCATATATAATCGACGGAATAAGAACGCCAATAGGCAATTACAAAGGCGTGTTATCGCCTGTAAGAACAGATGATCTCGGTGCTTTAGTTATCAAAGAGATCGTTAAAAGAAACCCATCAATAAACGTTGATGACATTGACGATGTGATTATGGGTTGTGCTAATCAAGCCGGTGAAGATAACCGGAATGTAGCCAGAATGTGTTCTTTGCTTGCCGGTTTACCTTATAGCGTTCCCGGTGAAACGGTCAATAGATTATGTAGTAGCGGATTATCGGCTATTATACATGCTAATCGAGCTATTAAAGCTGGTGATGGTGATTTGTTTGTTTCCGGTGGAATTGAACACATGACGCGCGGACCTTATGCCTTATCCAAACCCTCAAGCGCTTATGGTAATGATTCTAAAATGTATGATACCAGCTTTGGCTGGCGATTTGTTAACCCCAAAATGCACGAAATGTATGGAACCGATGGTATGGGAATGACTGCTGAAAATTTAGTAGATATACACAAAATCAGCCGTGAAGATCAGGATGCTTTTGCCTATCGCAGCCAGATGAAAGCTGCAAAAGCTATGGAAAATGGAAGGTTAGCAGAAGAGATAAAAGAAGTAGAGATACCAAGACGAAAAAAAGAACCACTTGTAGTTGAACAAGATGAATTTATAAAACCACAAACTAAGTTGGAAGTTTTAGCCAAACTCAGACCGGCATTTAGGAAAGATGGAACAGTAACCGCAGGAAATTCATCGGGATTAAATGATGGTGCAGCAGCGCTTATCCTAGCCTCTGATAAGGCAGTTGAGAAATACAATTTACAACCTAAAGCAAAAATAATCAGCTCTGCTGTAGTAGGTGTTGAACCCAGAATTATGGGAATCGGTCCGGTAGAGGCATCTAATAAAGCACTCAAAAAAGCCGGATTGACTATGAATGATATGGATATCATAGAACTCAACGAAGCTTTTGCCGCTCAATCATTAGCCTGCATTCGGGCATGGGGCTTAAAAGATGATGATGAAAGAATCAATCCAAACGGTGGTGCCATTGCTATAGGTCATCCTTTAGGGGTCACCGGCGCTCGATTAGCCAATACAGCTGCCATTGAATTACAAAAAAACAATAAAAAATACGCTTTGGTTACTATGTGTGTTGGAGTAGGTCAGGGGTACGCTGCTATATTGGAAAACATGAATTAATGTATAGCCGAGTGAAGACCTGAATAACTGGGATTTGATAAACCATTGGAAATTAGTTGGCTTAGCTTAAGTTCATGTAACTTAAATGAAAGCTTATAAGATTATTTGAGTTTACTATAGAATATCAAGATTTCAAATCATAGATTTCTGCTAATTTCATTAAAGGAGGTGATAAACATTAAAGCTTCAATTCGTGATTGAGATGAATTGTTTACTACAGCTTTAATGTTGCAGATACTGTAATTTGGTGTGGTTTGACCTAATTTTCTTCAACTTGATTTTTTTTAGGTAAACTGTAAATTCAGCCTTTCCAGTTCTTTTGATTAGGCTTAAGCGTATATAAACATAAATCCCGAATATACCGTTAAAGTTAAAATTAACGCAATTCGGGATTTAGATTCATTTAGGCTCTATTTACAGAATCATTCCTGCAGCCACGGTGTCTTTTGTTTGATCATCAATGATTACTAAACTTCCAGTGTTTCTGTTTTCGCGATAAGAATCAACTAATAATCGATGTGTGGTTCTTATTTTCACTCTAGCAATATCATTCATATTTAATGACTTGTCTTCATCATCACGTTCAAAAGTGTTGACATTCATTTTATAAACAACTTCTTTAATCATGGCTTTTTTCTCATTTGAGGTATGCATGATTTGATATTTTGCTCTTGGCTTAGCAGATTCTGCATTAAGCCAGCAAAGCATCACGTCAAACTCCTGTAAAGCTTCCGGTTGATTGTTTTTTCTAACAATCATATCTCCGCGACTAATATCGATGTCATCTTCTAATGTCATAGCTATAGACATTGGAGCAAAGGCTTCCTCTACCTCTTTATCACCGGAATTTATAGATTTTATTTTTGAAGTAAATCCACTTGGTAAAACGGCTACTTCATCACCTTTACGGTAAATGCCACTTGCTATTCTACCGGCATAACCTCTATAATCAATAAAGCCATCTTTTTGAGGTCTTAATACAGTTTGAACCGGAAATCTTGAGTCTATTTTATTTATATCACTACTTATATGAAGCGTTTCTAAAAGTCTTAATAATGGTGAACCTTGATACCAGTTCATGTTTTCTGAACGATTAACTACATTATCGCCTACTAAAGCACTAATAGGAACAAATGCAATGTCCTGTATTAATAATTTGGAAGCAAATTCTTCAAATTGTGCAACGATGTTATTGTAGACATTTTCATCATAATCCACTAAGTCCATTTTGTTAATACAAACGATTATATGTGGAATGTTGAGTAATGAAGCAATAAAAGTGTGGCGTTTTGTTTGTTCAATTACGCCATGTCTTGCATCTATTAGGATAACAGCTGCGTTAGCTGTTGATGCGCCGGTAACCATGTTTCTTGTATATTCTACATGTCCTGGCGTGTCTGCTATAATGAATTTTCTTTTTGGTGTTGTAAAATATCGATAAGCTACATCAATAGTAATGCCCTGTTCTCTTTCATCTTTCAGGCCATCTGTGAATAATGCCAGATCAACACCATCGATACCCTTTTTTTTACTTGTTGATTCTACAGACGATAATTGATCTTCAAAGATAGACTTAGAGTCATATAATAATCTGCCAATAAGCGTACTTTTACCATCATCCACACTACCGGCTGTAGTAAATCTTAATAATTGATTTTTATCTATTTTCATTGCTAATATGCTGTTTTAATTGAAGTTGATTTTGCTATTCTAAAAGTAACCTTCTTTTTTACGGTCTTCCATAGCTGTTTCTGAACGTTTGTCATCAGATCGATTACCGCGTTCGGTTTCTCTCATGGTAGATACTTCTTCAACAATTTTCTCCATGGTATCAGCATTAGATTCGATGCCACCGGTAATTGTTATATCTCCTAAAGTTCTAAATCTAACTTTTTTAGTAACTATTTTTTCATTTTCACCTAACTGTAAGTACTCCGAGTTTGGTATCCATGATCCGTTACGCCAAACAACCTCTCGTTCATGAGCTATGTAAAGAGAAGGAATCTCAATTTGCTCTCTTAGAAGGTAATTCCAGACGTCCATTTCCGTCCAATTTGATATAGGAAAGGCTCTAAAGTGCTCACCTTCAAAGTGTTTTCCGTTTAGTAAATTCCATAATTCAGGTCGTTGATTTTTAGGATCCCATTGACCAAAGTCATCACGATGAGAGAAGAATCTTTCTTTTGCTCTGGCTTTCTCTTCATCTCTACGACCACCTCCTATAGCACAATCTATTTTATTCTCTTCTATCGTGTCTAGCAGAGTAGTGATTTGTAAAGCGTTTCGGGTAGCATTTTTACCTTTTTCTTCTGCTACGCGACCTTCGTCGATTGATTTTTGTACAGAACCAACTATCAGTTGAGCATCTAATTCTTTTACTAAATCATCTCTAAAATTTATTGTTTCCGGGAAATTATGTCCCGTATCAACATGCATAAGTGGAAACGGAATCTTAGCCGGGTAAAAGGCTTTTTTTGCCAAGTGAGTTACTAAAATAGAATCTTTACCTCCGGAAAATAATATAACCGGATTTTGAAATTGTGCCCATACTTCTCTAAGTATGTAGATGGCTTCTGACTCTAATTCGTCTAAATAATTTAAATAATATTTATTCATGCCTAAAAGCTTGTATTTTATTGGTTAGATATTTTATAACTTCATTCACAGATTCATCAATGCTTTTTTCTTCTGTTTTAATGATCACATCAGGGTTTTCTGGTTTTTCGTATGGAGCGTTTACACCTGTAAAGTTTTTGATTTCTCCGGCTCGAGCTTTTTTGTAAAGTCCTTTGACATCTCGTCTTTCACATTCATCTACTGATGTGTCTACAAAAATCTCTACATAATCATCCTGACCTATTATAGATTTTATCATATCACGATCTTCTTTCATGGGTGATATAAAAGCTGCTATGGTAATCATTCCAGCATCAACAAAGAGCTTCGCTACTTCTGCGATACGTCTTAAATTTTCTTTCCGGTCTTCTCTGGAGAAGCCTAGTCCATTATTGATTCCTTGCCTGATATTATCACCATCTAAAGTATAGGTAAGATAGCCTTCTTCAAAAAGTTTTTGTTCTACAAGACTGGCGATTGTTGATTTTCCAGATCCTGATAAGCCGGTAAACCAAACTACAAATGAGGGTTGATTTTTACTTTGACAGCGTTTTTTTCTGTCAACTTCGTATTGATGATATATTATATTGTCATCCATTCAATTCAATTTTAAGAAGATTGATTACTCACTAAAAAGTAAGGATTGGTCAAATTTTCTCTATTGTATAACATTTCCTGTTGTGTTTCTTGATCAATCAGCGTTGCGCCCGCTGCATTACAGATGGCGTGTCCGGCCGCTGTATCCCATTCCATTGTAGGGGCGAATCTTGGATAAAGATCAGCCTCTCCGGATGCTACCAGACAAAGTTTAAGCGAACTTCCGCGTGATACAATACTAATAGGCTTGTCTGTTATTGACTTCTGCTCTTCAATAAATGCTTTTGTGTCATCATTCATATGAGAACGGCTTCCTACTATTCTAAGTTCATCAGCAGTATCGGATGAAATGGCATGAGCCAATTCAATCACTTCATCTGCTTCTTTACAACCTTTAAGTTCAGCAAAATAAGCTTTTTGATCATTAATATCTGCAAAATAAATTTCATCTTTTGCAGGAACGTAAATAACGCCTAAAACTGGTTTTTGATTTTCAATTAAAGCTATATTAACTGTGAATTCTCCATTCTTTTTCACAAATTCTTTTGTGCCATCTAACGGGTCTACCATCCAACATTTTGTCCAGTTTTTTCTTACTGAATAATCTGTTTGTTTGCTTTCTTCACTAATGATTGGTATATCTGTTTTTTCAAGCTCTTCCACAATGATTGAATTTGCTCGACGATCAGCATCTGTAAGAGGTGAATCGTCTTCCTTATAATCCACCTGAAAGTCTTTTTTGTAAACTTCTAAAATGGCTTTTCCCGCATGAATACTAGATTCTATGGCTATTTTTAAAAGAGAATTATTCATATATTAATAATTGGAATTGCAAATATATAATAATTGATTTAAAACCTATCGATTTAATAGACTAATCAAGGTTTAGTTTAGGTTAAGAAATAGTAATGTCCTACCAAGATATAATATTCAAGATAAAAGATGTTAAATGAAAATCAAATTGATCATTATCAAACAATAGGGGGTGTTAGTATTCTTTTTATTCACCTACTATACTGAGTTGTTATAAAACTAAACACCTTAAATCGCTCATCATAAGCACAACATATATTTTTTATGATTTTGGTCGGGTAACAATCCTTATGGAATAATTTACTAGATCTATTAATAAATATTATTTGATTTAAAGGTGAATCAAGTATGTTGAGCAGATTTTGATTATTTGAAAATGATTGATTGAAAGGAGTGAAGTTTTAATTTATTTAAATCATGCTGTTGCGGGTGAATAAAACTAGCTTTTTTTGTAGGGGCGGAGAGACTTCCCGAATGGTCGGGATGAACTTCTCGTCTCTCCTTCCTTATTTTGTGCGGGCGGAGAGACTTCCCGAATGGTCGGGATAAACTTCTCGTCTCTCCTTCCTTATTATGTGCGGGCGGAGAGACTCGAACTCTCACGCCGTGAAGCACTAGATCCTAAATCTAGCGTGTCTACCAATTCCACCACGCCCGCATTAAAAATCATCTTGCTAAAACAAGTGATTGTATAATTTTACTCAATAACTAAATATTTTAAAATAATTAAAGATAATTGAAATAAAATTTTTGCAAATATAAGTATAAAAAGATTTCTTACAAGCATTCAAATTACAAATTCATACATTTGTAGAAAAAGTAATACATGCTATCACCTACTGATTATATTAACGAAAATAAAGATCGCTTTATTGATGAACTAGTACATTTGCTTAAAATGCCTTCAGTAAGTGCTGATCCGGATAATCATAAAGAATGCCTGAATACGGCTAATCAAGTTAAAGAAAAACTAAAAAGCGCTGGTTGTCAAGATGTTGAAATATGTGATACGCCGGGATTACCTGTTGTTTTTGGTCAGATTATAAAAGATAAAAAGCTTCCAACAGTCTTGGTTTATGGACATTATGACGTTCAACCACCCGATCCGGTAAATCTCTGGAAAAGTCCACCTTTTGAGCCGGTTATTCATAAAACCGATGAACATCCGAATGGCGCTATTTATGCACGTGGCGCTTGTGATGATAAAGGGCAATTCTTCATGCACGTAAAGGCAATAGAATATTTGACCAAAACCGATCAATTGCCTTGTAATGTGAAATTTATGATAGAAGGCGAAGAAGAAGTAGGAAGTGAAAACCTGGAAAACTTTATCAAATCTAACAAAGAAAAACTTTCTAATGACGTCATTCTGATATCTGATACCGGAATGATCAATAAAGAAACCCCAACGATTACTACCGGTATTCGTGGATTAAGCTATGTTGAGGTTACAGTAACCGGACCTAATCGGGATTTGCATTCCGGTTTATATGGCGGTGCAGTAGCTAATCCTATTAATATTCTTACCCAAATGATCGCATCATTACAAGATGAAAATAATAAAATAACGATTCCCGGCTTTTACGATAAAGTCAGAACACTATCAGAGGAAGAAGAGAAATTGATGGAAAAAATCCCTTTTGATCTGGAAGATTATAAAAGTTCTATCGGGATAAAAGATGTTCACGGGGAAAAAGGGAAATCCACCATAGAAAGAAATTCTATTAGACCTACATTAGATGTAAACGGAATCTGGGGAGGATATATAGGCGAAGGTGCTAAGACCGTGATACCTAGTCAGGCACATGCTAAAATATCAATGCGTTTAGTGCCTGATCAGGATTGGCAAGAAATCACTCAACTATTTAAAGATTACTTTGAAAAAATAGCTCCGGAAAGTGTCAGGGTAGAAGTAAAACCACATCATGGTGGTCAGGGATATGTAACACCGGTAGATAGTGTTGAGTATAAATCTGCAGCTAAAGCTTTTGAAGAAACTTTTAATCAACAACCTGTTCCATTGAGAAGTGGAGGAAGCATTCCTATAGTATCCATGTTTGAAGAAGTTTTTAATAGTAAGACCATTTTGATGGGATTTGGTTTAGATAGTGATGCCATCCATTCACCTAATGAGCACTTTGGTATCTGGAACTTCTTAAAGGGCATCGAAACCATTCCCTATTTTTATCATTATTTCACAAAATTAAAATCAAATGAATAAACCGTTTTTTTCTTCTGACTTTAAGCTTTGTATTATCGGTGGTGGTCAACTGGGTAAAATGCTTTTATATGAAACTCGTAAATGGGATATTTACACTAAAGTGATGGACCCAAGTGAAGAAGCACCTTGTAAAATAGCTTGTAATGAATTTGTGAAAGGTGATTTACTCAATTATGATGATGTATATAATTTTTGCCATGATGCTGATGTGATTACCATTGAGATTGAAGCTGTTAATGTTACAGCATTATCTGATTTACAAAAAATAGGTAAAAAAGTTTTTCCACAGCCAGAATGTTTACAAATTATTCAAAATAAAGTAAGCCAAAAAGAATTTTACCAAAAAACGCAATTACCAACGGCTAACTTTAAGTCTTTTGCTACAAAAGATGAATTAAAAGCGGAACGTTTAGATTATCCCTTTGTTTGGAAAAGTGCTACCGGTGGATATGATGGTAGAGGCGTTGTCATTGTTAAAGAGAAGTGTGAATTAGAGAATATTCCGGATCAGCCATGCTTGGTGGAAGACATGGTTGATTATTCTCATGAACTTTCTGTGATCGTTGCAAGAAATGAATCCGGAGAAACCGCCAGTTATCCGGTAGTTGAAATGGAATTTCATCCAACAGCTAATCAAGTGGAATATGTTATCACGCCAGCGCGAGTTGATCAAAATATTCAGTTAAAAGCTCAAGATCTGGCGGACAAAGTAGCAGCTAATATGAAAATTGTAGGTCTTTTAGCTGTTGAATTATTCTTAACAAATGAGGGTGATTTACTGATCAATGAAGCTGCGCCAAGACCCCATAATAGTGGGCATGTGAGTATAGAAGCTAATTATACTAATCAGTTTGAACAATATTTAAGAGCCATTCTAAATTTACCTTTAGGCTCAACAGCGCAAAAAGCTTCAGGGGTTATGGTAAATCTTGTTGGAGCAGAAGCATGTACAGGCAAACCTATTTATGAAAATATTGAACAATTGCTTAATATGAGAGGCGTAACCCCTCATATTTACGGTAAAAAGCAAACACGACCTTTTCGTAAAATGGGGCATGTTAATATTATTGATGCTGATGTAAATGTAGCCAGAAAAAAAGCAGCAGAAGTTAAATCAAAAATACGAGTAATTAGTGATGAATGAAGTTAAAGTAGGAATTATAATGGGCAGTCAAAGTGACTGGCCGGTGATGGAAGAAGCAAAAAATGTGTTAGATGAATTAGGTATTGAAAGTGAAGTTGATATCGTTTCCGCCCACAGAACACCGGATAAATTAAAAGAATATGGACAAAACGCCCATGAACGTGGACTTCAGGTTATTATTTGTGGTGCCGGAGGTGCCGCACATTTACCTGGAATGATAGCCGCCTATACGCCTTTACCGGTTATTGGTGTTCCTGTTAAATCCAGAAATTCAATTGATGGTTGGGATTCTATTTTGTCTATTTTGCAAATGCCCGGAGGTGTTCCCGTTGCTACCGTTGCTTTAGATGGTGCTAAAAATGCCGGAATTCTCGCTGCCCAAATTATAGGTAGCAGTCAGCCACAGGTCTTAGATAATATATTAAAATATAAACAAAGTCTTAAGGAAAAAGTTTATAACCAAAGTAAATCAATTAATGATTAGCTAATATTTTTTTCTGCCTCAAAGAGGTTTAAAAAATGCTTTGTAAGCGAAGCTTTTATGGGGGTAAGGTCTAATTCTTTTTCACCTACTTCTTTATTTAGTGAAGTGACTGACTTGTCTTGAATGCCGCATGGTATGATGTAATTAAAGTAATCTAGATTTGTGTTGATGTTAAAAGCTAATCCATGCATGGTAACCCACCTGGAAGCACGAACACCCAATGCACAAATCTTTCTGGCATAAGGCGTTCCTACATCAATCCAAACACCGGTTTCGCCTTTGCTTCTTTCTCCTTCAATATCGAACTCTGCTAAGGTTTTAATTACACTTTCTTCAAGTAGACGCAAATATTTATGAATGTCAGTGAAATAATTTTCTAAATCTAAAATCGGGTAAGCTACGATTTGACCTGGTCCGTGGTAGGTTATATCACCACCTCGATTAATTTTATAATAGGTGGCACCAATTTCTTTTAATTTTTTTTCAGTAATTTTTAAATTATTAATATCACCATTTTTGCCTAATGTGTAAACATGTGAGTGTTCTACAAATAATAAATAGTTTGGTGTTTCCTCATTTATTTCTTTTCTTCTATTGTTAATCTTTATATCTAATATTTGCTGAAATAAGTCTTCTTGATAATCCCAGGTTGATTTGTAGTCTTTCTTACCCAGATCTTTTATATATACAGTTTTATTCAATTTTTTAGTTCAAAGATACTTTTTAAAATTCAAACTATACCCAAATATGTTCAATAGGATTATATACTAGCTAAAAAACTTATTTATTTTTTAACAAAATATATCTTTAAAAAAATTAATTTTAAAATAAATTTTTTATCATGAAAATATCTGTACACGCCTGGATTGCTTGGTTAACTTTTTTACTAATTACACTTACTATAATGTCAGCCATGAATTTTCCTTTTAATTGGGTGTTTTGGCTTACTATAGCGGGGCAGGCTTTGTTAGTGTATGTAGTTTTTAAGGTACTTAAAGACGATTACGATACCCCTTTAAAATTTAATGATTGGTATCAGGATCAACCCCTATCTAGAAATGAATAGTTAAATTTAATAATGTTATAATATTATCTTTATTCATTGTTGTCCAATCAAAAATTATGCTTTGTACTTATGAGGGATGATTTGAGATGCTTAATTTTATAATATCTTGCTAGGGTAGGTGAATGGCAGAAGCTCAATAATTTGCTTTTATAACACATATCTTAGTCGCATACGACTAATCTTTAATTAAATTACTGTAGACTTTCCTAAATACTTCTATATTTGCAATAAAGGCAAATAAATTATGTTGATCGTTGTACTGATTGGTTTTTTCTTATCGGTGTTGCTTCTTTTTTCAGGAAACATTTTTAAGGAAAAAAACTTAAGTGCTCTACTAACACTACTGCCATTAGGCATTCTAGTATATTTTTTAACATTTAGTAACAGAATAGCTAATGGTGAAGTAGTTTATGTTAATTACGATTGGATACCCGCTTTTGATGTTAGTTTGAACTTCAGGTTAGACGGGCTTTCATTTTTATTTACTTTACTTATTAGTGGTATAGGTACATTAGTATTTCTTTATACTTCGTCTTACTTAAAAGGGCACCATTTTATAGATAGATTTTATAGTTATTTAAGCATGTTTATGGCAGCGATGTTAGGTCTTGTGCTGTCT
>Ga0102930_1000689_pt1 | contig 11218 bp, 9 predicted proteins | sample SalPon1_B_H2O_MG_FD_84514 | JGI IMG/M metagenome (GOLD analysis project Ga0102930, IMG submission 84514) | Salt pond water microbial communities from South San Francisco under conditions of wetland restoration - Salt Pond MetaG R1_B_H2O_MG | ecosystem: Environmental > Aquatic > Non-marine Saline... | reverse complement strand
CCATTTATTAGTCTTCTATCAAACACCTACTTTAGCAAGGTATTCTAAAATTAAGCAGCTCTCAAATCAATCATCATAAGTACATAGCATGGATTTTATAAATTTTAATCGGACAACAATGATATTTAATAAAAAAGAAGTTTCGCTAGCACGAGTTCCCAAACGCTTACCCAAACCAAATGATTTACAATTCCCAACCCAGAGCCACTATCATCTAAATCCCTACTTTTGTAAAAAATTATTATGCGATTTAAGATTGCGATAAGTTGTTTCATTCTGGCAATTCTCAGTTGCAGCTCTCCAAAAGAGAAAGCAGTTGAATTTGATCGAACAGGATTTAAAAAAGTTAAACTAAGCTATGCTGAAAATTTCAGCTTAGAGCGAAAGCAAAATCAATGGTTAATCCATGTGAATAAACCTTTTCAAAAAGCTGAAAAAGGTTTTACCTATCTTATCACTGATCAAAAAACAAAAGTAAGCGCTAAAGATTCTATAGATGAAGTGGTGTATCAACCGGTAGACTCTTTAGTTTGTACATCTACCACACATATTCCGTCGCTCAAAAATTTAGGCATTTTAGACCGACTTGTTGGGTTTCCGGGTACAAATATGATTTCTACAGCGCAAGCGCGTAAAAAAATTGATAATCAAAAGGTAGAAGAATTAGGAAATAATGGTCAACTCAACACTGAAAAAGTGATCAACCTTAGGCCTGATGTTGTGATAGGTTTTGGCGTATCTTCCACTAATAAGAGTTTAGATAAGATAAGTTCATTTGGAATTCCGGTTGTATATAATTCAGATTGGTTAGAACAACATCCCTTGGGTAAAGCTGAATGGATAAAGTTCTTTGGTGTGATCAGCGGTCAATTTAAAAGGTCTGAACAATTCTTTAATGAGATTAAAGCAGAGTATAATCGACTGAAAAACAAAGCGCAAAAAGCAAGTCAAAAGCCACAGGTTATCGCCGGTGCAATGCTAAACGACCAATGGTATTTACCATACGGCAATAGTTGGCAAGCTCAATTTATAAAAGATGCTCATGCAGAATATGTTTATGGATATACTAAAGGAAAAGGAAGTATCGCATTATCCTTTGAAAAAGTATTTGATCAATCAAAAGATGCAGAATTCTGGATTGCTCCGGCGCAATACAGCAGTTATGAAGAAATGCAAGAAAACAATCGACATTACGCTAAATTTAAAGCCTTTAAAAATAAAAATATCTTTGGCTATGCCGGGACCAAAGGTGATACCGGTGGTGTGCTGTATTATGAGCAAGCGCCTAACCGACCGGATCTTGTATTGAAAGATTTGATAAAAATCTTTCATCCGAATTTAATCAATGATTATAAAAATCGATTTTTTAAACCACTGGAATAATTGCAAAGACGTTCTCTTTTTATCATTTTAATGCTTGGCTTAATATTGATGTTTTTAATCAATATAAGCTTAGGTTCAGTGGATATTGACCTGCTGGATACGATTAGGATACTAGCCGGAAGTGAAGTTGTAAAAGATTCACATCAATATATTGTTTTAGAATATCGACTACCCAAAGCACTCAGCGCGGTAGTAGTAGGATGTGGACTATCAATTTCCGGTTTATTAATGCAAACTTTATTTAGAAATCCACTGGCGGGTCCTTATGTATTGGGGTTGAGTAGCGGCGGTAGTTTAGGTGTGGCTTTGCTGATTATGGGTTCTAGTCTATTTGGCGGCAGCTTTGCTATAATGGCTCAATCTAAATACGCAGTAATTCTTTCAGCAAGTTTGGGAAGCTTTTTGGTATTACTGTTGGTGGTAGCATCATTATGGCGTGTTAGAAATACCATGGCTTTACTGATTATCGGATTGATGATGGCAAGTTTTACATCGGCTATTGTAAGTGTGTTATCTTACTTTACAACGGCAGATAATCTTCAACAATATGTGTTTTGGTCAATGGGTAGTTTAGGAAGATTAAACTGGGATGATTTAATCATTATAACGGGTTTATTGATCATAGGTGTTTTGGTATGTGTTGGTTTACTTAAAAAACTTAATGCCTTTTTATTAGGCGAAGACTACGCTGAGTCTATGGGCGTAAATACAAAAAAAACGAGATTTTTAATGATTGCTATTACAGGCCTTTTAGCCGGAAGCATAACCGCTTTTGCAGGACCCATCGCATTTATAGGTCTGACCGTTCCGCATTTGGCAAGGCAATTGTTTAATACCGGTAATCATTTTGTTTTATTGCCGGCTATATTACTCATCGGTAGTTTGATCATGTTGTTATGTGAAACTTTTTCTCAGCTCCCCGGAAGTGCTTATATGCTTCCTATAAATGCAGTTACTTCTTTTATAGGTGCCCCTGTTGTTATTTGGCTAATCCTAAAAAAACAAAATCTTATTTTTTAATGAAACTACAAGTTGATCAACTGGAAATAGGATATGCAAAACCTAAGCTTGCTTATGCTGAAAAATTAAAAATCGAAACCGGTAAACTAATTGGTGTTATTGGTGTTAACGGTTCGGGAAAATCAACTCTACTAAATTCCTTACAAGGTAGTTTAAAAGTCATTAGTGGAAATATATACATCAAGCATAAACCTATTCAATCTTATGCAAAACATGAATTAGCTAAGCTAATCAGCATTGTGAAGAGTCAAGCAGAAATCAGCGGTGCGTTGAAAGTGCAAGAAATTATCAGTTTAGGCAGACAGCCTTATACAGATTGGCTGGGACGATTATCTAGTGTAGATCAACAAAAAGTAGATGATGCTTTAAACTTGTTAGAAGTAAAAGATTTAAAAAATCGATATTTTAACAAATTAAGCGATGGGCAAAAACAAAGAGTTATGATCGCAAGAGCTTTTGCGCAAGACACGCCTTTTATATTGTTAGATGAACCGGTAACACATTTAGATCTCTATCACCAGGCTATTGTTTTTGATTTACTGAAAAACATTTCCCATCAAAAAAATAAAGCCGTTGTGTTTTCAAGCCATCAAATCAATGAGTTGCTGGATATATGTGATGACCTAATCATTATTATGGATGGGAAAATTATGCAAAATAGCGTTGAAAATTGGTTGCAAAATGATCAATTAAATCATTTGTTTACATCTGATAATATTAAATTTGATAAAGAAACAAAGCGATTTCGATTGTTATAATTCTGACTTTTTTTTCCTGTAAAAGAAATCGTCGAGGCGAAAGCATTTCGCCCTAACGGAATTTTTTTGTGGCATCAAAAATCGCCGTCAAAATGTGATGATCGGCTTTTGATAATGATAAATTTCTTCTTTTCATAACGATTTCAGCGACTTCCAGGGCTTTATCTAACTGGTAGGATTTAAATCCATGGCTGCCCCCCCAACTAAAACTAGGAATGAAATTACGGGGAAAACCACCGCCATAGATATTGGCATTGACCCCAACGACGGTTCCTGTGTTAAACATGGTATTGATACCGCATTTAGAATGATCGCCCATGATCAAGCCGCAGAATTGTTGACCGGTAGGCGTAAAACGCTCTTCCTGATAATTCCATAGTTTGATAGGTGCGTAATTGTTCTTAAGGTTAGATGTATTGGTATCAGCACCTATATTGCACCATTCACCGATGACAGTATTCCCCATATAACCATCATGCGCCTTGTTAGAAAATCCGTTAATAACCGAGTTAGTGATTTCTCCACCCACTTTTGCATGCGGACCTATTGTTGTACCGGTGTAAATTTTGGCACCCATTTTCAAGGTAGCTGATTCACAAACGGCTAAGGGACCGCGCAGATGACACCCTTCCATCACGGTAGCTTTTCTACCGATATAGATGGGGCCATTAGATGCATTCAGTGTACATGGTAAAACCTCAGCTCCTTCTTCTACAAAAATTTGATCCGGGTTGATACAAGTTACATAATCAGGTAGTTTTTGAGAGGTTCTGCCTTGCGTCATTCTGTCAAAATCATCCCGGATAGCACGGTGATTTTGCGTAAACAGATCCCAAACATTAAATATTTTTTGGGGTGACCCTTCTAATTCTAATGTGGAAAAATTCTCTGTATCAAAATGATCTTTTTTCGAGCAACAGTAAGCGACCAGACGCTCTTCATCAACAATAGCTTCACCGTTTTCTAAAGAAGACACTTGATTTAAAAACTCTTCTTCAGGAAGATAAGAGGCATTTACATAAACCGCTTCCTGCGGCGCTTTTAGAGGCCATTTTTCTGATAGGGTGTCTATGGTTTTTATGCTAACCGATTGTCTGGTTATCATTTCCCATTTCTGATAGATTTTCAATATCCCGATCCGCAGATCAGCAATAGGCCTTGTGTAAGTCAGCGGATAAAGATTCTTCCTGTACTGATCATCAAATAATACAACTTGCATTATACTTAGATTTTGGGCAAAAGTAAGTAAAAATTGAGATTATGGTGATCAAATATAAACGCTAATTGATTTGTAGAAACGCAAGGATTAGGTTCCTAAAAATCACACCACTATACTACTACACCATTACACTACTACACCATTAAACAATTACACCATTCAAAATTCAGAACCTGTCTCGCCTTAGCGTGATTCAGGATTCAAAACTTCAACCCACTTCTCTTTTACAACTTCCCAATCAAAATTTTCGACTTTTATTCTTCCGTTTTTACTCAGAGATTTTGTTTGAGCCGGATTTTTTAATAAAGAAATAACAGCTTGTGTCATTGCATTAACATTATCCGATGGTACTAAAAGTGCTTCTTTTTCATCTTCTAGTAAATAAGGAACGCCGCCTACATTAGTTGTAACAATCGGCAGACCCAAAGCCATAGCTTCGATAAGGCTGACCAGTGTGTTATCTACAGTAGTTGTGTTAATAAATATATCAAAACCTTGTGCATACTTAATCCAATATTTTTTAGTCATTCCACCGGTAAAAATGACCGGTAATTTGTGTTTTTTGGCGTATGCTTCACAGACTTGGATGCTATCATCTTTAAAAGGACCTACCATACTCAATTGGGCGTTAGGATAAGAAGTCAGCAGTTTTTCTAAGACCTTTAATGCTAAGATAGGATTATAAATATTCGCAAATGCGCGTACCCAAAGTAATTTGGGAGCAATATCGCTTCTTTCCTGATAAGTATAGTGTTGCAATTGGATCGTATTAGGAATATAGGTGAGATTTTGGTATCCGGCTTCCTGAAAATGATGGAGCAAATAAGCAGAAGGTGCGATATTGATATACGCATAACGAAACAATCGCCGACAAGCTTTGGGGTGACTGGCTAATCTTTTAGGTAAGTCTCCTCCATGTAATATGGGAATATAAGGGATTGCTAATTTTTGAGCCAGCCAGGCACTCAAGTAGGCATACCAAAAGCCTAAGGTGCTATATGTATCGATGACCAAGTAATCTACTTTTCTATGTTTTAAAACAGCTGAAAGCATACTAATCAAACGAAGAAATTGATTGGGCTGATTAGAGTAAGTATTCACTTGATATCCTAATTCTCTAAAGCTATCAGCTAAAGTATCTATAGTAGATACGTTACGCCCTTTGCCGGATAAACGATTACCTAGATATAGAAGCTTGGTGGCCATCACTCACTTTTTTTGGTATTTAAACTTTGCCGGTCTTGAGCTTTCGCACTTGAATATTGAAGATTAAGTAAAGCTAATGCATAAATAAAGCCGGGTACAGCAACGCGCATAGCAGAATGATTGATGGTTGCTCCCCAAAAAATCATCATAGGTATCCAGAAAATATTTTTATTATCACCAAACATATTTAAATAGGTAGGAGTAAATAATAACAAAATAAATGCAAGAATTCCAAATATACCATGCTCACCGAGCAGACGTGTAACTTCATTATGAGTAGGAAGACCATATCTACCCGTTTCTTGAGCCCTGAAAAATTTAGTTCTACCTACGCCTATTCCTAAAAGTGGTGCTTTAAGAAAGGCATCTAATTCTTTGGATAATATTTTTATTCTTCCCGTTGTGATATCTTCCTCTTTTTCGCCTAAAGCATTCCTTCCACTATATCGATTATAGATCATACCATCTGTTTTTATTAAAGTATAAGACCACAAAGAAAATATACCTATGCCAAGCATGATTAGTTTTGAAGTAAGAATAGCCTTACGCTTTAGATCTACTTTAAAATAATAAATTACAGTAAAAAAACCTATCATTAAAGCTGCAGTTAACATCCCCCCTCTAGAAAATGTAAGCAAGCCTCTAATGGTAAAAAGAATTAAAACACCCATCATTAAAAAATGAAATATTTTTTTCTTATATGGAATTAAAAAACGAGCATATAGTATAAAAATTCCTAAACCTAAAATTGTAGCTACCTGATTACCACTATAACCACCGGAAGCAGCCGCATTTGATTCTGCTGATGTAAAAATCTCTTTACCTGTAGGAACATACAAAATGATATATATACACATGCTAATCAATGGGTAAACCAAGAAATCAAAAACTTTAAAAAAGTCTTGTAATTTAATCTTAAGTTGATAACAGAAAAGGGCACTAAAAAACAAGCTTAAAGGACCTGAAAGATTAAATAGTATATTTTTTCTAAAGCTTATTTCATAGAAATCCATGCTTACATAGGTTATTACAATACCTGGTATTAATAGTATAATAAACAACAAATATGGCCATGACATATATTTAAAACCTTTATTATAAATACCTAAAAGCATAAAAAAGATAACCATATACTTGCCTGTTTCCCAGAAAATGATACCATCTGTCATCCTAAGAAAAATTTCAGCTCCGGAAATATAAGCAGATCCCAACAACACCCATTTAGCATTTAAAGGCTGTCTAATAATCATGTAAGTAAAATATATAAATATTGAGAAAAAATAGAATAGACTTAAAAACTCAAAAAAGTATATGAGCAAGCCTAAGCCTATATGTATGGCTAAATTTAAATAAGACAATAAATACCTTCCCGGTAATTTCCTTTTAATAATTTTATTCAAGAATATTCCTTTTAATTCTACTTATATAATACTCAAAGGTAAAATATTGAGCCATTTCATTACATAATCTGACCTTATTTTTTAGATCATCAACAGAGGCTTTGTCTATTGTCTTTAATATTTGAGTTAATTTATCAGCATTTGTAGGTTCTACCATAAAAGCATTTTCATTATTGATATATTGTCCAATACTTGAAACCCCGGAAACAATTGGTATACAACCATAATTCACAGCTTCTGCTATCACCTTAGGAAAACCTTCAGATGCTGTAGTGGGTAATAGAAGAAAGTGAGACCTTTTATATATTTTAAAAACCTGCTCTCTACTTAAAAATCCATGTAGCTTAACCGGCAAATTATTCTTATTGATCTGTTTTTCATAATATCCTTTTTTTTGACCATCTCCTATTAAATGAATTTTTTTAATAAATGCTGAATGATCTATTTTTTTTAATGCATCAAGAATTCTTTGAACGCCTTTTTCATCTTCTAACCTACCCACAAAACAAAACTCATAGGGCGGTAAATAATCTTTCTCCCGGATCAACTCTTCGCCCAAGTGCCGTTCTTGATTGGTTAGACATGGATTTTCAAATGTTAAACAATGCTTTGGTTGATCTGACCATTTACCATTTATGGTAACCTTTCTAGCTTGTTTTTTTAGGAAATAACGCTGTAATGCATATCCTAAAGGTGGATTTTTTTGGTTCCAATTCCCGGCATATTTAAACCAACCTTTCTTATTACTCATCATGCTCAAGTATGGTATCAGATAAACGCCAAAGCCTATAGGGGTTCTAAATTGAAAAACATCTACCTTTTTCAAATATTGATTTACCTTGCTAATCAACTTGGGCATAACAGCTAAAACTCCTAATTTATCCCATATTGTTTTACCACCAGATACAGGTAAACTAACAAATTCAATATTAGACTTGCTATAGGGCAAAGAACTTTTTTTAGGTGCTTCCTCATAAAAAAAACCTAAGTGATATATATAATTAAAATGATCAGCTAAATGATTGATCTCTGAAATGGTTGGACCCCAACCTACGATATTTCCGGTTTTATCTTGATAATGTTCTGTATGGGAAATAATAGCTAATTTCAATAGGATAGGTTTATTTTGCAATATTACTAATAAAGATATTTAATTTAATCTTTCATTTTTAACTATCGAATCAATTATGATTCTATAATCATAAATGATATGTTTCCAATCAAATGCTTTAACTCTACTTGCTGAATGTTGAGAATAAAATTCATAATTTTCAAGTATACTCTCAACAGCTTTAACAACGGCTTGCGAATGATGAGGGTCCACTAAGAAACCGGAATACCCATCTTGAATGGCATCTTCAACCCCTGAGCTTATACTTCCTACCGCCGGCGTACCGAATTGATTAGCTTCTAAAATGGCTATCCCAAATCCTTCTACGTCTCCACATTCGGTACGTTCACTAAGCATCATAAAGATATCAGCCTGCTGTAATAAGCGTTCTTTATCCTGGTTATTAACACGTCCATGAAAAACTATATGATTTCTTACCTTTAACTGATCGGCTAACTGGATAAGCTGTTCTTTATCCGTCGGGATACCAACACAATGATACTTTAGTGTAGGATATTTCTCAACCAATCGAGGCAAGGCGCGAATCACATTATGCTGCCCTTTTCGTTGGGTAAGGTTGCCCACGGTGATCAGTTGGACTTCTTGAGAGGCTTGTGCTTTTTGGCTAAGCTGATAATTTAGTCGAATACCATTAGGGATTACACTTGTGTTCTTGAGACCCAAATGATCAACGAGTCGCAGCGTATAATTAGATACGGCGATGACATGATCAAAGCTTTGAAGACATCGATCTGTAAGTTTTTTGAAATAAGTATTAGCTAACAAGACTTCTGTTCCATGTATAATGGCAATAATAGGTTTATATTTTAATAAACGAATCAAACCACCTTGCCAAAGAGAGAATTTACCAGAAACCAAAACGACGTCAATCTTATTGGCAAGTTTGATAGCTAGGATCAATCGCTTAATGTAAGTGAATAAAAGTAAAGCGTACCGCGTTGTTCGTTTAACCTGAAAGTTTTGTTGGGCATCAAAATCAGCCTCTTCATTCCCATCAGAAGATCGCTGATCAGCTAAAACCACAACATATTCCGTCTGAGCCAAATGATATGCCAAATCAAAAGCATGCTGACCTATTCCTCCGGGTTGTGGAGGGAATTCTGATGTGATCAGCAATATTTTTTTTCTTTTTTTCAAAAATTACGTTATAAATATTTTAGATTTTTATCTGTTATTTACATAACCATAATCTAATAAGGGCTCTTTTAATAATTCTGTGAGTAAGTCTTGTTCTTCTTTTGAATATTGATCTTTATAATGACCCCAACCAACCTGCCGAATATTCCATTTATTGATGATACACTTTTGGTGATCATAAAATTCTATATTGAGGTCATTAAATAAACTTTTAAAAAACTTTTCAGGATCTCTGCACAGATCTTCATAAAACAAGCATTTTTTATCTATGAGTTTTTTTGAATCTTGATAAAAATGCATGTAGCGATTGCAATTTAATCTTATTTTCTCATTCATGCTCATTTTATCAAAAGCTTCTAAATTGTTTTTATAACCCCATTTTTGCTTGATGTAAGAAGAAACAACAACTCTAGGATCCCGCTCAATCCAAACCCAAATAAGATCACCCTCAAAAAGTGGGTCTAAGATTTGCTCTCGAGTTTCACCGGTGATCTTCGTTACAAAATGTGGCTTATTAGATGCTTTCTTTATGATTTTCAAACAAGACCTGACCTTTTGAAGTTGTTGATCGCTTACGGAACCTTGTTCAGATGTGAACGGAGGAAAGTAATGGCGCCAAAAACCGTAGGCCTCAGAAGGTTTTGGGGCAAATTTGACATCAGCCCAGTTAATTCCTAAAAATTGAGACTGATATATAGTGTTGAAAACAGCTAATTGAGGAAGAGTAGGATATCTACTTACCCAACCAGATATCCACGAAAATTCAGGATGAAAACTAAAAAGCTGACTGGTAAGGGTTGTTCCCGATCTTCCGGGACCACAAAGAATTATGTTCATTTTATTTTTATAAATATTCTATTTTATCTCCTTCCTCTAATTTTTTACTCGCTAATTGCCATGATCGATTGATCTGCCATAAGACAATGGGTAAAAGTAATAAACTAAGTAAAGCACCCAATACCATCATATACGAATTGCGTTTGAATTGATAAGGCATTATTGAACTGGGAACTGTTTTAAGCAAAGCCAACTTAGCTGCTTTGTTCCCATAATATTTCCTAAAAAGGTACAAAACAGAAGGAACCGGTTTAGGGGCTAACCAATTTTTTGACCGGAAGGCATCCCAACTCCCTAATTGTCTTAAACCACCTTCTCCGGCTTTAACGTCAATACAGCTTGCCTTTGGATTAGAGACGCTTTTATAACCAGCTAAATATGCCCGTAATCCAAATTCCCCATCGCCCATACGTTGCTTTTCAAATTGTCTGTCAAACATACCTATATCTTGCATCATGTTTTTATAAAAAGCAGCATTTCCGGTTGCAAATTGAGAAGCTATTTTAAAATAACTACTGCTTTGTGGTAAATCTGAACCTTGAGGATAAAACGGACCCGCAGAAATATCAGCCTTGAAGAAATCAAGACATTTAAGATGAGCCGTAATCCAACCTGATTGAATTCGTACATCGTCTTCGGACAGCATAATGATATTTCCCCTAGCGGCTTTAATAGCATTATTACGGGCTAACCATAAAGCCTTTTCTTTCTGATGCATCAATTGTATATTCAAGTTATATTGATCATAGAATTCTCTTTGAAAAGGTTCGGATTGATCCACTATGATCACCTCAAAATTTTCATAATCCTGTTGTTCCAGGTCTTGTAACACATCTTTTAAATACTCGTATCGATTTAGAGTAGGAATCACCACACTCACCATAGGTTTTTCTTGAATAAGGGCCGAATGAAATTGTTGATAATTAGGATACTTAATTGGATGTTTACCATATTCTATCCGCTTGACCGACTTGGTTTTTACATAATCTTTTATTTCTTTTAACGGATTCTTTAAGCTTAATAATCGAATAAGTAACACATAGAATACCCAAACACGATGAAAGTTCTTCCTAATAAACCGGTATTCATCTACTAATGGGAGTTGCTCAAAGCTTTTATATGTATT
>Ga0102930_1000688_pt1 | contig 11237 bp, 14 predicted proteins | sample SalPon1_B_H2O_MG_FD_84514 | JGI IMG/M metagenome (GOLD analysis project Ga0102930, IMG submission 84514) | Salt pond water microbial communities from South San Francisco under conditions of wetland restoration - Salt Pond MetaG R1_B_H2O_MG | ecosystem: Environmental > Aquatic > Non-marine Saline... | reverse complement strand
TCTTGCATGAAAAAGTTACTTTAGACTATATATTTCTTGGAGCAATAAGGTCTTTAGTAGAGCATAAGATAACTGAGAAAAAGATAACCATTTTTTCCATTCAAAGCCATCATATTGATCTTCATAAAAGAATTATAAAAATCTTAGATGAAAGAAATTACTTACAAAGGGTACACTTGTTAGACAACTATGAAAGCATAATTCTTAAAAATAAAAACATACACTCCCTCATTGATGAGCTAGACGAAACCACAAATAGTTTAATAAATAGTAGCACAAACAAATCTATTTTACTAATAATCCCTTCAAACATAGAAAACTCTATAATAGAGAGTATAGCCTATTACAAAAATCAGTTAAAAATGGACTTCCTACTCGTTTCTTCAGATTGCGAATCCACTTTTAAAAAATATCTGAAAATAATGACGCAATATTTATCGTAAACAACTCATTAGAAGAAGGCTGCTTTTCCGATTACATTAGAGATTTTCATGAAGAGCGTCCTAACCTTAGCAAAGGATTAGCCTACCTAGAAAACAATTACCCATTGATATCTGTACTACCAAAAAAGTTAAGCCTTTATAATAACTACAACTACAATCCTCTGGCTAATATTTGCAATATCCTTACTACAAATAAGATCAACAAAGATAGTTTAGATGTAAAAATCACAAAAATACTTAATACACTTAGAAACCCTAAAAGCCTTTTCTTTTCTTATGGCTCACAAAAATACTCTCATAAGGTCATTGAAAAACTTGAGGAGCTTATTAAAATTTTTTTCCAAACTCATTTTCGAGATTTGACAAAATATTGGAAAACTATAACAAGCCTCTTCACGAGTATGAAAAATCACTTCAGAATGGAGATGTGGTTATCTTTATAATAAACTTGAAGTTTCTACAGTCACGCTATGCAATGCGTGAATTATGCAATATATATGAAACATATATCAATAAAATCAAACATCTAAATAACAAAAATTTTTTTAGTAGCAGCTACGATCTGCCACCTCAGGCTATTTTCATAAAAGATAATAAGGTAAAAGAAATTTTAAATGACTCAGCGTTACGTGAGGAACACATAGATCTATACTGGGAAAATCAAAGAGAGAGATCAGAAAATCGCTTAGAAAAACTCACCACTCAGAACGCCAAATCGCAAGAAAAAGAAAAATTAGAAGAAATAAATAGAATTTTAAAAGCAACTCCAAATCTAATCAAAAAACTAGAAAATAATTATGATCATAAATCAATGAAGGAGCACAAAGACACCCACTTCGCAAGTGTTCTATGGGCAATTTCTGAATTTTTCACTAAATCAGGAGAGTTTGAGTTTTACAATTGTAAAGACAGTAAAGAATTTGAGAAAATGGTTATTGAAAGCTGTAAAACGATGAATATTACCCCATAAAAATTCTACTTCTCTAAACACAGACCACCCGCTCATAAATCATAGCCACTGGCAACACCAACTCCAGTGATTCCAGTGGCACGCTATCCTCCAAATAATAATAAGCAGACTGCCAACCCGAACTACGGCGCAGGACTTCCACCTCGACAAAGTCCTGCTCAATCAACACATACTCCTGCAAATCCGGTAGCTGTAAATACTCCAAACGTTTCGAAGTCTTGTCCGTCTTGCGCGTACTACGCGACATCACCTCAACCAACAAAACCGGACTCACTAAAAACAGCTCATTCTCTGCGGAAGAATCACAACTCACCACAACATCAGGATAGCGATAACGCGTTGCACTGGTTTTTAACATCATATCGCTATTAAAAACCTCACAACGTTGCCTAGCTAAATGATTACCTAAATGACGCACCATATTACTGGTAATGCGATTATGATTCATACTCGCCCCCGCCATAGCGACAAGCACACCATCCACATATTCGTGGCGCACCTCACTATCGCGCTCGCCCGCTAGATAATCTGCAACGCTTATAGAACCTGTCAAAACACCAACAACTTAGCCAACGCCACCAACACCAACATACCCAAATAAAACGGCCACACCGACCACGACAATAAAGACTCTAAAAAAGTGCTGGGTAACTTGCCATCGACTCTGACCCGAAATAGCTTATCCGCGTGCAAATAACCGGCTGATAACTCATTTAAAAACGTATTCAAAGCATTACGGAACTGCTTCTCCAAAGCCAAATAATAAGCATCCAGAAAAGCAAACAAAATCGCTGGAACACCCGCCAATACCGCAAAATGCGTTTGGCCATCATTCGCCACTAACACCAAGACTGCCGATACCAAAGCAATGGCCCACTGCTTACAAGCCGCACTATTTCCCGCCATGCGCGCAATCAAACCCTGATAAATATCCACATGCCGTATCACCGCCGGATCGTTATAACTCCATTGTGGCGCGTCTCTGGTTTCTTGCTCTTCCATTACTGCTTTATCTTCCATAATGACACTCAATCTGTTTGAACATCCCCCTAGTATAACGCGCTTAAACAGGTAATACATGGCAGAATTCCATCGTAGCCGCGCTTGTACTACACTCAGCCATTACACAGATCACCGATGCCTCGAAGGATCCCCAACGCATGACAGAGCGTCACGACCCGTCATCTTCCGCCGCGCAAAATGCCCCTCCCTTATGGGAGTATGTCGCCTTAACGGATTACCAAGTTCCCCAAGACTCGTTGCAACAGACGATGCGCAAGCGCTTGGATTTTTTGCGTGACTGGTATAAACGGGAAATTCAACAAGAAAAAGACACCAGCGACTCGCCCTTTATGCCAGATGAAGGCTTACAGCAACTGCCCGACTGGCAACTTGAACAGATCGCGCCTAGCCCCTTAAGTCAGTCTGCCCTGCCTTCTTTGAATGAGCTAATGGAGCCATGGCTTAGCAATGAAGCAAACAACCCTAATGTGATGCTATTCGTGGAGCCACCTCATGCTGACTATGCCGATACCCTAGAAAAATGGGCAAAACAACACGAGTGGTTGATCCTTCAACCACCTGAAACGAAAGCCATTTTACAAGGCGGTACGAACTGGCTAACGTCCATCGCCGATCTAGAGCAACCTTGGTTTTTACCGGCCTTGGAGCATATTTATTTACGCCACGTCGACGGCTTGGATTTAGTACGGGCTTTTCTCGATCAAGCCTTTAGTGGCGCTTTAGGTCAGGGGGTGATTGCTTGCAATAGCTGGGCTTGGGCATTTTTAAAACATGTCTGGCAAGGCCGCTCCCCCGTGCCGCGGGTGGTACAAGCTTTCGACAGTGATAAACTAGCCCAACACTTTCAAAATCTCGCCGACCAAGCCAAGCCGCGCCATTTTGCCTTTCGCCAAGCCGATGACGGTAGTTACATTATTCCACTTCCTGAACCTATTACCGAACAAGCCGCTCCCCAATCCAATGACAACCCATTCCTCCGTCATCTCGCTGCACACAGTCGTGGCATTCCCGGCGTAGCGCGCGCCATTTGGCGTGACAATCTACGCACCGAACCTGATAAAGCACTCAATACAGCCAATAAAAATCAAGATTATGAGCGCACCATCTGGGTCGCCGCATGGGAGGCTATTCAACACCCTAAACTACCTAATGACACTGACCCCAATAACCTATTTATCTTACATAGCTTACTGTTACAGGGTGGTTTAAACACAGACGCTCTAAGGCTTATCTTAACGTCTATTCCACCCCATCAAATCACCGCAACCCTGCTGCGATTGGAGCGTTCTGATATTATTACTCATAAACAAGGCCGCTGGCAGGTGACACCACAAGCTTACCCCGTCGTGCGCTCGTTTTTAGCGACGCATAATATGCTGCTAGACGATTTTTAGGAGCTAGGCATGAATAGCGATATGTTTAATGATTTAGGGCAAGCCGCTTTAATCCAAATTATTATGATTCTAGTTGCGAGCTGGGGCTTGATTACGGTAACGCAATGGAGCGTCCCGTGGCTCGCTAATAAAATCAGCGGCAATATCCGTTATTTTATTTTAAGCCTTGCCCCTGTTATCCGCCTAGCGGTTATTGTCACAGCGGCTATTATGATTTTATTACGCCTCATTGATCCTACCTTTGAAAAAATGATGGCACTGTTTGGTGCAATGGCAGTAGCTTTAGGTTTTGCCTTTAAAGATTATATTAGTAGTTTAATTGGTGGCATTGTCGCTTTATACGAACGCCCATTTCGCCCCGGTGATTGGATTGATGTAAACGGTGTTTATGGTCAGGTGCGGGCTATCAATATGCGCAATGTCGAAATCATCACCCCCGACGACACCGTCGTCTATATTCCGCACCTGAAAATTTGGACGGAGCTTATCTATAATGCTAATGATAGTGGTGATTACCTGATGACGGTCGCTGATTTTTATTTAGAACCCAATCACAATAATGCCGCCGTTCATCACCAGCTTTATGATGTTGCCCTCACCAGCGTTTATACCCAGTTAGCAAAACCCATCACGGTTATTGTATTAAATAAACCGTGGGCGACGCATTACCGCCTCAAAGCTTATCCGGTCAATCACACCGACCAATTTTTGTTTATCACTGATCTGACCATTCGCGGCCAAGCTACTTTAGAAAATATGGGGATCAAATTAGCTAGTGCTGCGTATGCTGACCCACCCAAAGCTAATGCTTGAGGCAGGCAATAATATGACGACAATGTATGACTATGTAATTATCGGTGGCGGTATCGTCGGCCTATCGACCGCTTGGCAACTGCAACAGCGCTTAGCGCAGTCACGGATTCTTGTGTTAGAGAAAGAAGCCCACTGCGCTAGCCATCAAACGGGCCATAATAGCGGCGTGATTCATGCCGGTGTTTATTACGCACCGGGCAGCCTCAAAGCGCAGTTTTGTAAAGCGGGTAATGCTGCCACAATCGCTTTTTGCCAAGAACATAACATTCCTTATGAGCAATGCGGCAAGCTGCTCGTGGCTTGCAATGAACAAGAATATCAACGTATGGGGGCTTTGTTTGAGCGCTGCCAAGAAAATGGCTTAGACGTGCATTGGCAGGAACAAGCAGCATTACGCCAACGCGAACCCCATATCGCGGGCATTGGCGCTTTATATGTGCCCACGACGGGCATTGTTGATTACCGCCAAGTCGCCGCCCGCATGGCAAGCTTATTTCAAGCGGCTGGCGGTGAGATACGCTTACAACATACTGTACAAAGCTTGCAAGAAACATCTGAGTATATCCAAATAGGCGCAAGCACGCCCACTGGCACACAAACTCTGCAAACCCGCTTTTTAATCAGTTGCGCTGGCTTACAAGCAGACCGCTTAACACGCCTGCAAGGACTCGCCACCAACTTTCGGATTATTCCATTTCGAGGGGAATATTACCGCCTCCCTAAGCAGCATGATCAACTGATTAAACATTTAATTTATCCCATCCCTGATCCAGCGTTACCTTTTTTGGGCGTGCATCTAACGCGCATGATTGACGGCTCGGTTACGGTCGGCCCCAATGCAGTACAAGGTTGGAAACGCGAAGGTTATGGTCGGGTGAATTTTAGTGGCCGTGACACCGCTGATATGCTGCGTTTTCCGGGCTTTTGGCGCGTTTTGCAGCAACATTGGCGCAGCGGTTTGCAAGAAACTTGGAATGCTTGGGTAAAAGCAGGCTATCTACAGCAAGTTCGTAAATATTGCCCCCAGCTTAATAAAAGTGATTTACAAGATTATCCGGCGGGTATTCGTGCACAAGCCGTATTAAACGACGGCACCTTGGTGCATGATTTTCTATTTGCAGACAGCCCGCGTAGCTTGCATGTGTGTAATGCGCCCTCGCCTGCTGCCACCTCAGCCATTCCGATTGGGCAATATATCGGCGATAAAATATTGGCTAAAAGCCAGCCAGAAAGCGATCCAACAAATCCAACACATCCCGAAAACGCGTAAAACCATGATCACCGCCTTGAAACACCAGTTGATGGCAATGACGGTAATAAGCCACCGCCTCCTGCCAATCCAAGGTTTCATCGCCTGTTTCTTGCATTAACAGCAGTTTTTCGGGGTAGCGCGGCGCGACCAAATCTAAGGCTTGTAGCGCGTCTAAATGCGCTTGAGTGAATTCATACTGGCTATCATTGTGCCAACTGTGCTGTATTGTACCAAGCGCAGGGCGCAAAATTAAGGCTGGATGCACGGCTGGATTAATTAATACTGCTGGCAGATTGTGACGCGCCGCCAAAACAGTCGCATAAAAGCCGCCCAAAGAACTCCCCACTAACTTAGGCGGTGTTGTTGCTGCTTGGACAGTGGCCTCTAGCGCAGCCATCGCCTGCTGTGGCTGATGCGGCAAATCAGGGCAAACCCACTCAGCCTCCCGCCCCCGCGCCGCCAACCAACGCCGCAACTCCTGCGCCTTGCCAGATTGTGCGGAAGAATTAAAACCGTGTATGTATAGCAGCATGAGTTATCATTCACCTGAGACGGAATACAATTTGTATGGGCAAATGTAAGGCATAATGCTTAAAATCACCATCAATAGTAAAAATGGGTAAAGCGCTACGGGAGGCAACGGCACAGATTAGAAAATCAATATGCGAACCTTGCACACCTTGACTACGGCAATAATTAAACATGGAGGCGGCTACTTCATAATCCTGCTGTACAAGCTTCACATCTTCAAAGGCTTGCAAACGCTCTTTGAGTCTCTCATATTGAGCTGGGTGTTTAATACCAGACAGAATTTCTTGGCGGATTACGCCCATCATACAAGCATCACCTTCTAAGATAAGCGCTTGTAATTGCCGTACTAATAACTGTTCAGGTGCTTGTAAAACTTTGTGACGAAAAGCAAGCGCCCAGATGCACGTGTCAACTAACACTTTCACAACGTGAGCGTCCTTGTTTGTAATCATAGTCCTCGTCATAATCAATCGTGCCGAAAAGCTCCAAAATTTCGGCCTGCTTATGACGTTGAATATATTCTTGCAAAGCTTGTGTCACAGCGGCTTTTTTGCTCTTAAACTTGCCTAGTTTCACCGCTTCCTCAATCAAACTATCATCTAATGCCAGATTAGTTGCCATACATTTCACACAATTAGTTACACATAGAAGAAGTATAGATCGGCACTTGAATCAGAACAAGTAAGCTTTCACAACAAGCTAAATCCCCCTTGTTCCCCCTTTAGTAAGCCCGCGTATTTGTTGAAAAGCACTCCCCTTTATCAAAGGGGAGCCGGAGGGGATTTAAGCTTTCGACAGCTTCTATCAAGGACAAGGATTCGTGTTTTCCTCATGAATCGCTTCGATGCTTTCCAACACGCTGTCAGGCAATTCCAAGTCAGCACTGGCGATATTGGCTTGCAACTGTTCCATGGTGGTCGCGCCAATGATATTGGATGTGACAAAGGAGCGCGAGTTGACAAACGCTAAAGCCATTTGCGCTGGGTCGAGATTATGCTCACATGCTAAGGCAACGTATTGACGTGTGGCATGTTGTGCAGGCTCGCTGATATAACGCGGGAACATCTCTTCCCAACGGGAAATACGTGCACCTGCGGGGCGCTGTCCATCCAAATATTTACCACTTAGCACACCAAAACCTAAAGGCGAATACGCCAGCAAACCCACTTGGCTACGTTGGGCAAATTCTGCTAAACCGACCTCGTAGCTACGATTGAGTAAGCTATAAGGGTTTTGTACGGAAACAACACGCGCTTTATCCTCCCGCTCGGACAAACGCAGGTACTCATGCAAGCCCCATGGCGTTTCATTAGACAAGCCAATCGTGCGCACTTTGCCGGACTTTACTAATTGATCCAAGGCGTCTAAGGTTTCTGCAATCGTTTCGGCATGCGGATCGTCGCCGTCTTCATAACCCAGCTTGCCGAAAAAGTTGGTATTGCGACTCGGCCAATGCACTTGGTACAAATCCAAATAATCCGTCTGTAAGCGCTTTAAGCTATCGTCTACCGCTTCGTTAATATGCGCAGCATTCAGCTTGGTGCCACCGCGCAAATAACTGAGACGCTCAGATGGCCCAGCGACTTTACTGGCTAAAATAATTTGGTCACGATCGCTGCGCTTTTTTAACCATGTTCCAATATATTGCTCTGTTAAACCCTGCGTCTCGGGCGTCGGTGGCACAGCGTACATTTCAGCCGTATCAATAAAATTCACACCCTGCTCCAACGCATAATCCAACTGCTCATGCGCTTCCGCTTCGCTGTTTTGCTGCCCAAACGTCATGGTGCCTAAACAAATGACACTCACCTTGATATCAGTATGGCCTAATTGTCGATATTCCATTGTGTTCTCTCCTGTATGGTTATCGGCGCAAGTATACGCAAATCATCCCGTAGGTGCGAAAGCCTTGACAGCTTTCCGCAATCCTGTTGAATTGCCGTTAAGATTAATTATTCATTGGAACACACTGCCATGACCAGCCCTTTCTTAGCCACCGCTTTACAAGCCGCACGCGCCGCTGAAGCCACTATTATGCGTTATTATCAAAATGACTTTACGGTGGAGCTCAAGCCCGACCAAACCCCCGTCACCGTCGCCGATGTTGAAACCGAGCAAGTGATTAAACAAATCATTTTAGAACGCTTTCCTGATCATGGTTTTTTTGGCGAAGAAACAGGCAAGGTGAATGCTGATGCCGAATTTAACTGGCTGATTGACCCCATTGATGGCACCAAAAGCTTCGTACGCGGCTATCCCATGTTTTCCACCCAAATTGCGCTTATGCAAGGTGATGAATTGATTGTAGGCGTATCTAATGCGCCAGGCATGAGCGAGCTAGCCTATGCTGAAAAAGGCCATGGAGCTTATCTTAACGAGCAACGTATTCAATGCAGCGATTACAGCACTTTAGCGCAAGCAGCTTTATCTTTGGGCAATATCGCCACCCTCGCCAGCCACCCGCAACAATGGCAAAACCTCGGCAACATTATTCAACAAGTGCAACGCATTCGCGGCTACGGTGATTTTTTACATTACCACCTGCTCGCAGCGGGTAAATTGGATGGGGTGGTGGAATCGGATGTCAATATTTTAGACATTGCCGCCCTAGCCGTGATCGTGCGCGAAGCAGGCGGCGTATTTACGGATTTGGATGGCAATGAGCTAGGCTTGGACACGACCAGTGTGCTCGCTGCGGCGACGCCGACGTTGCATGAGCGTTTGTTGCAGGCTTTGAGAGTAACTTGAATTCTCACACAAATCTCACCATACTAAATGCATTGATATACACTTTGGATATACAAATGAACACCACACAAACAACCGTTTTCAAAAGCAATAAAAGTCAAGCCGTGCGCCTGCCTAAAGCAGTAGAGTTGCCCCCCTCTATCCACAAAGTCACTGTAGTCGCGGTCGGCAATACCCGTATTATCAGCCCTATTCACGAGAGTTGGGATGATTGGTTCGATAACCCACAAGTCAGTGAGGACTTTATGACCGATCGTAAACAGCCTAAGGATCAGCTACGAGATAGTTTGTGATGATCAAATATCTGCTAGATACCAATATCATTATTTATACCATTAAAAATCGTCCACCTTCGGCTCGTGCAGCTTTTAAACAGCATGAAGGGCAAGTGGCTATTTCAACTGTGACATGGGGTGAACTGGTGTTTGGTGCGGAGCGATCAGCATACCCACAGCGTAATCAGGCGGATATTGATGGCATGGCAGCACGTTTGAGTATATTGGATTTTGACGAAAAAGCAGCCAGTCATTTCGGACAAATCCGCGCATAATTATATGCCGCAGGCACACCTATCGGCCCCTATGACATGATGATTGCGGGACATGCACGCGCTGAAGGCTTAATCCTTGTCACGAATAACACCCGCGAGTTTGAACGCGTGCCAGGCTTACGATTAGAAAACTGGCTTTAAGGAAGAAAATAATCAGAAGCCCACTTATTGCAAATAAAAATGAGATTAACTATCATTCGCAGCCTTACATAATACGCATCACGTAGCCAAGCCCCCCCGATCAGCCAGCGATGCCCATTTGCAATTAGGAGCTTAGTGTGATGACAAACAAATCGCTGCGTCTCGCAGCATTGCCTGCTTTATGCGCAATGCTACTGATCGGCTGCAATGACGATAACACCATTGACTTAGGCAGCATTCAACAAGGCCAGTTAGACTATCCCCTAGCCGGTATCCAATACAGCACCCCAAGCCTCAGCGGCGTCACCACAGCGGATGGCACTTTTGAATACCGTGATGGCGAGACCGTTAGTTTTCAACTGGATGAATTAACTTTAGGGGAAACCGCTGCTGCTGAAGAACTCACTCTTGCAGACATTGTCGGTGCTGAGCATGCTTATGACGAGCCACTGGTCAAAGCCTTGCGTGTCGCTATGGAAATGGATAGCGATAATAATGTCTATGATGGGGTCGATGTTGCAGATAGTTCTCATTTGCCACCCGCAGGCGATTTAAGCACGGCCAATTTGGATGATTACTTTAATCGGGTAGGCAGCGCTAAAGTGTATGCTTATATGGACTATTTAGCCCGTGCTGAACGGGTTGGTATTAGTGCAGGCAATCATCATACCCTAGCGCGTACCGCAGCAGGACGCGGCTTGAGCATGGGCGAATCGTTTGGCGGGATTGACTTTGGCGAAGACCCTAATAAGTATTGTGATCTGCGCTTGCGCTTGAAGTTGGGGCGTGCTTATACCGATACCATTGAACCCGGTGAGAGCCTTTACACTGAAGGCAGAGATAGCCTAACGCCGGAGGAAAATGAGTGCTATATCGAAAAATTCCGCAATGATGGTCTGTTGAGAGCCGCTTATAATCCGCAGCCTGCTTGGTTGAATCTGGACGAAAATATTGTGATTAGCAGTATTTCCACCGATCAAACAGACGGCGCGATTGTCACAGATGACGGTAAGTTGTATTTATTCGGGCCGAATAATCGCGGTCAACTGGGCTTAGGTCATGAGGATCCAGTGGACGATCCGACCTTGGTGAGCTTGCCAAATGATGAAAAAGCCGTGAATGCCACAACAGCCAGCGCTTCGACTTATGTCATTACCGAGCAAGGACGCATCTATGCCAGTGGCGATAACGGCAACTTGCAACAAGGCCAGTCTGCCGATAAAGATGCAGATCGCGATACCTTTGGCTTAGAACCTGTTTAAGATCTCAAATCCTGTAAAATAGAATTTTTTTGACTTCAGATAGCGCCTTATGAGAAAAGCTTACCCCAGTGATATCAGTCGTGAACAATTTGATCAAATTCGTCCCTTAC
>Ga0102930_1000687_pt1 | contig 11240 bp, 10 predicted proteins | sample SalPon1_B_H2O_MG_FD_84514 | JGI IMG/M metagenome (GOLD analysis project Ga0102930, IMG submission 84514) | Salt pond water microbial communities from South San Francisco under conditions of wetland restoration - Salt Pond MetaG R1_B_H2O_MG | ecosystem: Environmental > Aquatic > Non-marine Saline... | reverse complement strand
ATCAATCTGGCGAATGCGCGCTTTCGTGTGCACCGCATCCGTAATAATACGCGCTTGCCCCCCTGTAAAAGAGCGAGCGGCCTGACCTTTGCTCTCCAGCGCCAACGCTAATAAACCAATCGTGACTTGCTCACCCGTAGACAGAATAACGTCTTTTTCTCGCGTAGAACCTTGCGCATTAATCTCATTAATTAAGCCTACCATGCGGTTCGTTTCACCGGACATCGCCGAGACCACCACAACCACATCATGACCTTTTGCGACCCAACGAATCACCCGATCCGCAACCGCCCTAATACGCTCAGGCGAGCCCACAGAAGTGCCGCCATACTTTTGAACAATTAACGCCATGCCCGTTCCTATACTCGCTCTGCTACCCAGTCTGCAACTGAAGCTAGCGCTGTTGGCAATGCAGCCACATCCGAACCGCCACCTTGTGCCATATCCGGGCGTCCGCCCCCCTTACCGCCCACTTGCGTGGCGACATGCTTTAGCACATCGCCTGCTTTAAAGCGCTCTGTCTCCGCTTTAGTCACCCCTGCAACCAAGCTGATTTTACCGTCATCCACAGCCGCTAATACCACCACGGCCTGACCTAACTTATTTTTCAACTGATCTAAAGTATCGCGTAAGGAACGTGGATCAGCACCTTCCAAATGCGTCGCCAATACTTTAACACCACCGACATCCACCGCCTGATCCACTAAGCTACTACCGGCTTGTGTGGCTAGCTTCGCTTTAAGTTGCTCTAACTCTTTTTCCAGTTGGCGATTGCGTTGCAATAAAGCGTCCGCTTTTGTCACCACCTCATCGGAGCCTGTTTTTAATAACCGCGCCACCTGCGTTAAGCGCTCCTGATTTTCATCCAGCCAATTTAAAGCATTTTGCCCGGTGACTGCCTCAATTCGACGAATACCTGCCGCCACACCACCTTCACTGACAATTTTGAACAAACCAATATCGCCCGTGCGCTGCACATGACAACCACCACACAGCTCTGTGGAAAAGCCAATCTGCAACACCCGCACCACGTCGCCGTACTTCTCACCAAACAAAGCCAGCGCCCCTGCTTGCTTTGCCTCATCCATACTCATCAGTGCAGCAGAAGTGGCGGTATTCGCTAAAACTTGCTGATTAACAATACGCTCGACAGCGGCTATTTGCTCCGCTGTGACCGGCTCAGCATGCGAGAAGTCAAAACGCAAACGCCCTTCCATGACCAAAGAACCTTTTTGCTCCACATGCTCGCCTAACACTTGACGTAACGCGGCATGCATTAAATGGGTTGCTGAGTGATTCAAGACAATAGCTTGACGGCGCTCACTATCCACAGTGGCGGTCGTTGCCGTGCCCACGTGTAGCTGCCCCGCTTCCAAAGTACCAAAATGGACAAAAACCTGTCCTTGTTTGCGCGTATCTTGTACCCGAAATAAGGCACCCTCTGGACTTGTTAAAGTACCTGTATCACCAATTTGCCCCCCTGACTCAGCATAGAAAGGCGTATTGCCCAACACGACCTGCCCCGTCTCACCCGCTGTTAAAGCATCAACCGGATCGCCATCACGGAATAGGCTTGAAACGGTACTCGCCTCGCTTAAGACATCATAACCGTGAAAATCTGTCGCACCACTGACATCGAGCCGCGCGTTGTAATTCACAGCAAAACTACCGCCTTCACGCGACTCGGAACGGCGTGCTTCCATAGCGGCATTAAAGCCCGCTTCGTCCACCTCAAGCTCACGTTCCCGCGCAATATCCATGGTTAAATCCAGCGGGAAACCATAGGTATCATATAGTTTAAACGCTGTTGCGCCATCAATGGTATTGCCTTGCATGCGTTTAATTTCGTCTTCCAAAATACGCATGCCTTGCTCTAACGTTTCGGCAAAACGCTGTTCCTCGCGCTGCAAAACTTGCTCGATTTGCCCTTGCGCTTTGGCAAGCTCAGGGTAAGCCGCGCCCATTTCATCCACTAGCGGCTGCACTAACTTATAGAAAAACGGAATGCCTAAGTCCAGCTTATTACCATGGCGCACGGCACGGCGAATAATACGCCGCAATACATAACCACGCCCTTCATTCGCAGGTAACACGCCATCTACGACCATAAACGCACAAGAGCGAATATGATCCGCCACGACTTTAAAAGAAGGATTATCCAAGTCCTCGCGCTCGGCAAGCTGAGCGGTGGCAGCAATTAGGTTTTGGAATAAATCAATCTCATAATTGCTATGCACACCTTGCAAAATAGCAGCCAGTCGCTCTAAGCCCATGCCGGTATCCACAGAAGGCTTAGGCAAAGGGTTCATCTGACCCTCTTGAGTGCGCTCATATTGCATGAACACCAAATTCCAGATTTCAATAAATCGATCGCCGTCTTCTTCGGGTGTCCCCGGCGGCCCGCCCCAAATATGTTCGCCGTGATCGTAGAACACTTCAGTGCATGGCCCACACGGCCCCGTATCGCCCATCTGCCAAAAATTGTCAGAAGCGTAGCGCTCACCCTTATTATCGCCAATGCGGCTAATACGCTCCGGCGGGAAACCGATCTCATCCACCCAAATGCGGTACGCGTCTTCATCTTCCGCATACACCGTTACCCATAAACGCGCTTTGGGCAACTGAATAACCTCGGTTAGAAACGTCCATGCAAAACGAATGGCATCCTGCTTAAAATAATCGCCAAAGCTAAAATTGCCGAGCATTTCGAAAAAAGTATGGTGGCGCGCGGTATAACCCACATTATCCAGATCATTGTGCTTACCCCCCGCACGCACGCAACGCTGCGAAGTCACTGCACGCGCATAATCACGCTGCTCCAAGCCTAAAAACAGCTCCTTAAACTGCACCATGCCCGCATTCGTAAATAACAAAGTGGGATCATTGGCGGGCACTAAGGAACTCGAAGGCACAACTTGATGCCCCTTCTCCGCAAAAAATTGGAGGAACTTATTTCTTAACTCAGCACTTTTCATGGAAAACCGCATTTATAGTAGCAATAGAAAAACCGCGCCCCGCCAAAAAACGATATTGACGAGCGCGTTCTTTAGGGTCTTGGGGCAATGTTTCGCCGAACTTTTTCTCACGCTGATACCGTGCAGACGCTAACCAATCCGTTTCTGCGGCTGCCAAAGCAGCCTCGGCTAATACTTTATCGACACCCTTATCACGTAAAGCATACTGGATTTTCACCGGCCCTTGGCCACGCGCTGCCGATGAACGCACCAGCATTTCAGCGTAACGCTGATCACTCAAATAGCCAGCCGCTTCCAACTCATCCAATAAATTATCCAACGCTTCGCTCGATAACGACTGCTCTCGATTAACTTTACGTGCTAATTCTTGGCGTGAATGCTCACGCCGCGCCAGCAAGTGAATAGCACGCCCCCAAGCCTGCGACCGCGCATCACTCAAAGGCGCACCTCAAACTCAATCATCTAACAAAGGCTCGTCGTCCTCAGCTTCATCCGCATCCGGCTTAGGGGCTGGCACGGATAAAGCGGCATCACGAATGGCTTTTTCAATCGCCGCCGCCGCCTCGGGGTGTTCTTTTAAATAAGTCTTAGCATTATCTTTGCCTTGACCAATTTTATCACCATTGTAGCTATACCATGCGCCAGCTTTACCCACTAAACCATGTTGCACGCCCAGCTCAATCAGTTCACCTTCGTGAGAGATGCCTTCGCCGTATAAAATTTCAAACTCAGCCTGCTTAAACGGTGGCGCCATTTTATTCTTCACCACCTTAACACGCGTTTCATTGCCAATGACTTCATCGCCTTTCTTAATGGAGCCAATACGGCGAATATCCAAACGTACCGAGGAATAAAACTTCAGCGCATTGCCGCCCGTTGTGGTTTCAGGGCTGCCGAACATCACGCCAATTTTCATCCGAATTTGATTAATGAAAATCACCAAGGTATTGGAACGCTTAATATTAGCAGTTAGCTTACGTAGCGCTTGCGACATTAAACGCGCTTGCAAACCGACATGCGAATCACCCATATCGCCTTCAATTTCGGCTTTAGGGGTTAAGGCCGCGACCGAATCGACTACCACCACATCCACAGCACCAGAACGCACCAGCATATCGGTGATTTCTAAAGCTTGCTCGCCTGTATCCGGCTGTGACACAAGCAGGTCATCGACATTAACGCCCAGCTTTCCCGCGTAACCAGGGTCAAGGGCATGCTCTGCATCCACAAAAGCGGCCGTACCGCCCATTTTTTGGCACTCAGCAATCACTTGTAACGTCAGCGTCGTTTTACCCGAAGATTCCGGCCCATAAACCTCAACAATCCGTCCTTTGGGGACGCCACCAATGCCTAAAGCAATATCGAGCGTCAGTGAACCTGTTGAGATCGCCTCAACATTACGCACAGCCGCCGAGTCGCCCATACGCATCACAGCGCCTTTTCCGTATTGGCGCTCAATTTGTCCTAGCGCTGCCGCTAGGGCTTTCTTTTTATTATCGTCCATGCGCTTCTCCTTAAAATAAATGAACGCAATTATTTCACAACTTCGCCAAGCGCAAAAGCAATCGCAGCAAAATCAAGCCAAAAGCTTGTTAAGCGCTTGCAACGCAAAATGTACGGCCTGAGCACGAACCGCTTCGCGATCACCTGCGAATACTTCGCTCGTTGTTTTGATCGCTTTCCCCGGCACGCCCCACGCAAAACAAACAGTCCCCACCGGCTTATCGGGTGTGCCGCCTTCAGGGCCGGCAATACCACTGATAGCAATAGACACATTAGCTTCTGAACGTGAGATTGCCCCATGAGCCATTTCCTCTACAACCTGCTCACTAACCGCGCCATATTGCCTGATGCTTATATCCGAAACACCCAGCATTGCTTCTTTAGCGCTATTACTGTAGCTCACAAACCCACACTCAAACCAAGCTGAACTACCAGCTTGGTCCGTACACACTTTAGCGATCCAACCGCCAGTACAGGATTCTGCGGTCGCTAGGCGCAATTTACGCTCTTTTAAACGCTGCGCTAACTGCTCAACTTGTGCCGCTATATGAGTTTTTTCAGCGTCTTTTTCCATGGCAGAGGCTCCTTTCTCAGGCAAATTCAGTTTATAATGTTCAAAAACAATAGGACAATCATTATGTTAAGCTTAGACGAATCAAGCAAGCCACCCTTTAGTGCAGAAGAATGCCGCATCTTAGGTTGCTTATTAGAAAAACAACTCACCACACCGAATAATTACCCACTAAGCCTTAATGCCTTGACGCAAGCCTGCAACCAAAAAACCAGTCGCGAACCCCTGATGAACCTGACTGAGGACAATGTTGGCCATATTGCACGTAGCCTGATTGAATTCGGTTGGGTCATTATTCAAAACAGTGGGCGTACCCAGCGCATCGAACAACGCGCCACCCAAAAGTTAAAGCTCACTTCACAACAGCAAGCCGTACTCGCCGTATTATTATTGCGACACCCACAAACCTTAAAGGAACTTAAAAGCCGCACGGAACGCATGGCTGACTTCAGCAGTGTAACAGAAATAGAAACCCTCTTAGAGTCATGGATTAACCAAGAAGCTGCTTTAGTTATCAAATTAGCCCCCAATGCGGGGCAGCGTGAGGCGCGTTATTATCACACTTGGGGCGTGGACACCTTGAACGACTGGACATCGCATGATGGTAATAACGCCACTAGCAACCCAAAATCATCATCGAAAACAAAAACCTACGAAGAACTACTTGATAAAATAGACGCCCTTGAACAACGTATAAGCATTTTAGAATCCAAACTCAGTCACACCCAACAAAGTTCGCATTAATCGCGTTATATTTTTTTACCCGAAAGGTAATAAATAGTTGCTTGTGCAGGCGCAGCAAAATCTCTACTATTTCAAACTATAGCAACACGGCATAAAAAGAATTAGAAATACAGTTTGTCAGCACTCGTGGCATCATAGGTACATGACTCCTCCTCTCCTCCAATCATATACCGCCACGAGTGCTTTTTAATTTCCAAAACGGTTTGACACTTAAACGGTCGACCGCCAAGCGCCGCTTTCCAAACCGTCCAGTGTCCAATCACCAATACGATAACGAATGAGACGCAAGGTTGGAAAGCCTAGCGCTGCTGTCATACGGCGCACCTGTCGATTACGCCCTTCTGTCAACGTTAATTCTATCCAACAGTCTGGTATGGATTGCCGTACTCTAATCGGTGGCTCACGTGGCCATAACCCACTCGGCTCTGCCATCAAACGTGCTTTACATGGCCGTGTCCAGCCGTCTTTTAAGCGTATGCCTTGCCTAAGCGGCTCCAAGTCGACCTCACTCGGCGCACCTTCTACTTGCACCCAATACGTTTTCGGCATTTTAGTCTTGGGATTCGCAATACGTTGCTGCAGGCGACCATTATCAGTCAATAGTAATAAACCTTCACTATCCCGATCCAAACGCCCGGCCGCATACACATGCGGCACATCAATATAATCCTTCAAGGTCTTGCGCCCCTGTTCATCCGTGAACTGGCACAAAACATTAAAGGGTTTATTAAATAAAATAACGTGGGTCACTAACTTTCACGGCTGCTCTAGTAATAAAGGCTTAAAAGCGGAGGTGGCATAAGTCTCAAAGCCTTCATCGCTGCGCATAATAAAATAAGCTTTTAACTGTTGCTCATCCGCTAACTGGCGACCTTTTTCATCCCCCAAGGCCAATAGCATAGTTGCATAGGCATCCGCTAGCATCGCAGTCTCTGCCACCACCGAGACAGACGCCAAACTGTGCCTCACAGGATAACCTGTATTCGGGTCAATAGTATGCGAATAGCGTTGACCATCTTCACTAAAGAAATTGCGGTAATCGCCAGATGTCGCCAGGCCAGCCTGTTGCAAACGCACGCCCTGTTGCACCGAGCGTCCTATATCAACCGGCTTTTCAATCGCAATTCGCCAAGCGTCACCCCGTGGACTATTGCCATGTGTGCGCACTTCGCCACCGATTTCTGCCATGTAATTGTTCAAGCCTTGCTCTTCTAAATACAAAGCGACTTGATCAACCCCAAAACCTTTGGCAATCGAGGACACATCAACGTAAAGATCAGCTTGAGTTTTGCGCAAAGCGGTAGGGCGTTGCTTCACTTCCAACTTCTCATAGCCCACCCTATCAAGAGCTGCCTTGACTGCAGCGCCAGGCGGCTTACTGCGTTCATCGCTCTCTCCGGCGCCAAACCCCCACACATTCACCAAAGGCCCAATGGTAATATCATAAGCACCGCGACTCAGCATACTCACCTCACGCGCCGCCGTAACCACTTTGACCAATTCAGGCGAAGCCGCAAACCAATCCGTCTTTTGATAGGCATTAAATTGCGACAACTCTGAATCGTCCTGCCAAGTCGACATTTGATTATTAACCGTTTTGAGCACTTCGCTAATACCGGCTTGCAGCGTGTTTGCCTGCCCTTGCTCAAGCTGATCAACGACCGTCACATGCCAAGTTGTTCCCATGGTTTTACCTTGCAACTGCACAACAGATTGCTCTGGCTGGGAATCACAAGCCGTTAGCCACACCGCTAACACCAGCAGTAAAGAAGCCACCCACGGCAGCTTCTTCATAGTCGAAAACACGACCATACTTTCTAGCCCTTTCACTGTTTTATGATTTTTTGTTAGTCGTCGCATTAGCAGTTTTACTAGACGTGGTGAATTGATCATTCATGCGTTGAATCATGCGATCAGCGCCATCACGAATCGCATCTAAACGCCGTATTGAACGCTTGCCCCAACCAGCCGGATTACTTTGGAAAATGCTATTCAAAAGGCTGGTGCTTTTCTTGAAAGCAGCGCGCAAATTACCGTAGGACTCTTTTTCACTGATTTTCCTGGCTAAGCTTTTCGCCACTTTACTACGAATAATAAAGTGCACGAGCAGCAAAATCACGACAGGAATAGCAATCGACACCGCTAAAAAGATTGGATTAGTTGCAACTGCATTTTCCCACGGTGGGTTAAAGTTCAAGCCCTGCCAAAAGCCTAATGACACGGTCAGCATTAAAAAGGCTATACCAAGCACAGCAAACACCACCGCATCCCAAATTAGCGTATTACGCCGCCAGCGTTGTAAATAAGTTTTCAACTGCGGCACCGCTTGCTGTTCAATTTGATTCGATAGTGACTCCATATTGCCAATAATACGGTAAACCCGATCACTGTCTACGCCATTAATACGCTCCATAATCCGCGCATAATCCGCATCCCGCTTACTCACATAGCGGTTCCACACGCTTTCATCCGGCACTGGCTGTGCTAGCTTGTCATTAAAGAGAACATAAAAATTACCCGCCGACATGCCTTGTTGAATTAAGGCTTTTTGCCAGGATGACACAATGTCTTCTAAATTATCTTCACGCGCTGAGGTATCAATCTGATTAAGAATAAACAAAAATTTAGCGCTATCGCTACGCCGATGAGCGCCCTTCACCAAATGCTCTAAAGTATCTTGCATCGCGCCTGGCTCGGGATGGCGCGCATCGAAAAACACCAACACCAAATCGGATAAATCAATAATATGATCCACAATTCGCAAGGTCGCTTTGCGCTGCATATCGGCATCAAATCCGGGCGAATCAATAAATATCTTACCGCGCACTTCTTCAGTCGGCACAACCTTCATTTGCAAATAGTTATCAATTTTTGCGCCTTCACCGCTCGCGACTTCCTCAATATCTTCACTAATCTGGTAAAAAGGAAAACGCGGATCACCATCTAAAGCCATCCCCGGCAATGTTGCTGTTTTGCCATCAGGGCTATACGTAATCACCGTAAAACGATCGTCTACGGCTTGATTACCAGTACGTTGTAAATCCATGTCTAAATAGCTATTAATAAAACTGGACTTACCTGCCGAAAATGTCCCCAACACAGACACCAACGGCCACCAAGAAATTTGGGTTGTATAAGATTGGCTACTGTCTAACAAGCCCACTTTTTGAGCAACACCATCTAATTTTTGATACTGATTCACCACATCCACTAAAGCAGGGTTCTCTTGTTGCAAATGCTCTTTTAAACGCTGCAAGCGCTGTTCTATTCGCTTCGTCGGTGTCATTAGCTTTCCTTTATAATCAATCATTTGTACTGCAAGCCTTAAGGCATGCAGGTAACATAAATACTTATAACCAACGTATAAGACCGCAGACTAGCTGCGGCCTTGTATGGCTGTTACGTTGTCAGGCCGTTTAATCCAGATATTGGCCAATCTCAGCCGCTTTGTCTGGATCGACTAAATCTGCATACACTTTAATACTGATAAGCTCATCTGTACGACCTTGCTCCGCCATCCAACTCGCTATTTCAGTATAAAGATCAACCGCTTGTTGATTTTTCCCTTGCTTCCAGTACACATTGGCTAGCTCACCTTTGTAAGCAGGCTGAGGATCAAGCTCTAACAAGCTATTATAAAAATCGACAGAACGATCAAATTCCTTACTCCAATAAGCCTCACGAGCCGCTCGCAACAAATCTGCCGCCGAACTATCACCACCCGCCTCATCTGCAGTCGTTTTAGCTTGAGCGGCCTGATCGTCAGATGCACCCGTTGAGCTTGAATCAGACTGGGTTTGCTGTTGCTCTTGGTCTGCACTTGACTCCGCGTCCGACTGCGTTTGCACAGCCATAGCCTCGCCCACAGCATCAGTCTCTTGCGTCACGGCTTGTGCTTCATTATCGGCGTCATTACCTGTACGCTCGGCCTCATCGACATTCGCTAATAAACCTTGCTTAGTTGCTTGACCGGCTGCTTCAGTTGCAGCACCAGTCGCCGTGCCTGACTCATTATCGACTGCATGGCTTGCCTCAGTCTGCGTTGTTTTATCCGTATCCGCCTTGTCGTTGTTCTGAGGCGCTTCGTCGTCAACAGCCACATATTCAGTTTTCTGCTCACCTGCGACGCTCTGCTTATCTTTTTCAGGCTGCTGGCCCGCCACAATCCAGTTTAATAAGATGGTGATAAGCGCCAAAACAGAAACCAGCACGACAGGGCGTACAAATAACCAACGTAAAATATGCATGTGGGGATTCTCCTATAAACTTTAGTTTTATGGGTGACACTTAAATTAAATGGAAGCTATAAAGCTTGTTAAACTTGAGACTGCTGTTAATTTTATCACGGTTGCTTAGATTTATGCTTGCCATAAGCATCAAAATATCCCCCCATACTACATTTCCCCACCAGTTTAACGTCTGCTTTTTCGGCTTGTGTTGATTTTTCTGGGCTACAAGAACCAGTCACTTGGGGCTTTTTAGAAGCTTCCGGCTGCGGCTGGTTTTGATTTTGTTGCGGCACGACATGGTAAGGCGCACCTGTTGGTGCAGAATAAGGCATCATAATAATAGGTTGTTGTGGCGGAGCGTCCATACCGGAGGATGGATAGTAAGGCATCACTGGAATAACATACCAATAAGTCATTTGGGGCTGAGCGGCTTGAGTGCTCGTGCTTGCGGCACTTTGCTGCTCAGCGTGTGGCATAGCCTGTTGTTGCTCCGCCTGTTGTACTTCTGCCTTCTCCTGCACTGCAGTAGGCGTAGCAGGCTGGGTGGTATCTTGCTCAGTTTGCTGCTGTATTGTTTGTTTATCACTTGTTTCTGGCACAACAGACAGCAAGGCTTGTGGCTCAGCCGGTGCTGACGCTTCTTCTAACACTTCTTCTTCTAAAGCAGTCTCTTGTTCAACTTCCACCCTCTCAACGGCTGCACTGCTTTCTTCTGCGACTTCCACAGGTGCTGTCTCAGCTTGTGGCTGGGAGGAGCTCATTAAACCTAAGGCGGTTCCCACTGCAGGCGATGGCGGGGCAGGTAATTCATTCAAAGCTGGCACGCTACTATCGGCTGGAGGCGCTGTTGAGAGGGTCACGGATTGATCGCCTGTCGCAAACTGCGGCTTAATGCTATTGGACTTTGCTGCCACCGCCGCGGCGATAGCCGCTTCTTCCTGCAATGAATCAAGAACAACTTGCAGCTCTTGTTCACTTGTTTGCACAGTCTCAGTTTCAGCTTCAGGCGGCGGGGACAAATCCATTAAGCGAGGAGCTTGCTTATCCGCTATGCGACTTTATTCAATCGCTTGCAGTGCTTCCATATTGGGTGGCGGTGGTGGTGGCGGCAAGTCGACTAGTTTAGTAGCCGCTGTTTTGACTGGCTGACTGGCGGCTTGTTCCTGGGCTAGCATTAAATGTGGCCCTGGTGGAGGGAGCGGCATATCTGGATCTGCT
>Ga0102930_1000686_pt1 | contig 11242 bp, 10 predicted proteins | sample SalPon1_B_H2O_MG_FD_84514 | JGI IMG/M metagenome (GOLD analysis project Ga0102930, IMG submission 84514) | Salt pond water microbial communities from South San Francisco under conditions of wetland restoration - Salt Pond MetaG R1_B_H2O_MG | ecosystem: Environmental > Aquatic > Non-marine Saline... | reverse complement strand
TTATTTTGATTCATGTCAATAATACCTAATATGACCAGCAAAAGATAGATAAAGAATGTTGTGCCGCGTAACCACAGTGGATTATTAACCTGCGCAAAATAGCTTGCTACTCCCGCAATGATGGTTACTGAAAGCATAGCGCCACTTAATAGCCAAAGCAAAGCTTTCATATTATTTAAAATCTGGTTTTCTTTTTTCTAAAAATGCTGATGTTCCTTCCTGAAATTCATCCGTCCCAAAGGCTTTTCCAAATAAGCTAATCTCTGAATCAAAACCGTTTACACCTGCATCATATTGATCATTTACTGCTTTAATGGCAGCAGTGATTGCATCACCGGAATTTTTGATAATCTTATCTGCTAACACCATAGTTTGTTCTAATAAATCTTCTTGAGAAAAAACATAATTAACTAAGCCATAATTTAATGCCTGGTCAGCTTTAATCATACCGGCGGTCATAATCATCTCCATAGCCTTGCCTTTACCTATAAGTTGAGGTAAGCGCTGAGTGCCACCATAGCCCGGAATCACGCCCAGAGAGGTTTCCGGCAATCCCATTTTTGCATTATCAGAAGCCGTTCTAAAATGCGCAGCCATAGCTAATTCTAATCCGCCACCTAAGGCAAAACCGTTAACTGCTGCTATTACCGGCTTGGGGAAGTTTTCAATTTTATCAAACACCTTCTTATGTCCATCAGCTGATAATTCCTGCCCTTGTTCAACACTAAAATCTGCAAATTCAGCTATATCCGCCCCTGCTACAAATGCTTTTTCGCCGCTACCGGTTAAAATAACTACCCTTACATCTTCATGTGTTGACAAATTATCTAAAGCATCGCTAATTTCCTGTAAGGTAGCTCTATTAAGTGCGTTTAATTTTTTAGGACGCTTAATACTTAAAACAGCTTTTTTCTCTTCTATTTCTACTTGAATGTTTTCTAATTCCATTATTTTAATTTTTTAGGTAAATTAATGATAAATTTAGTTCCTTTATTTATTTCAGATTCAAAGCTAATATTTCCACCATAGTTTTCCACGATATTTTTAACCATTCCTAAGCCAAGTCCCATTCCTTTTGATTTGGTTGTAAATTTTGGTTCAAATATTTTATACTGATCATCATTTGCTATACCGATACCATTATCAGCAATTTGTAATGTAATTTGATCTCCGGCTGATCTGATCGTAACATTTATCTCAGGTTGCTCTTCGGTAGAAGTGGCTTGTTGTGCATTTTTTACAAGGTTGGTAATGACCCTTATCATTTGCGTTCTATCAAAATTAATAATGATTTTCTCGTCATCAGCTGAAAAGTGCAAGTTATCATCATTAAAAATGTCAATCGCTAATCTTGCTGTTTCTGTAATATTGATATTTTCATTTTTCTGAACCGGCATTTTAGCAAAATCAGAGAAAGCACTGGCAATAGAGCTAAGTGTATCTATCTGGTTGATCAGCGATTTGGCATATTCACGAAGTTTATCTACGGCTTCCGGGTCTTTTGGATCAAAATTTCGCTCTAAACTTTGAATGCTCAACCGCATGGGAGTTAGCGGATTTTTAATTTCATGAGCTACCTGTCTGGCCATTTCGCGCCAGGCTTCTTCACGTTCTGATTGAGCTAATCGGGCGGCGCTTTCTTCTAGTTCATCAACCATTTTATTATAAGCACTAATGATCGGCTGGATTTCTATACTTGCATTATTTATATTTATTTTTTCATTTCTTTTTTCTAATCTGGTTGTATCTATCCGCCGGCTAATCGTCGCTAATGTTCCTGTAATACTTCTTGATAAAAAATATGCTAATACAGATGCAATAATGAGCATCAGAAAATATGCTTGTGCTAAAAGTTGAAGGAATTCATCTAGTTTTCTCTCTATAAATCCGGTGTCTTTTATTAGTGGAAGATTTAAAATGGCAATTGGCTTAAAATATTGATCTACGATAAAGGTATAAGACGATCTATAATTTTCACCATTTTTTTTAAAAGCTTTTACCACTCGTTTATCTTTAGAGTTACGCAACTGCTTTATAAAGTTTTTATCAAGATTGGTATGAGCAGTATCTTTATAAAATGTGATCAATGATGATTTAAGCAATTCTCCATCCGTTCCGTATATAGATAAATTTGTATCGTGAATGTTTCTGATTTTATAGATTTGATCTTTAAAAATCAGCGGAATGTTTTCAGTCTTTACTTCATAAGTAGTTTGTTTTAAAATATTGGCTATATGATCACGTATAGCATTCTCCTTGCGGATTAACTTATCTGTTCTAAGTTGCTTGGCTTCCTGTTTATATTGATAAATGGTTACACCGGCAATTAAAATTGAAGCTCCTAAAATCAAGGCAATCATGGTAAAAAATATCCTTCTCCGTAATGATCGTTGGAACCAATTCATCAGTTGTCTTTTCTTAGTTTTTTATATAACCTGATACCTAACATCAATAATACAGCTAATACCACTAATCCTAATAAGCCAAATATCCAGTTGATAGCACTTCTTAAAATGATGATAAAGATAACAGCGAATAAAATAATCGTAGCTCCTTCATTCCAAATTCGCATGTTATTTGACGACCAGTTGAGTTGATTTTTTTGGGAAAGAAGATACAATTGATGATTTTTTAGATGATAAATAATCAATAAGCCGACAAATGCCAACTTAACATGCATCCAGCCTGCTTCTAACCATGAGGGGTTTAATATAAGAAGCCATACAGCAAAACCGGTGGCTAAGATAGCTGATGGCCATGTTATTATTTTCCACAAACGATCTATCATCAATTGAAGCTGTGGCACAAGAACTTTTTTTTCTGTCTGACTTTTTTGATTGGCCTCGATCAAATAAATAAATAGCCTTGGTATATAAAACAAACCTGCAAACCAGGTGATTACGAATATTAAATGAAGAGCTTTAACATATAAATAAGTCATGATGAAAACAGCTAATTAACGGTTACTTATGTTTACCTGATTAGACATAACTAAAGTAGCCTTTATTTCCCGATTAAGAAAATAACCGGTTACAAGAGTGGATAAAAAATCTGCTAATGGAAAAGCAATCCATACTCCAATAATACCAAAATATTGGGGTAAAATCAAAACCAATGGAATAAAGAAAAAACCTTGTCTGGATAAAGTAAGTAATAATGCCGGAACAGCCTTACCAATGGCCTGAAAATAAGCAGAACCTATGGTTTGTAAACCAATGATAGGTAATGCAGCAAATACCCAACGCAAAGCATTTGGGGTCTTTCTCATTACTTCCGGATTATCCGTAAATATGTTAACGATAGATTGAGGGAAAATCATAATCAGGCTAAAAACAAAGACTGCTACAATGCCTGCATAAATAACCGCTTTATTAATACTGGTCCTTACTCTTTGATAATTTTCTGCACCATAATTATAACCGGCTATGGGCAAAAATCCCTGAGTTACACCTAAAACAGGAAACAAGGCAAACATGAGCATTCTCGCAATAATCGCATAAGAAGTTACAGATGTTTCACCTCCTAATTCAAATAAGGTGTTATTTACTAAAAGGTAAGTCACACTTACTACTGCCTGACGAGCTAAAGTAACAAATCCCAGCGACGATATTTCTTTTAATAATTGAACGTTGATCCCCAGGTGTTCAAAGGATATTTTTAATTCAGCATTTCTTGAAGTAAAGAACCAGATGATAAATGATAAGCATAAAATATAAGACCCGGTTGATGCCCAGGCTGCACCGGCCATACCCATATCAAAAACCTTGATTAAAATAAAATCTAACAACAAATTACCCACTGATGGAATAATCATAGCAACCATAGCAAACTTAGGTTTACCCTCAGCGCGTATGACTGAGTTTCCCATCATACAAAGTGCTAAAAGCGGAACACCATATAAAATAATGGTATAATAGATTTTAGCCGGTTCAAAAATTTCACCTCTACCCCCAAAAGCTGGAATTAATAGATTTACAAAAGCTAAGCCAAAAATCACTAAGCTTATGGTGAGAAGTATGGTTATGCTTATCTGGTTTCCAAATGTTTTAAAGGCTTTTTCATCATTATTAGCTCCTAATGCTCGTGATATAATGGATGATCCGCCTATACCTATAGCCATCCCTAAAGCGGCGATAAAAAAAGAAACCGGGGTAACTACATTGATTGCCGCAATCGCAATAGACCCAATCCAGTTACCTACAAAAATTGTATCTACCAAAAGGTTGATAGACATTACAAGTATTCCAATGGAAGCCGGAACCGCTTGCTTAATTAGTAAGCTCCCAATAGATTTAGAACCTAATTCTTGTGTGGTGATTTTACTCATTTAAGTTTTTTTCTGCGGCTTGATTTTTGAAAGCCCATTCATCTATCCACCTACTTAGGGTTTTAACCCAATCCTGACGGTCATTGATGCAAGGAATAAAGGTAAATTCTTCTCCTCCATTCTCTTTAAATATCTCTTTGCCCTCCATACTTATTTCTTCTAAAGTCTCTAAACAATCAGAAACAAATGCCGGTGTGACAATAGCTAGTTTTTTTATTCCTTGCTTAGCCATAGCCTCAATGGTTCTATCTGTATAAGGTTTTAACCAGGGATCAAATCCCAGTCGTGACTGAAAGGATGTGCCATAGGTTCCTTCTTTTAATTGAAGAAACTTAGCTACATTCTCAGTGGTTTTAAAACATTGGTGGCGATAACAATATTGATGAGCTTTAGATGTCGTTTGACAGCAAGATCCATCTATTTTACAATGCTCCTTCGTGATATCACTTTTTCTGATATGTCTTTCCGGAACACCATGATAGCTAAACATCAGGTAATCATAATCTACATTTTCTAATTTTTCTGCGATGCTCGTACCTAAAACACGAGTATAATCATCGTGGTTATAAAATGGTGGAACAAGCGTAAACTGTATTTCCGGAAAATATTCATTCTTTAGTTGATCTGCTAATACGATAATCGTTTCTGTTGTAGCCATAGCATACTGCGGATACAAAGGCATCAATAGTACTTCATTAACCCCTTTATCATGAAGTTCCTGTAAGCCTTCATAAATGGATGGTTTCCCGTATCGCATAGCTAAAGCTATAGGGACTGATGTTATATCATCTACTTTTTTCTGCAGTCTTTTAGATAATACAATAAGTGGTGAGCCTTCATCCCACCAAATTTTTTGATAGGCCTTTGCTGATTGTTTGGGCCTTGTATTCAGTATGATCCCTTTTACTAGAAGGGTTCTGGCAAATTTAGGTAAATCTATTACCCTTTCATCCATCAGGAACTCACCTAAATATTTTTTTACATCTTTTGGGTCAGTAGATTCCGGAGAACCTAGATTAACCATTAATACACCTTTCATTATCTATTATTTAGCTATGCAAAGTAACTACAGAAGTTTGGATTATGTTAAAATTAAAATTTAAAATTATACTAAGTTTTTAAACGATAAGGTTAAAAAATAAACTGGAAATACTCTGATTTAGTCCTGACCAAGTAAGATGAGAGGTTTTAGATATAAGATTCAATATTTTAGATTCATGACCTTCCCTAAATAATGTTGACCGTTATTACGAAGTTATAAAATTTTGAATCTATTAAACATTGATTTAGTCGTGTTCGACAAATATATGAGATGTGAGATTCAAGGTTAAAGATTCAATATCTTAGACTACATTCAAATCGTTCATTATTATTTTAATAGGTGTTATCATCTACTAGTACCTCATTAAATAACAGCATTATACCTTAGTATTTGATCTAAAAAAAAGGAAATATTATCACTGCTGTTGATAGAGAAAAAAATATCCGATTCTTTAAAACTAAAAGTTACATTCATCTGATTTATTCAAGCTAGAAATGATGAAACTTCTCATTTTCTTATGCATCTAAAGTGTTTTCAGTCAGTCCTGCCCGTTCTAATAAAGCATCTAACTTAGGTTCATCTCCTTTAAATTGTTTATAGAGCTTCATGGGATCTTCTGTTCCGCCGCGTTCTAAAATGTGATTTTTAAATTTTTTAGCAACTTCTTGATTAAAAATTCCTTTTTGCTTAAAATAGGCAAAGGCATCAGCATCCAGCACTTCTGCCCATTTATAAGAATAATAACCGGATGAGTACCCCCCCTGAAATATGTGACTAAAAGCTGTACTCATACAATTATCTTTTACATCGGGTAATAATTGCATAGGTTTAAAAATAGAAGTTTCATGATCTTTTACATCCTTTACCTGATGCGGGTTAGTCGCATGCCAGCCTAAATCAAGTTTGGCAAAGCTTACTTGTCTAATGGTTTGAACACCTTCCAGGAAGTTAGCACTGTCTTTGATTTTTTGAAGTTCAGTTTCCGGTAATTTTTCGCCGGTTTGATAATGCTTAGCAAATTGATGCAATGCTTCTTTTTCATAACACCAGTTCTCCATTAACTGACTAGGTAATTCTACAAAATCCCAGTAAACAGATGCGCCTGATAAGCTCGGATAGACCGTGTTTGCATGCATGGCATGTAAAGCGTGTCCAAACTCGTGGAACAAGGTAGTTACTTCTGTAAAGGTTAATAAAGAGGGCTCATTTTCTGTGGGCCTAGTAAAATTACATACTATGGAAACATGTGGTCTTTCATGTATTCCGTTTTTCTGATATTGATTTTTATAGATAGTCATCCATGCGCCATCTCGCTTCCCGGATCTAGGATGAAGATCTAAATAAAACAAGGCTTTATAATTAGAGTTCTCATCATAAACATCATAAACAATCACTTCATGATGATATTTATCTACATCCTTATTTTCTTCAAACTGAAGTCCATATAATTGATTAGCTATATCAAACATGCCTTTGATTACCTGATTGAGCTCGAAGTAAGATTTAATCTTTTGTTCATCAAAGTTGAATTTTTCCTTTTTTAACAATTCGCTGTAATAATGCAAATCCCATTTTTGTAGATTTTTAATTCCATCTTTTTCTTCGGCGAGTTGTGCAACTTCTTGTAACTGATGCTGAGCTACGGGTAAAGCTTTATCTAACAATTCATCTAAAAAATCATTGACTAAGGACAGTTTATTTGCCATACGTCTTTCTAAAACATACTCTGCATGATGTTTATAGCCTAGGAGTAGAGCCCGATCATAGCGCAATCTACTAATCTTTAATACAATACTTTCGTTGTTGTAGTCGTTATCATTAAAACCTCTAGCACCAAAGGCTTTAGCCATTGCTTTTCTGATATCCCTGTCATCTGCATATTTCATTATCGGTAAATAAGTTGGGAAATCTAATCCAAGTAAATAGCCGCTCTTACCTTTATCTTTCGCTTTATTTTTAGCTGACTCGATGACTGATTTTGGTAAACCTTTTAGCCTTTGAGGATCTTCAATATGCAATTCAAATTCATTTGTCTCCGCTAAAACATGCTCGCCAAATGTAAGACTCAATTGCGCTAATTCTTGATCTATCGCTCTAAGCTTCTTTTGATCTTCGTTATTTAAGTTAGCTCCGTTTCTCACAAAACTTTGATAATGCATATCCAGCAAGCGGTATTCTTCTGTGTTAAGTTTATATTCATCTCGCTGGTCATATACTGATTTAACTCTTTTAAACAAGTCTTGATTAAGCATTATATCGTTGTTGAGCTTGCTTAACTGCGGTGATATTTGTTGAGCTAAGTGCTGAATTTTTTGGTTTGTATCAGCCGAATTTAAATTAAAGAAAATTTGGGCCACCCGTTCTAAACCCTCACCGGAAAATTCTAAAGCTTCTATGGTGTTTTCAAAGTTGGGTGATGCTGTATGATCAAGGATGGCTTGTATTTCATCTCTGGTTTTTTGAATATAAAAATGAAATGCTTCTTCAAAATCTTCAATCTTTATATTAGAAAAAGGAGCATGATTAAAATTCTGAATTAAAGGATTATTAGTTGATTCAACTGGCATAAGTTATTGTTTAAGAATTGCAAAAATGAGAAAAATAGACACAATGCAAGTGTTAAGACTTATCTTATATAAATCTGATCTGATCACTATTTGTTATCCGGAGGAAAATTAGTCAAAGCTTCTTCCACTAATTCCTGATAAAAAACTTTTTTTTCACTGGGTTTCATATCTGTATCATACTCTGCTTCTACTACAGCTTGCCAAAAGAGTTCATCCGTTAAAGCGTCTGCAAAATTAATGGTTAAGGCTATCATTTCTTTTTCAGAATTAACCGGAACATTTCCGCCAACTCCACCTGCTCTTCCCCCTAATGAAACACCAACGTTGTGCGGGTTGTTTTTAACAAATTTTTCAACAAAAAACTCAATACTGAAATCCGGTATTAGCTTTTGCGCTTTATCTATTGAATCTAATTCTTTTTCAATAGCACTCATCACCCTATCGTTGTCAAGTTGATTTAACCCGGTATTTGATGGATCATAAAAGTTGTAGGTTTGATATTTTTCAAAATCAACTTTAGTATCATAATCTATATAAACCTTAGGGCCACAGCCATAAAGACTAATAATTAATCCAATTAATATTATTTTTTTAATCATATATTTATAACTTCAAATTATCTGCCAATCTTATAAATACTTTACTAAATTAATTATAAAATCTGAGTCGTATCTGACTAAGATATAAGATTTTACATGAAATTCAAACACTTTATTATCAATCTAGTAGGTGCTATAAAGCTAAGCATTTTAAACACTCATCATAAGGACAATTTTTTTAATCAGACAACAATGATAAAATATCAAGATTGAAGTCGTTCCCAAAGTTTATCTTTCAGAGGTTGTAAACCTTCTTGTGTAACAGATGATATGTAAATATAATTTTTAGGCGAAAATTCTTTTTGAACCTCTTGGTCAATTTCTTCTTTTAATTCTTCATCTAAAAGATCGGCTTTAGATATAGCGATAAACACTTCTTTGTGTGTTAATTCTTTATCATAAGCGGCAAGTTCATTTGCTAAAGTTTTATATTCCTGAAGGATATCATCGCTGTCTGCAGGAATCAAAAATAAAAGTAAGGCATTGCGCTCAATATGGCGCAGAAAACGCTGTCCAAGTCCTTTACCTTTAGAGGCGCCTTTGATAATGCCGGGTATATCTGCTATAGCAAAAGATTGGTAGGCTCTATTTTTTACGATGCCAAGATTAGGTTTTAAAGTAGTAAAGGGATAATCTGCAATTTCCGGTTTAGCTGATGTGATGACGGATAATAATGTAGATTTACCGGCATTAGGAAAACCTACTAAGCCAACGTCGGCAAGTATTTTTAATTCTAAGATGATTTTATCTTCAATACCTTTTATTCCCGGCTGAGCGTATCTGGGCGTTTGTCGGGTAGCACTTTTAAAATGAGCATTGCCTAATCCGCCTTTTCCACCTTCAGCTACGATAAATGTTTGCTCTTCTTCTGTTATTTCTTTGAGAACATCACCGGTTTCTGCTGACTTAATTACCGTTCCTATAGGCACTTCTACAATAGCATCTTTACCATCAGCACCATGGCTGTGTTGCTTCCCTCCATTTTCACCATGTGCGGCACGAATATGCTGGGTAAATTTTAAATGAAAAAGCGTCCAGTAATTTTTATTACCTTTAATAATGACATGGCCACCACGACCGCCGTCACCACCATCCGGTCCGCCTTTTTCTACAAACTTTTCTCGTCGTAAATGAGCTGAACCTTTACCACCATTACCGGATCTGATAAAAATTCTGATATAATCAACAAAGTTTCCCTCTACCATCTTATATAAGTTGGTCTATCACATTATTCAATCTTTTAGTGATATCTTGAATACTACCAACTCCATCAACATGGTAAAGTTTTCTTTGTTGCTTATAATGTTCTTTTACAATTTCTGTTTCCGTGTAGTAAACTTGAATTCGATTTTTAATCACATTTTCATCAGCGTCATCTTTCCTTCCTGAGGTTTTACCTCTTTCCTTAAGTCTTTCCATTAAAATTTTATCATCTACTTCTAATGATACCAATGCATCAATTTTTTCGTTTTGCTCATTTAAGACATCGTCTAAGGCATTCGCTTGAGCTTTAGTTCTTGGAAACCCATCAAAAATAATCCCGTTTTTGTCATCAGCTTTATCTATCTCGCCGGCTAACATCTTGATCGTTACATCATCAGGCACTAATTCGCCGCGATCAATAAATGATTTTGCTCGTTTTCCTAATTCAGTTTCATTTTTTATGTTGTAACGAAAAACATCACCTGTGGAAATATGCAAGAAATTGTAATTGTCTCTAATTCGCTCAGCCTGTGTTCCTTTTCCGGCTCCCGGAGGGCCAAATAAAATAATGTTTGTCATGTTTTTATGTTTTTAACTGATAAATATCTAATAAATTTCTTCCTAAACCATTATAATCTAAGCCATAGCCTACTATGAACTTATCAGGAATATTTTTACCTATATAATTGATCTTATAATCAAAATTAAATGCTTCTGGTTTAAAAAACAGACTGGCTATTTTATAACTATTTGCTCCTAAAACATCAACTCTTTCTAATATCTTTTCTAGTGTTATTCCGGTATCAACTATATCTTCAACTATAATTACATCTTTTCCTTTGATATCCGGGAAATCTAATAGGGTTTCAACTTTACCTGTAGATCGTAAACCACTGTAAGATTTGAATTTAATAAAATCTATACTACAATATCCGGAATATAACCTTGTAAGGTCACTTAGAAAATGAATAGCTCCATTTAAAACACCTATAAATACAGGCTGTTTTTGTGAATAATCAAAATAAATTTGATCAGCTAAACGCTGATTGATTTTTTGGATATCATCATTATGTAAATAATTTACAAAAAATTTATCATGAATTTTAATCATTATATAAGCTATAAATAAAACACAAATATAAGTTTTTTGAACTGTATTATCGGTGTCAAAAAAATTTATTAAAGCTTAGAAACTTTTAATTTTTGAATTTACATACTCCATTAAATTAACATCATTTCCTAATAAAACATCTTTTGGATTGATACGACCTTTTACTTTATCATTTTCTAACTTCAATACACCTCGTGGACACACGGCTGAGCAAACACCGCAACCTACACAAGATGAGCGAACAATATTTTGCCCTTTTTGTGCATAAGCTCTAACGTCTATCCCCATTTCACAATAGGTAGAACAATTTCCGCATGAGATACATTGACCACCATTAGTTGTAATTCTAAATCTGGAAAATAGTTTCTGCTGAAAGCCTAAAATAGCCGCCAT
>Ga0102930_1000685_pt1 | contig 11254 bp, 11 predicted proteins | sample SalPon1_B_H2O_MG_FD_84514 | JGI IMG/M metagenome (GOLD analysis project Ga0102930, IMG submission 84514) | Salt pond water microbial communities from South San Francisco under conditions of wetland restoration - Salt Pond MetaG R1_B_H2O_MG | ecosystem: Environmental > Aquatic > Non-marine Saline... | reverse complement strand
TGGTTCTACTTCCTCGCCTTGGCCTATATCAGCGGTAAACGTAACCACTTCGCATTGATAAGTTTCTTGTAGCCATTTGGCAATAATAGAGGTGTCTAATCCGCCGGAGTAGGCTAGAACGACTTTGTTCACGGATGAAGTCATACCCAAGTTCCCTGTCAGTTTATGTGATAAAAAAGCATCTGTTGATGAACAGAAACCGGCTATTATAAGCGGACTTATTCGCCCTGTGTCTAGTAGGGATTTATCGAGCTTGCAGCGCCTTGGGTTATGATGCCCAGCGTCACGACCATGGGGGTTGTGACTTAACTGTTTTGTATGTACTTGGAGAGGTATATTTATCATGAAAGAAGATCGCGACATCGAAAAGACATACCCAATTAATGAGTTCGTAGACAAGCTACGTCGTCTAGCAGATTGTCTCGAAACTGGACAGCGTTTTGATATTCAAATTGCAGGTGAGCGCATTTATGTGCCGGTACGTGCTACGTACAATATCGAGCATGAGCGTGAAGACGGCGAAGAAGAGATTGAGTTCCAAATCAAATGGACTACAAAAGATAAAGAAGACGAGGACAAAGCTGGCGCCAGCGAGTAAAGGCTTGCTTAGCCTCAGTACATAGTATGGTGAGAGTAGGCGAGCCACTACTCTCACTTAGCCTGAATAGGCGAGTCACGGAATAAGCGCGGCATTATATGCGTTTCCATCACGTCTGAACCACCAATTACTTCTATCGCTTCATAAGCATGATTCTGGGGGCGTTTACCTGATCAATGCGGTGGCCGTAATGGTCATGGGGGCGTAATTCGGGTTTGTTTGCATTCGCAAGAAACCCCAGCTCAATGTTAGAGGCGCGGCCAGCCCACTCACCAACAGCCTGTATTTCCTGTTCAGCCCAGGCCGCTCCTTCGCGTTGTACTGCTGCTTGCAGGGCTTGATCAGCGCTAAAGCTATTATAATCTTGCAAGGGCGTCGGTTGATTATTAACTTCATGGGTAACGGCTAAATAACGTTCAGCCTGTGGGTAATGGTCTGTCATGTGACACGCCTCCTCGATTGCTTCATGATGACAGTTTAGCAGAGTCAGCCTCAAACCAGAAACCATGCCGCCAAGCATGCCACAGCACCCCACCCATACTTAAATCGCGAGCGAGCATCAACATCACCACGGCAAACCATAAACCCTGATTCCCCCAAGCTTGCGTTAACCACCAAGTCGGAAAGAAAACCCCCAATGTGGCAAAAATCATGGTGTTTTGCATGGCGCGTGGGCGCATCGCACCAATAAAAATCCCATCCAACGTATACCCCCACACCGCCACCATCGGCATGAGCCACAACCATGGCAAATAGTGCTGAGCGGTTGCTTGTACCTCAGGGATGCTCGTGAGTAATTGAATGAGCTGTTGGCCGCCTAAGAAAAAGAGCAGGGTAAATAAGAGTGCGCCCCAAAACGACCAGAGAAATACAATGCGACAAATTTGTATAAAATACTGGCGTTGCTTCGCGCCGACGGCTTCACCGACCAAGGCTTCCGCCGCATTGGCAAAACCATCCAAACCATGTGATAGCAGCAGCAAAAAAGTTAATAGGACAGCATTAGCCGCTAAAATCGTATCGCCCATACGCGCGCCTTGTGCGGTGAAAAAGGCAAACACCAGCAGCAATAACACCGTGCGCACCATAATATAACGGTTCACATTGAGGATTTTGAGGTAATCATTCAGTGTGCCCAGCAAGGTGCGCCAACTTTGCTGGAATTCGGGTAAGCGCCGCCAAGCCAGCCATAGCCCCAATAGGGCTGCTGTATACTCAGCAAGCACAGTGGCGAAAGCCACACCGCGACTGTTCCAGCCTAGTACGCTGACGAAATAAATATCCAGCACAATATTCAACAGGTTCGCCGCTAGCAACATAATCAATGGCCCGCGCGAATAATGCACGCCAATCAACCAGCCCACTAAGGTATATTGCAATAACACTGCCGGTGCGCTCCAAATGCGGATATATGCGTATTCGGCGGCTAATGTCGTGACCGCTTCACTGGCGCCCATCAAGTTCAAACCTACTTTGATCAAAGGTGTCTGAAAAAGAATAAGCAGGGCGCTAATGCCCAAAGCAATGAGCAAAGAGCGTAATAGCAAAGCGGCTTGGGCGCTGCGGTCTTGTTGGCCGTAAGCTTGCGCGGCTAGTCCGGTAGTGCCCATACGCATAAAGCCAAAGGTCCAGTACAGTAGGCTAAATAGATTAGCGCCAATGGCAACTGCGCCTAGGTATTGCGGGCGCTCTAAATGGCCGAGCACGGCGGTATCCACTAAACCTAATAAAGGCACGGTGAGGTTTGTTAGCACCATGGGCCAAGCGAGTTGCCACAATCTTTTTTCTATGGAAGCATGGTTCATATTGTGTATAAAACAGATGAGTTGATCATAGTGTTACATGGCTTATTAGCAACAGCGCGATCCATGAGTGTGCTCGCTAGGCGTTTACGGGCGGAGGGTTTCCAAACGCACTTATGGGAGTACGCTAGTTTAAAAGCTGATATGGCCACGCACGCAAGCTTATTAGCGCAATGCATTAATGAATCAGCACCACAGGTCGCTAAGCTACATATTGTTGCGCATAGTATGGGCTGTATTGTCACACGCGCCGCTTTAGAGCAAGTCGATACCACTCAACTAAGCCGCGTGGTTTTCTTAGCCCCACCTAATCATGGCTCGCCTGTTGCGCGGTGGTGTGAGCCATTAGCTGGGGCGAAACTAGCGCCCGTGCGTGAGCTAGCGGATAGTAGGCAGAGTTTTGTCAATGGTCTATGTCCTTATTGCTTGTGCGAAACGGGCATTTTAGCCGCCCGTTTTGATTGGCTTGTGCCGGAAACGAGTGCATCACTACCACAAGTTCGAGATTTCAAAGTGCTGAATCATACACACAATTCTTTATTGTTTTCACGGCGTGTCAGTCGGCAAGTCGGGCACTTCTTGCGTTGTGGTTGTTTTCCAGAGGGTCGAAATTAAGTGCTCTGACGCAAGCGCTGCCTCAGAGCACGAATAAGTTAGCCACGTATTAATGCTTAATGATAGCCCGCATCAGGTCTAACTTTGCCGCGAAACACCCAGTAGGTCCAGGTGGTGTAAGCCAAAACAATGGGCAATACAAATAAGAAGCCCAGCAATAGGAAGAGCTGCGATTCGGGCGCGGATGCGGCATCCCACAAGGTGTAATCAGGTGGTACGATGACAGGCCATTTGCTAACAACCAAGCCTAAGTAAGTAAACATGAAAATACCTAGCGTCATCACAAATGGTCGAGTGTCGTTATGCTGACGGAGTGAACGCCATAATTGATAAGCGAAAAAAGCGACCAAAGCCGGTAAGATCCAAATGATATTCAGATGGCCAAACCAACGCTCAAATACGGCGGCATTAACAGTGGGCGTCCAAACGGAAATGGCTAAGAAAACCGCTAAAACAAGCCATAGTAGCTTATTTGCGATGCCATAAGCCCAAGTGCGTACTTCGCCTTCCGTTTTCAAAATCACCCAAGTCGCCCCAAGCAATGCATAACCCGCCATGAGGCCAAAGCCGGTCATAACAGTGAAGGGTGTCAGCCAGTCTAAAGCGCCGCCCACAAACACTTTATTTTCAGTTTCAAAACCTTGAATGTAGGCACCAACCACGGCACCTTGCGCAAAGCTGGCTACGCTGGAGCCTAGAAAGAAGGATAAATTCCACCATCTGCGTGTTTTGGCCGAAGATTTAAAGCGAAATTCAAAGGCCACACCACGAAAAATCAAGCCCGCCAGCATTAAGAAAACACCAATATACAAGGCTGGTAAAAACACGCTGTAAACCAGTGGGAAAGCCGCCCATAAACCAGCGCCGCCCATAATAAGCCAAGTTTCATTGCCATCCCAAATGGGCGCTACTGAGTTCATCATGACATCGCGAGACGCCTCATCCGGTGCAAAGGGATAAAGAATCCCCACACCTAAATCAAAGCCGTCTAGCAAAATATACATCATAATGCCAAAGCCAATTAAAGCAGCCCAGATTAGAGTAAAATCAAACATTTCCATGGTTTAGGCTCCTTGTGTGTCTGTTCGGTCATCAAACGTGACATCCGCGGCTGAGAGTGGCCGAGCTGGGCGTTCAAACTCCTCTAGTGAGCTGGATGGTTGTTCAGGCTCGGCCTGCATGCCATGCCGCACGACACGTGTTAGGTAGTAAATACCCGCAGAAAATACAACGCCATACACCAACATATAACCCAGCAAGCTAAATAAAGCCGTGCCCCCCCCTAAAGAGGGTGTAACGCCTTGTTCATGCGTCATGACGTTGTGAATAAGCCATGGCGACCGGCCCACTTCGGTGACAATCCAGCCCGCTAAGACCGCAATAAAAGGTGCAGCAATCATGGGGAGCAGCAGGCGTTGGTACCATGTCGTGTTATACAAACGACCTCTTAAATTTAATACAACGCCGATCAAAGCAACGGCAATCATTAGAAAGCCGAGCCCCACCATCACTCTAAAAGCCCAAAATACAGCCAATACATTGGGTTGCTCATCTGGACTCACTTCCGTTAAGCCAGGTACCACACCATTAACATCATGCTTTAAAATGAGACTAGCCAAGCCAGGGATCGCTAATTCCCAACTGTTTTCTTGGGCGTCTTGATCAATACCAGCGACTATTAATAAAGGCGCACGGGCTTGTGTTTCCCAGTTACCTTCCATGGCAGCCACTTTAGTCGGCTGATGCTCCAAGGTATTTATACCATGCAGATCACCAATAAAAGCTTGCAAAGGGGTTAACACTAATAGCAGCCACAAGCACATAGACAAGGCCCGGCGATTAGCCGCCACATCGCGTTGGCGTAAGAGGTACCAAGCACTCACGCCTGCGACTACGAAGCCGCCGGTTAAAAATGAGGCGACGACCATGTGCGCGAAACGGTAGATAAAGGACGGGTTGAAAATAGCTTGTGACCAACTGGTCACATGCACCATGCCATTGATCATTTCGTAACCTGCTGGTGTGTGCATCCAGCTATTGGCGGAGAGAATCCAAAACGAGGAGATAAATGTGCCGACAGCCACCATAATGGCCGAAAATAGATAGGCAGCAGGTGGTACTTTGTTGCGCCCGAAGAGTAAAACACCTAAAAAAGCAGCTTCAAGAAAGAAGGCGGTAATGACTTCATAAGTGAGCACTGGCCCCAAGAAGTTGGACGCTGCATAAGCAAAGTTACTCCAGTTCGTACCAAACTGAAACGACATCACCACGCCAGACACCACGCCCATACCAAAAGCGACCGCAAACACTTTGGTCCAGAAGTAGGCTAAGCGGCTCCAGTCCGGGTTTTTAGTGACGTAGAATAAGCCATTAATCAGCGCAATATACGATGCTAGGCCAATGGTAAACACTGGAAAAATAGCATGAAATGACACGACAAAAGCAAATTGCAGCCGTGATAGCAGGAGAGGATCAAGTTCCATGAAGGCCCTCATATAAGTAATTAAAAAGCTACTAAAACACAGCGTAGAAGGTATACGCATTATTTAAAATCAATTGTAAGAATGAATTGTGCGTAGCAATAAATAACAGTAACTTTTTTGGGTTGGTTTTACTGGTCGAGCGACCACAGGCTTCGTTACAATAGTTGCCATGAAACCAACAGGCACATTGCGCAAAATGCGTACCGCGCTCGACACACCCGTGCGCTATGAACTGATACTTGGCGAAACGGCCACTCCTTTAAACCCCGTGATTGGCCAGCCACTCACACTGACACACAGCGGTAAAATTCACTGCATTCATTGCGGTCGTGGCATTAAAAAAAGTTTTAACCAAGGCTATTGCTACCCTTGTTTTACCCGCTTGGCGCAGTGTGATAGTTGCATTGTGAAGCCGGAGTTGTGTCATTACGATGTGGGCACTTGTCGTGAGCCGGAATGGGGCGAAGCGCATTGTTTTCAGCCGCATGTGGTGTATTTGGCGAATTCCTCAGGAGCGAAAGTCGGTATTACCCGTCACACCCAAGTACCCACGCGCTGGATGGATCAGGGAGCGGTGGCGGCTTTGCCCATTTTGCAAGTCGCTTCGCGGCAATTATCCGGCTTGATTGAAGTGGCTTTTAAAGCGCACGTGGCGGATAAAACGAATTGGCAGCAAATGCTCAAAGGCGTCACAGAGCCGGTGGATTTATACGCTAAGCGCGATGAACTTTTGTTAGCCGTGGCGGATGAGTTGGATGCGCTACGGGAATGTTTTGGTGCGCCTGCGCTGGAGACTTTGCCAACCGCCGAGGCGGTCGAGTTGGATTATCCTGTTTTGCATTACCCTAGCAAAGTCAAATCACTGAACTTTGACAAGACGCCTGAAGTGGGCGGTGTGCTACAAGGGATTAAGGGGCAGTATCTGATCTTCGACAGTGGCGTGATTAATTTGCGCAAGTTTGGCGGTTATGAAGTCACGGCTAATTTGCCTAATACATGACTGACGGCAAGCATGGCAAAGCTCGCTGTAACGGTCATGACGGAGCCTAAACCGCCGGCGCAATTTAAGCCACTGGCGCTAGCCTCGACGGGTCGTTGCGGGCTAAGTGCGCCATCATCGGTGGGAAAGCGCATTTGCTCAGCAGACCACACACAAGGCACCTCAAAACGGCGTTTGGGATTGCGCGGGAAGTGGTGATCTTGGCGTAATTGCTTGCGTACGCGCGCTAGCAGTGGATCATGCTGGCTGCGTGCTAAGTCAGTGAGCTGAATTTTGCTAGGGTCGCATTGCCCGCCTGCACCGCCTAAAGTGATAACGCGTATTTTGTGGCGTTTACAATAAGCAATTAAGGCCGTTTTAACCCGCGCATCATCAATACAATCGACAACAAAAGCTAAGCTGGGGTGAATCAGGTTCGGGACATTGTCTAAATCGACGAAATCTTCAACCAGCGTTAGTTGGCAAGTTGGATGAATCTCAAGAACGCGCCGGCGTAAGACCTCGACTTTAGCCATACCAAAAGTGCTGTCTAAGGCGACCAGTTGGCGGTTAATATTAGACTCGGCCACATTATCCAGATCAATCAAGGTGAGTGCGCCAATACCGCTACGCGCGAGCGCTTCCACTGCCCACGAACCGACGCCCCCTACGCCAATCACCGCAATATGCGCCTGCATAAAACGCTGTAAACTCGCCGCGCCATAAGTGCGGGCAATACCACCAAAGCGGCGTTGTAAGTCATAATCTTGCGACTGTTCCATAAGTATCGAGCATGTTTGTGGGGAAAAGTGATAGTGTAGCGCCTTGTTCTTCAGGGGGCGATGTCTACTAGACAAGTTTTAGCAAGCTCGCCACAATAATGCCTCCTAGTCGCGCCTTTAAACATGATTAATTTTTTGCACTTGCCAAGCCATAGGAGGTTTTGCCGTGAACCAATCCGCAGCACTTTTTCAACGTGCCCAACACTGTATTCCCGGTGGTGTTAACTCGCCTGTACGTGCTTTTCGGGGTGTAGGGGGAACGCCACGCTTTATCGAGCGAGCAGAAGGCGCTTATTTATACGACGTGGATGGTGAACGCTTCATTGATTACATTGGTTCATGGGGGCCGATGGTGGCTGGGCATGCACATCCAGAAGTGGTGGAAGCCGTGCGTGAAGCGGCCTTGCAAGGCCTGAGTTTTGGCGCACCCACAGCTTTGGAAGTGGATATGGCGGAAGCTGTGGCGAATATTGTGCCGTCCATGGAGATGTTGCGCATGACCAGCTCCGGCACGGAAGCGACGATGTCGGCTATTCGCTTGGCGCGTGGTTTTACGGGGCGCAATTTTATTGTCAAGTTTGAAGGCAATTACCACGGCCACAGTGATTCACTGTTAGTGAAAGCAGGTTCAGGCTTATTAACCCTCGGTGAGCCGAATTCGCCCGGTGTACCGGCTGAGCTAGCCCAATATACCTTGACGCTGGAATATAATAATGCCGAGCAAGTGCGTGAATTATTCGCCGCGCGGGGCGATGAAATTGCTGGGTTAATTGTGGAGCCGGTCGCGGGTAATATGAACTGCGTCCCACCTGTACCGGGTTTTCTGGAAACACTACGCGAAGTGTGCTCTGAATACGGCACAGTGCTGATTTTTGATGAAGTCATGAGTGGCTTTCGGGTGGCTCGGGGGGGAGCGCAAGAGCGCTACGGTGTGACGCCTGATTTGACGACTTTAGGGAAGATTATTGGTGGTGGTATGCCGGTGGGCGCATTTGGTGGTCGCCGTGACATCATGGAGCACTTATCGCCTATTGGTAAGGTGTATCAAGCGGGGACATTGTCGGGTAATCCGATTGCGATGACCGCGGGCTTGAAAATGATGGAGATTATTAGCCGTGATGGCTTTTATGAAAGCTTGTCTGCGAAGGCGCAACAATTAACCAGCGGCGTGCAAGCTGCGGCTGATGCAGCGGGTGTGCCGTTTACCACAACGCAAGTGGGCGGTATGTTCGGCTTTTTCTTTACGCCGGATACCTCGATTAGCCGCCATGCCCAAGTGACGGCTTGTAATATTGACCACTTTAACCCATTTTTCCATGCCATGTTGGAGCGCGGCGTTTATCTTGCTCCATCAGCCTTTGAAGCTGGTTTTGTATCAACGGCTCACACAGAGGCCGATATCACTGCTACAATTGCTGCAGCGCAAGAAGCGTTTGCTTCCTTAAACCAGTAGTGCCACGTTTTAGCCCCCTTTTGCTTATCTAGCAGGGGGCTTGCCGTGTTGATCAAGCCGTTTAAACAGTTGTATTAGCCAGCTTACATGATGTAAGCGCAAGTGCTAGGAGCTGTTAATAGTCTTTTAAATTATAAATTAAGTGAGTAATCAAGGTATGTACCGGCTTGTTTTATTAGTCTTTTTACTGCTCATTCAGCCGGTCTGGGCTAATCCAGATGGACAAGATGGACGCTCAGAGCGTCAAGTGTCCGAACCGTCTGGCTCTTCGAGCTTGTATAGCCGGGTGGAGCCTTCTATTTATCAAATTCGTGTTCTTGATAAACGTACAGGGCGTAAGCGTAGTATTGGCTCCGGTTTTATCGTGGCGCGTTCTGATATTTTAGCGACGAACTATCATGTCATTAGTGCTTATGCGAATAATCCTGATACCTATGCTTTAGATTATTTTTCTACCAATGGGGATACGGGAAGTTTAAAACTGTTAGATGTGGATATTTTGCATGACTTGGCGGTGTTACAAGCTGAAGAGCCTCTAGGGGAACCGCTGGAAACGGCTTTAATACCGGATAAAGGCGCTATGCTTTATGCCTTTGGTAATCCTTTGGATTTAGGTTTTTCGCTGGTCATTGGTAGTAATAATGGCGTGCTTAATGATAGTGAAGGTAAAAATATCCTCTTTTCCGGCAGCCTGAATTCAGGCATGAGTGGTGGGCCGACCTTAAATGAGGAAGGTCAGGTTGTGGGTGTTAATGTAGCCACAGCGGGTAATGATGTTAGCTTTTTGGTGTCTGTGCAGTATTTGAACGTATTGCTAGAGCGTTTAGAGCTACGCGATTTTCAACCAGTCGATGATTTGCTAGGGCAAGTATTGCGGGATTTGCGTGATCATAGCTTGGATGCTTTAGAACGGTTATTAGACAATCAGCAAAAAAATAATTGGCACGCTTCTCAAATCGGTCATTTTACTGTGCCTATGCGTTTAGGGCGCTTTTTTCGTTGTTGGGATGGCAGTAATCTTTTGGATAAATTGGAGGGGCTAAGTGTGCTCTCCGCCAATTGTTCTAATGAGTTGGATATTTATTTAGATGATGGCTTGAGCGTCGGCAGCATGCAGTATCAATACTATTGGTATGAGGCGTCTGATATGTTTCCACCGCGTTTCTACCGTATTTATGAAGCACAAAATAGTAGTGGCATGGAAGCGAGCGGTAGTGAAGATACAGTGACCCGTTTTAAATGTCATACCGGCTTTATTGATGTGTCAGGGAAGGACTTTAAAATGACCTTTTGTCGGCGTGATTATGTGCGTTATCCGGGCTTAAGCGATTTATTGGCAACAGGCGCGATGGTCGGTGAGAAAAATCAAGGTATGTTGTTTGATCTGTATATGACGGGTACTGATTTTGAAAGAGCCAGTGAGCTGGTTAAGCGTATGTTGGAGGCTTTTGAATGGACGCCGTGATGGACACCGTGGATACTCAAGCCTCAGCCGCATGGGTGACGCCCGTTTTAGAGATTACGGCGCGTGGGCTTAATCAATACCATAAGCTGGAGCACTTTCCGGTGCGCATTGGGCGAGCTTTAGATAATGATATTATTTTATCTGACCCGACGGTTTCGCCTTATCATCTTGAAATTGATCAGTTGGAAAACGGTCAGCTCGTTTTGCGCAACCTGTCGCAGGAAAATGGATCACGTCTAAATAAGCATGCTTTTGAAACAGCAACTGTCGACTTAGATGGGGTTTTACAATTGCGTCTTGGCACGCGCCGCATGCACTTATTGCGCCCAGATGTGGCAGTGCAGCAAACCAGTGTACGTAATTGTAAAGGCTTGTATATTTTATTTTGCAATCCTATCTCTGCTTTAGTGTTGGTTGTGCTGCTGATTTTAGGCTTTACACTTGAAAATTATGTCAGTGCCTACACTGAGCAAGATCTCATCTACTACATGAGTGAGATAATGCCTTATCTGTTGATCTTAATGGCGCTGACGTTATTAGTGGTCGGTATTAGTCGTTTAGTCATACAACGCTGGGAAGTGGGCGCAGCAGTGAGTTTATCCGCTTTACTCATGCTGACCCCCAATATCGCTGGTGAGTTAGGGCACTTTCTAAATTATTTAATGACGGCCGATTGGCCGCTGGATAATTTTTCTTTGCTGACCAATTTTATTGCATGGCCTGCGGCGTTATATATGTATATCCGCATGGTTCATCACGCCCCGCGTTGGCCAGCCTTAGGCATTGCTGTATTATTCAGTGCGCCTTTCTTAGGGTTCCAAGTCTCTGGTTGGGCAGATAGGCAATTAATTGCCAATGCCTATACAACAGAAGCAAATTTTAACCGCACGCTAAGTTCGACGGATATACGCCTTAAGCCAACCGTTCCCATCGACGAATATATGGCTACCATGCGGGCTGATTTAAAAGAAATTGAGCAGAATGATGATTAGGCATGAGGCTTTATAAGTCACCCCAAGCGGTTTGTACTAAGGTTATAGCAGCAGTGGCTGCTGTTTCGGCACGTAAAATACGCGG
>Ga0102930_1000683_pt1 | contig 11266 bp, 7 predicted proteins | sample SalPon1_B_H2O_MG_FD_84514 | JGI IMG/M metagenome (GOLD analysis project Ga0102930, IMG submission 84514) | Salt pond water microbial communities from South San Francisco under conditions of wetland restoration - Salt Pond MetaG R1_B_H2O_MG | ecosystem: Environmental > Aquatic > Non-marine Saline... | reverse complement strand
GCACAGCAGCGCCAACAGGGGGGTCACTATTAGTATTGGTGTTTCCTGTTGTATTCCGAGCGTGATTCGGGACGAAAATGAAACGGGTAGTCAAAAAGGCGGTGTAGTATTTCCTGCCATGTTATTGCGGGCGGCGGATGCGGCCTTGTATCGCGCCAAGCGTAACGGTCGCAATCAAGTTGCGCAGGAAGCCTGTGGTGAAATAAACACCCATTTAAGTGAAACGGTTAATGAAAGCAACACACTGCGCACTAAAACGAGCAGTGTTCCTTTAGAAAAGCACCTGATGGAAATGGCCTAATTGCGTTATACTGCGCGGCATTTTCAGCAAAATAATTGATGTGTGCTCTTGAGTTCCAAAAATCAACCCACCGTTCCAGCGAAAGCTTTATTTAAGCAACTTGACACCGTTATGGGTGCAGAGCGCTTTCGCTTACGGCGTGAACTACGCCAACTGCAACGCAAGCCAGATGAACAACGTTTACAAGCGTGGCAAGACAAGGTTAAACAATCGACCCAACGGCGTGAATTACGCCAACAAAGTGCCCCTAAGCCGGACTACCCTGACGACTTACCCGTTGCGCTACGCCGGGATGAAATCACCCAAGCTATACGCGAACATCAAGTGATCGTTATTTGTGGCGAAACGGGCTCAGGCAAAACCACGCAATTACCTAAAATGTGTCTGGACGCCGGGCGCGGTATTGACGGCTATATCGGCCATACACAACCCCGTCGTTTGGCTGCTCGCAGCGTTGCTGACCGCATTGCCAGCGAGCTCAACACGCCACTCGGTCAGCAAGTCGGTTACAAGGTACGCTTCACCGATAAAACGCAGCGTGATAGTTACGTTAAGCTGATGACCGATGGTATTTTGCTGGCAGAAATTCAGCAAGACCGCTATCTCAACGACTATGACACTTTGATTATTGATGAGGCCCATGAGCGTAGTCTTAATATTGACTTTCTCATGGGCTACCTCAAATGGCTATTGCCCAAACGCCCTGATCTAAAAGTCATTATTACCTCCGCCACTATTGATCCTGAACGCTTTTCGCAGCACTTTAATCAAGCCCCGATTATTGAAGTATCCGGGCGTACTTACCCTGTGGAAGTGCGTTATCGCCCGTTAGTGGATGTGGACGGCGAAGACGAGCGCGATCCCACCGAAGCCATTTTGGACGCTGCTGATGAATTATTGCTAGAAGGCAATGGTGACATTTTGGTGTTTTTGCCCGGTGAACGCGAAATTCGGGAAGCCGCCGATGCTTTGCAAAAACATTTGCCGCCAGCCACCGAAGTGCTGCCTTTGTATGCGCGTTTATCAGCCGCTGAGCAGCACCGTATTTTTGAGCCACATGGACGACGGCGCATTGTGCTAGCCACCAATGTCGCGGAAACCTCGCTCACTGTGCCCGGCATAAAATACGTGATTGATAGTGGCGTGGCGCGGGTATCGCGGTATTCGTGGCGCGCGGGTGTGCAGCGCTTGCCGATTGAAAAGGTTTCCCAAGCCTCCGCGAATCAGCGTTCGGGACGTTGTGGGCGGGTGTCATCGGGTATTGCGATTCGTTTGTACAGCGAAGAGGATTTTAATAGCCGCCCTGAATTTACCGAGCCGGAAATCCTACGCACCAACCTCGCGGCCGTTATCCTACAAATGGAAACCATGCAGCTAGGCGAGATTGAGCAGTTTCCTTTTGTGGAAGCGCCGGATACGCGCTTGATTCGTGATGGGTATAAGCTGCTGTTTGAAGTCGGGGCAGTAGATGCTGATTTTGAACTCACCACGGTTGGGCGCACCTTGGCGAAATTGCCGCTCGATCCGCGCTTAGGCAAGATGTTGCTAACGGCTGAACGTGAAGGCGCTTTGCGTGAAGTCGCGGTGATCACAGCGGCCTTAGCCTTGCAAGACCCGCGCGACCGCCCGATGGAGAAACAGCAGCAAGCGGATGAAAAACACGCTCGTTTTAAAGCTGATGATTCTGATTTTCTCAGCTTGCTCAAGTTATGGGATTACTTTCATGAGCAGCGCAGTGCATTATCGAAAAATCAATTTCGACGTTTGTGTAAAAAAGAATTTTTATCATGGACACGCCTGCAAGAATGGCACGATATTCACCGTCAAATTTGTAGCACCCTGCAAGACAGTGGCTTAAAAGAAAATGAGCAGCCCGCTGAATACGCCGCGATTCACCGCAGTTTATTATCCGGTTTATTAGGCAATATTGGCGTGAAAGACGAAGACCGCGAATTTCAAGGCGCTAATGGCCGCAAATTCATGATTTTCCCCGGTTCCAGCCAGTTTAAAAAACCACCGCAATGGGTGATGGCGGCTGAGTTAGTGGAAACCAGCAAGCTGTATGCACGGACTGTGGCTAAGATCCAGCCAGAGTGGGTGGAAGAGTTTGCCCAGCACTTGCTCAAACGCCATTACAGTGAGCCGCATTGGGAAGAGCGCCCTGCTAATGTTGCGGCGTTCGAGCGCACTGCTTTATACGGCATTACCATTACGCCCAAGCGCAAAGTCAGTTACGGCCGCATTGACCCTGTGGTGAGCCGCGAGCTATTTATTCGGCACGCTTTGGTGTATGGGGAATACAAAAGCAATGCCCCTTTTTTCCGTCACAATGCTGAGTTGGTCGCCGAAATTGAAGCCTTGGAAGCGAAGGGTAGGCGGCGCGATATTTTAGCGGATGAGCAATTGCTATTTGATTTTTTCGACCCACTCATCCCCGCGCAGGTGGTGAACGGTCATTCTTTTGAAAAATGGCGCAAACAAGCCGAAGCCACCCATCCCAAGCTCTTATACCTGACCCGCGATTATTTAATGCAGCGCGACGTGGCGGGTGAATTAGCCAATCAATACCCCGATACCTTTGCGGTGCAAGGCATGATTCTGCCGCTGCGCTATCATTTTGAACCGAATGCGGATGATGATGGCGTGACGGTGCAAGTGCCTTTGTTGGCGCTGAATCAACTATCGCCGGTGCGCTTTGAGTATTTAGTGCCCGGCTTATTGGAGGAAAAGCTAACCGCACTGATTCGCGGCTTGCCCAAGCAAATCCGTAAGCAATTTGTGCCAGCGCCTGATTATGCCCGCGCTTGTTTGGAAGCCTTGGCGGTGAGTGAAGAAGTACCGTTTACGGAAGCACTTGGCAAACAATTATTACGCATGAGCGGCACGCGCATTGATCCCGATATTTGGGCGCAAGTTGAGCTACCGACCCATTTGCAAATGCGTTTTGAAGTGGTGGACGATAAGGGTGTCGTGATTAAAACGGGGCGCGATTTACCCGCCTTGCGCGGCAAAGTTAGCCAGCATGCCCAAGCAGAACTGGTACGCCAGCCCGTGAATGTTTTGGAGAAGCAGGGCTTAACACAGTGGAATTTTGGTGATTTACCCGAGCGCCAACAAATCGACATGGGGGGAATGAAACTGCATGCTTGGCCGGCGTTGGTGGATCAGAACAGTAGCGTGGCGATTCAGTTGTTTGATAATGAAGTGGAAGCGCAGGCTGTGCATCGTGAGGGTGTCTTGCGTTTATGCCTGTTGGCTTTGCCCACAGAAGCGCGCAGTGTGCCTAAGCAGATCAAAAACATACAAAAACTGTGTTTGCATTATGCCGCCACGGGTAAGTGTGAGGAGTTAAAGCAAAGCATCACCCGCTATGCATTTCGCCAAGCTTTTGCAGCCCATTTAGAGACGCGCCACCAAGCTGCTTTTGAGCAAGCTTTAACGCAAGCCCGCCCACAAATTATGCCGCAAGCGCAGGAATTAGCGCGTTTACTCACACCCGCCTTAGAAAGCTATCAAGCCATTCGCAAGCAGCTCAAAGGTAAGCTTAATCCGGCTTGGTTGGAAGCGTTGAATGATATTAATGATCAACTGGCGCATTTGATTTATGTCGGCTTTTTGGATGATGTAGAGTCGGAAGAATTGCGGCATTTGTCCCGTTACTTAAAAGCGATTCAGCGGCGTTTAGAAAAGCTCAGCGAAGCGCCTAGCAAAGACCGCGCCTTGCGGGTACAGGTACAGCCCTACTGGGATAAATACAAAGAAAAAGCGCAAAAACGAGCCAGCCTATCCGCTGATAGCTTGGCCGCTTTGCGCAGCTACCGTTGGATGGTGGAAGAGTTTCGTGTGTCGTTATTTGCCCAAGAACTGGGCACGGCGCAGTCAGTCTCTGCCAAGCGTTTGGATAAGGCGTGGGCCGCGATATAAAGCAAAGCAGCTTTGCCCGCATGTTTAAGCGGCGCTGAGTGTCACGCCTAAATCTTCCGGCAAGCCCAGCATAATATTCATATTTTGCACAGCGGCACCGCTAGCGCCTTTGCCTAAATTATCCAGCTTAGCGATCAATAGTGCTTGGTCATTGGCTTCAGAGCGATATAAGCGTAAATCACAATAGTTTGTATCGGCTAAGCCTTCGATATATAAGAATTTTTCAGCCGGTGGATAATCACTGGCTTGATAACGCACAAAAGGCTCATCAGCGTAATAATCGGCCAGTATCGTGCCTAAGCTAGCAATGCTGCTATTCAGCAACTCAGGATTAATCGCAATGCTAACCAGCATGCCTTGGTAAGTATTCACCACGCTGGGCGTAAAGCTTGGGCGTGTTGTTAAGCCAGACCACATTTCGATTTCGGGTAAATGCTTATGCTGAAAGTCTAAACCGTATAGGCCGAAAGCGGACGGATTAGACGCGTTTTCATACGCTTCAATCAAGGCTTTACCCCCGCCGGAATACCCCGAAAAACCATTAATATGCAACGCTGCATCCGCTTTAAGCGCCCCATTCGCAATAAGCGGCTTGAGCAGTAATAAAGCGCCAGTGGGATAACAACCGGGATTAGCAATCAACTGCCCGTTGGCAATCTGCTCGCGCTGCTTAGCTTGCAATTCTGGCAAGCCATACACCCAGCCTGTTTGGCAACGATGCGCTGAACTGGCATCAATAACCCGCGCCTCTGCTTCAATCGCCAACTGCGCGGCATCCCGCGCCGCCTCATCCGGCAAGCATAAAAAAGTCACATCCGCTGCTTGCATTAACTTTTTCTTCGCGGCGCTATTCTTACGATCGTCTGGATCAATTTCTAAAATATGCACCGCTTCATGATGCTTGAGCCGGTCATAAATTTGTAAGCCGGTAGTGCCGACTTGGCCGTCGATAAATATGTTAAATTTTTTCATGGTTCGGAGTGTTCTAGTCTAGAAGTGGCTGAGTTTTTTATCATACTCTGATGGCGCAAAAAACCGAAGTTCATTGCTCAGCCAAGGCATTAATGCGATCTAAATTATCAACGAAATCTTTTAGTTCGGGTGAATCTAAAGGCGCTATTAACTGCGCGATGTTTAATTGGGCGAGATGATAGTGGGTCATGAGGCTTTATTATGAGTTAGAAAGCCGCATTTTAAGCAGAGTAGCGCTTTAAGTTAAAGCCCATTCCACCACCCGCTCGGCATGAATCCGCGTCGTGTCATACAACGGCACGGTCGTATCCGTCTGCTGCACCAACATACCAATTTCCGTACACCCCAAAATTACGGCCTCTGCGCCTTGCTCATGCAGTGCTGCAATAATGTTTAAATACGTTTCACGCGATTCAGCTTTGATTTCACCCTGACACAGCTCTTGATAAATAATCTCATGCACCGCTTGGCGCTGTTCGGCATTCGGTGTAATCACTTCAATACCAAATTGTTCAGTCAGGCGACCTTTATAAAAATCCTGTTCCATCGTAAAGCGCGTGCCTAATAAACCAACTTTGCTCACCCCGTCGTTTACTAAAGCCTGCGCAGTCGCATCAGCAATATGCAGCAGCGGAATTGTAATCGCAGCGGCAACCGTATCCGCCACTTTGTGCATGGTATTGGTACAAATCAATAAGCACTCTGCCCCGCCTGCTTCAATCGCTTGCGCCTCCGCTGCCAGCATTTGCGCTAACTGCTCCCAATCGCCTTGATGCTGCAAGGCTTCAATGGGCGCGAAATCGACACTGCGCAGACAAATTTTAGCCGAATGCAAACCGCCTAAACGCTGCTTGGTGGTTTCATTAATGAGTTGGTAATACAGCACCGTAGATTCCCAACTCATGCCGCCTAATAAACCGATGGTTTTCATAGTCACTGCTTGCTTAAGAAAAGTGTTAGTTTATGCTTACAGTTCGCCCGAATCCACCCACAGGCTCAAACATGGATTACGAAACCCTCATTCACCTGCGCAAAAATGACACCGCATGGCGCTTGCTCACGGCGACGCACGCACCGTTGATTTTGAGTTTTTTGCAGCAAGCCTTTATCGCGCCCAATGAGCGTTCTTTGCCTTTTGATGAGACGGCTTCACGGCTGGATGATTACTTGTACGAACTCAATCAGCGTTATGGCGAGGACACCTACCCCAAGTCAGCGCGGGCGTATTTGGATGATTGGGCGAATGGCAGTGCGCCGTTTTTGCGCAAATACTATGTGCAAGGCGATGATATGCCGCAGTTGGATTTAACGCCTGGGGTGGAGCGAGCGGGTGTGTTTTTGCAGAGTTTGCAGCCGCGTCAATTTGTCGGCACGGAATCGCGCTTGCTAACCTTGTATCGCCTGCTGCAAGAAATCAGCCAAGAAAGTGAGCAAGACCCGCAAGCACGAATCACCGAACTGGAGCGGCAAAAAGCTGAGCTAGACCGCCAGATTGAAAGCCTGAAACAAGGCGCGGTGCAAGCCAGCGATCCGGTGCGCCTGAAAGAACGCTGGTTTGAAGCCGAAGACACAGCGCGACAGCTTTTGTCTGATTTTCGGCAGGTGGAATATAATTTTCGCGCCTTGGATCGGGAAGTACGCGAATTAATTGCCACCAGCGATAAAAGCAAAGGCGAGCTATTGGATGAAATTTTTGCGCAGCAAGACTATATCCGTGACTCAGAGCAAGGGCGCAGCTTTAATGCCTTTTGGGAGTTTTTAATGTCGCCGCAGCGCCAGCAAGCACTGACCGATTTAACGCGCACTGCCTTGGCACAAGACAGTTTAAAAGACCTTGCCGATCGGCAGTTTTTGCCGCGCATTGGTTTATTCTTATTGGATGCGGGCGAGAAAGTGTTTCGCAGCAATGCGCAATTGGTCGAGCAGTTGCGCAAGTATTTAGCTGATCAAGATTGGCTGGAAGATCGGCGCATTTTGCAATTGATTCAGCAGATTGAAAAACAAGCGATTCAAATTCGTGATGCCGCGCCTAGCGAACGTGATTTTATGCCGCTTGACCAGCCGCGCCCACAAATTGACTTGGTGATGGAGCGCAGCTTGTTTGAGCCAAAACGCAAAGTGGCCTTGGCAAATATTAAGGTGCAAGAGGCCAGCGAGGAGAACGTCGATATTCAAGCGCTGTATCAGCAAAACTGGGTGGATGAAACGCGGCTACGCGGGCAAATTCGCCGCTTATTGCAGGAAGCCCCACAAGTCAGCCTGCCGGAAGTGTTGCAACATTATCCCTTGGAGCAAGGCTTGGCCGAGTTAGTGGCTTATTTGAATATTGCCAGCCACGACCCACATGCTTGGGTGGACGAGACGCAAGCGGATGTGATTAGCTTGGACACGCAACGCCAAGCCAACATGCCACGCATTCTATTCACCGGAGCAATGCTATGACCACTGAGCAACAAGACGCGGCACTTGCGCCCGTTTTGATCCACTTATTCAAAGGCGTGATTTATCAAGAGCAACACCCAAATTTATGGGAGCAGGTCTTAGCTTCGCAAGCGGCAGTGCGTGATTATGTGCGCGTATTGGGCTTGGATTTGCATCTATATGAAGTCGAAGGCTACGCTTTTCTGCGTCAACAAACTGTTGCAGATGAGACAGAAAGCGAAGCGCTGCCGCGTTTAGTTGCCCGGCGACAACTGACTTATCCAGTGAGTTTATTGCTAGCTTTATTACGCAAACGTTTGGCAGAACAAGACGCCAGTGGCGGCGACACGCGCACCGTGGTGACGCGCCAACAGCTCTTAGACATGATGCAAGTGTTCATGCCGGAACAAAGCAATGAAGCCAAACTACAAGACCAGATGAACGCCGCGATTAATAAAGTGCTGGAATACGGCTTTCTGCGCGAGCTAAAGCAAGACGACGGCGCACTGGAAATCCGCCGGATTCTAAAAGCCTTCGTTGATGCGCAATGGCTGGGCATGCTGGAGGAGAAGCTGGCGATTTATCGGGATTATGCGGTGGGGGAAGCGCGTTGAAGTAGTTTCAATCAACAAGCCCCTGAAGAAAATCAAGCTGCTGGCTTGTATGCGTCTTAGTTTCGGAAACAGTTTCTTGAGGTAGCACCATGTCTAAAGAGTTGCCCTTAAACTCAGGGTATAAAGCCGCCAACTTGTCAATATTATGTTCTAATTCAGAAAAATAAAGCGTATCAACTTCTATGCCAATTGCGTTATAACCCACTGCTTTACAAGCTGCGATGGTCGAGCCTGAACCACAGAATGGGTCTACAATAGTGCCCTCACCTAATGGCAGCAAAGTGCGCACAAGAATGCGTAATAAATGCTGTGGTTTTAAGGTCGGATGACTGGAAATGGCCTCTTCTATTTTGGGCGTTTTACCACTTTGCAAAGTATCTGGAAGCGGTTGATCGGTATTGACTCTGCGCAGGGCACCTGTACCCCACTTGCGCAAATTCATTGCAACGGTGCGCTCTGCTATGGGCTTTCTAAATAGCATCCAAGGCTCATAAGTACCTCTTGGAGTAACGCAGACATCGACGAATTCACTTTCCGCAAGCTTAGGGCGATCCCCTCCTCGAAACCCACGATATAAACGCATTACCGCCCCACGCACTTCAAAGCCTGTATCAGCCATCCCTCGTTGCACTAGATGTTGCAGCATGGGTGTGCCCGCCAGAAATACATGTGCCCCAGGTGTTAAAGCAGGAAAAAGATACTCCCCAAATTCTTTAAAATACCGATATACATGCTCCAACTCTTTCGCAGTTAAGGTAGTAAATCTTGGTAATGGAGCACGCTTGCTACCGCCAATCGTCGGCGGAATGCGCCATACTCCACCTTGACCAGTACGTAGTTTTACCATTTCGTGAGGAAGAAACTCCACAATGCCAAAAGGTGGATCAGTACAAACAGCCTCAATAGATTGGGGTGGCTGTTCTTTTAGCCACTGAAAACAGTCTTGATGGTATAACTTAAAGGTGGACATATACTTATTTTCGTCTATAGTTGAAAGACTGTCAACTTATTCATAGGTAAACTATCAGTCTATGGATAGTGCTCAGAAAATAATCGGCTCATGTGTCAGAGCCATACGGCAACAGCAAAAAGTATCTTTAGAGTCATTAGCTTCTAAAGCAGGCTTAAGCTACCAATACTTATCTGGCATAGAGACTGGAAAAGAAAACTTCACTATGCAAGTTTTAGAGGCGCTCGCAAAAGCCTTATCCATACCTGTGCGAACACTTATTATAACAGCCTACGATGGTGCTGCTGGTATTAGCCCACCAACGCTCAATCCTAAGTATTTTCGTCACCAAGTGCCACTCCCTGAAGGCTTAAACGCCAGCCACATTGAGTCAGCAGCTAATTTAACACAATCCATTATCCATCGTATCAATCACAATATGATGTTGGAAGTCGGCCAAAATCTACAGTCACTCATACAAGGCAATAACTTTTCTGGACTGGTTTCTAATGTATTTACCAACTCACTCGATCAGTGTTCACCTTATAAGCACAATCATGACCAAAAATACCCAGACCTTATCTACAAAAAGCCTAATAGCCCGCAAGCAATAGGCTTAGAAATAAAAACAACAATCAATATTGGCAAAGGTGGTGAAAGCCATAATGGTCATAGTGGTTGGCATGTTGTCGCCTGTTACAACTTTCTTGCCTCTGGTGACATCAAGTTTGTACACATCATGTTTGCTGATATCAACGGACATCAAACCGCAAGCCCAGATTGGAATTATGTTGGCAGTAAAGTTAACACAAAAACAGGCAGCCGCCGTACAGAAACCTATAATACCAATTTGAAAGGCACGACCAAGCTAAGAGACGGTTCTATCTATTTAGATGGCGATGTTGTCAAATATCAGCGCTGGCGGCAAGAAAGAGAAGGCTCTATACCGCCATGGTCTATTTTTGCCCAAGTCCAGTGATTCGTGTACATATCCCCAACCCAACTAGCTAAAGCATCCTAATGACCACCACCCAATCCCTAAGCCTAGACCTCACCCAAGACACGCACCGCAGCGGGTTTCGCCTGTACCGGATGGAGGTGTTGAATTGGGGGACGTTTGATCAGCATGTGTGGAAGATTGGCCCAGAGGGCTATAACAGTTTGCTCACGGGTGATATTGGTTCGGGCAAGTCCACGCTGGTGGATGCGATCACTACCTTGCTCGTGCCCGCCCAGCGCATTACTTACAACAAAGCAGCAGGTGCGGAAGGCAAGGAGCGCAGTTTATATTCTTATGTGCGCGGCGAGTATAAAAGTGAGAAAAGCGAGTTGACCCAAGCGGCGAAAGCGGTCGCCTTGCGTGATGAAAGCCATTACAGCGTGCTATTGGCGTGGTTTTATAATCCTGATTACCAACAAGGCTTTAGTCTGGCGCAAGTGTTTTGGCTCAAAGACGGCCAGCGCACGCCCGAACGCTTGTATATTATCGCCGAGCGTGAGCTGAGCATAGCCACTGATTTTAGTGCCTTTGGCAGCGATATCAGCGCCTTACGCAAGCGTTTGCAAAAACAAGCCGATGTGCAAGTGCTGGATACCTTTAAAGCCTATGCTAGCCGGTTTCGGCGGGCGTTTGGGATTCAGTCTGAGCAAGCGTTGGAACTGTTCTATCAAACCGTGTCGATGAAATCTGTCGGGAATTTAACCGACTTTGTGCGCACCCACATGCTCGAAGACACGGGTGCTGAGCAGCAAATCCATAACCTACGCCAAGACTTTGATAACCTGAACCGCCTGCACGCAGCGGTGGTCAAAGCACGCACGCAGATTGATAAACTCACCCCGCTGGTGGCCGATCTGGATGAGCAGCAGACCTTGGAGCAAAGCGTGCAAACCTTGCGGGCAGCGCGAGAAGCTTTGGCGGCTTGGTTTGCGGGCAAGGAAACGGAGCTGCTTAGCACGCGCTTGTACGAATACCAACAAGACGTGGAGCGACTAGACAATCGCCACGAACGCACCACGCAAACGATTACTAAACTGCGTCAGCAAGAAAGCGATTTGCACGGCAGCATTGAAGATCAAGGTGGG
>Ga0102930_1000682_pt1 | contig 11282 bp, 9 predicted proteins | sample SalPon1_B_H2O_MG_FD_84514 | JGI IMG/M metagenome (GOLD analysis project Ga0102930, IMG submission 84514) | Salt pond water microbial communities from South San Francisco under conditions of wetland restoration - Salt Pond MetaG R1_B_H2O_MG | ecosystem: Environmental > Aquatic > Non-marine Saline... | reverse complement strand
TGCGTGAGGCTTTTGCAACGCACGCTATCCCAATCACTAGTATGACTTTTGAGCTATCCGCTGGCCGAACTTTATACTAGAATGCGCAGCTTCGTCAGTTAAGGCAAAAAGAGATAGATTCGAGCCGCTTGTTCTCGAACTGTCTCAAGCCATAATAAAAAATAGTATTTACACACAGCACTATACAAGCATTACTTTCCCACACTGAACTATTATTTTTTTACTTAAATTATTTGTAAGTATTTTGGAGGAGACTATGGCACAAGAGCGACTGACCGACATTATTAGAAAAGCTCAGGAGTTAACCCATTCGGGGCCACCTCAATTAAAAACGCAAAATCAGTTTTTTGGTGTTGGACCGATTACAGATATGTCACTTGATGAATTTGATGCACGTCGGCGTCAGATTCAATTCGAACATTGGTTGGAAGAGAATTATCTTAAGTATGATGACAAAGGGAATGTAGTCGGTAATTTCACGGCCACTGAATTTGGGCGCAGTATGCACCGTGGTTATCCGGCTGATAAAGTCGTTCTGGATATGATGCGTGCTATTCATCGTTATTTCGGTTTCCCAGCTTCCAATCAAATTTCCGTCGGATTAGGGGGCGGCCATAGTGGCTTTACGGTTGCCGCCTTACACATGGTGAATGCGAATGACGCTTCACAGCACATTTATGTGGATACCTATGCGCCAGAATCGGAACAGGCAAAGACCTCCGGTTTTTTCAGACAGTCTTGGGCGACGCAATTAACTGAAATGCTGGAATATTCGAAAAATGGCGATCCAAGTCGCTTGCACTTTGCAGATACAGAAGGAAAGATTCCTAATGCAGACGCATTAAAAGCACAGGGCATTAAACTCTTTTTTGGTGTCGGCCATGAAACAACAGGGGCGACAACTTATACAGAAGAAGAAGTCCTTGAATTATTAAAATGGATTGATATGAATCCTGAGGAGCATCACGCGATTATTGATGGCACCTCAATGCTTGGTTCAATGCCTTGGTCGAATGCTACTGTATCCGCCATGCTGGAAAAATGCTGTTTGTTTACACCGTTCCAAAAAGCGATTGGTGGTATATCAGGCTACTTTATTTTTTCCATGACGCCTATGGCCGTCAACCTTATTAATAAAAACGTTAATCATCGCGGTTGGGCGATACCACGCCAATTAAAAGTGGCTGTGGCTGAGAATGGACAACAGCTTTTAAGCGGCAAGTATACAACTGCGTTAGGCCCTATTTATGATCCGAGCAGCGATAAAATGCTAGGTGGTATTATTAACACCTATAGCATTTTGGCGTTTGCGGAAACAACATTCGGTATATTACAAAATGAAAAGCGCATTGGCGATGTGCAAACGCTGAATCAGCGGTCGATAAAAAATCGTCAACTCGTTAATGAGTGGATAGCGGATAATCCATTATTTGAACTCGGGGTAAAAAATCCTGAGTCGCGTGGCGCTGCTGTTACTTTAATTAAAGTGAATGACCCTGATATTGAAGACACAGAAACAAAAGCTAAAATTGTGCAATACAGTAAGCAGTTATTGGGCTATGAAGGGCTGACTTACTCGAATGGACAGCATGAAAAAGGCCTTGATGTTGCGCGTTATGTGAATGCATTTCCGGGGACGGACGGTGATTACCGCGCTTGGATTGGTGGTGTGCGGCCTTGTGATGATATTGTCGCCCTGCTCGAAAATATAAAATATTGCTACTTACGGGCGAAAATCTATGCCTTAAGTGATGCGGACGCGTCTCTAGGCTTATCTGATCGTTCAGAAGCACTATCAGCCGACGAGGAAAAAAGTTATTTAGCGCCGAATAAAGCTTATAAAGTCTTAATTATCGACTTAGTCGGTATGAGGTTTAATGCTGACGGCCAGCCTGATTGCTCTGAAGTGCAACACTATATTGAAGAAAAAGGCGGGGTTTTTCATCATGGCTTGTGTACTGATGACAGTGATTTAGCGCCGGGGAAAATTCACTTTTTCTACAGCCCCGATTTAAGTAAGCAAGACGAAATTCAAAACGCGACCGATCAAGGCCAATACGACGCCTTAATTGCAGCGGCCACCTTTATTCCTGCAAGCAGCCAATTTCAGTTCGGTGGTGTGCGTATCGGTGCCGGCACGGGCAATATGGGATCGGCAAGTTGGGGCGGCGGTAATGGCAAAGGTGGGCATGCGCCTTTAATGAATACGCCGAGCTTTAACTCGCGTGCCACGGCGCAAATGGCGATGAAAGCCTTATTGAAAGTGCTGCCTGATATTCCCGTCGCTGAAATGCATGAGCGTGTTGTGGCAGGTGATTTTGATACCGGTAAGCACCTTGTTGAGTATCCAACCACCAAACTTGAGGGCAAGAAAATGGCCGTCATTGGTTACGGCAATATTGGGCGCGAGCTTGCTAAACTGGCCAAGGCCTTTAATATGCAAGTCACTATTTATGCTCGAGAAAAGCACCGTGAATGGATTGAGTCAGAAGGCTTTGAATACGCCGACACTATAATGGATGCGGCTCGGGGTAAAGACGTGATCAGCCCACACCTTGGCTTAGGGGCATGGGATGCCGATAAAGAACGCTTTGCTAACGCCGGTTTAATTAATAATGATGTCTTATCCGTGATGAATGATGGTAGCGTGCTTATCAATTATGATCGCGGTGAATTAGTGGATGTTGATGCCTTAGAAAAAGCATTAAGCAGTGGCAAAATCCGCTATGCGGCCATTGATGCGGATGTCTTTAAAGATGAGGCCAGTGGTGAAATATCAGGGCCAATGCAGCCTTATCTGAAACTCTACCCGACTTATGCCGCGCAAATAGAATTACTGCCTCATGCAGCAGCCGATACTGAACACGTATCCAGAGTGCAAGGTGCTATGCAGGCAGTCGATCAGCTATTTGATGTGATGACCGCTAAAAAAGTTGTCAACGGTGTAGGTGATATTCCTGAGGGTTATCAGGATGCTAAGCGTCATACGGTTGCGGGTGTGGGCAGTGTCACGAAAAATACCTTATCGGCCTTATCGCCTGAGCAATTAATAGCATTACGCGGCTTATCTGAAAACGTATCTGCATTTTGGGGCGCATTAGAAGCCACCAAAGATAATGAGGCCCGTGATATATTAATTGACCGTTATACCGCGCAAGCCATCCAATCGGCCAATCAGCTACAAACCTTATTTAATGAATTAGGTTTAGTGGGCCCGTATTACGAGTAAAGGAAAACTGACAATGGCAGCCAAGCAACAATTACCCCATCAAGCATTACTCCGGCAATTATTTGCGGCTGCCATTGGTCAGGTGAACGGCAAGGATGCGGTATTGAGCGCTTTACAGCAGCAGCCTATCCCGCAGCCGGATCAAATTATTGCGGTGGGAAAAGCGGCCTCCGCCATGTGTCGTGGGGCGCTTGAGGGGCTGGGTAACGATATACCGGCCTTCGTTGTGACGAAATACCAGCATATTGAAACTGCTTTAAAAGATATTCCCAATGTGAGCACATTGGAATCAGCGCACCCGGTGCCTGATGAACATTCTTTGTTGGCTGGCAAAAAGATTCAGGAGATCGTTCATTCCATGGATCAAGACCAGCATTTATTACTCTTGGTCTCGGGGGGCGCATCATCATTAGCCGAGTGTTTGCCTGAGGACTATTCGCTCGCTGCCTTACAGCAATTAACCAACCAGATGTTAGCGGCGGGTTACGACATCAAGGCGATTAACAAAAAACGCAAAGAAATTTCGCGGCTTAAAGACGGCAAGTTATTGGCAGAATATCAAGGTCACTTAGTCACAATACTGACTATTTCGGATGTCGAAGGTGACGATATTCACGATATTGGTTCAGGTATAGGCAGTCCTGATAAAGCCCGCTGTGACAGTGACCTGCGAATTATTGCGAGTAATAAAATTGCCCGTGATGCCGTTGCGGCTAAAGCCATTGAATTGGGGTATGACATCCGCTGCAATGAAGAGTCCCTTTACGGGGATGTCTTCGCAGCCCGTGAATCTATAGCAACGGTATTACATGCCGCTAAGCCAGGCGTTTATATCTGGGGCGGGGAGCCGACCGTTCAATTACCGGACAATCCGGGGCGCGGCGGGCGTAATCAAGCGCTGGCATTAGCCATTGCTAACAGTATTGCCGGAACACATCGTATGGATGTCCTGGTGGCTGGTACGGACGGCACAGATGGTCCTACGGATGCAGCAGGGGGCATCGTCAATGGCGACACCTTTCGCTATCCTGACAGAGCTATGCAAGCACTCGCTGAAGCCAATGCCGGTGTTTATTTAGAGTCCGTCGATGCCTTATTCAAAACAGGCCCAACGCAAACCAATGTCATGGATCTGGTCATCGCGCTTGTGCAAGACGCTTAAAACGACCAATGGCAAGCGAGCTGATTTTACTCCAACAAGTTTGGCTCCAACTCAGCCAAACGCGCACGCTCACCCTGCAAAGTCATGCGCAACAGCCTAGCAGTTGGATAGGTGAAGCACGCGGGCAGGTGCGGGTCGAGCTGCCTACGCCCACGACGCAAGTGTTCAACGAAAGCGGTCATTGGTCTGGACAAGAGTCGCATTTGGCGTTTTCAAACACTTACCGTTGGACGCTATTGCCACAAGCGCTGCGTTTAGAGCATTTGCGTCACGGCGAAGATAAGCCGGTTTATTTATTTGATTTGATCGCGACAGACAAGGTTTTGCAAGCCGCACAAGCGCATTGTTGCGGGGCAGATCGTTATAGCGCCGTGCTGTATTTAAGCGAGCAGGGCTTGCATTTGAACTGGGCGATTATGGGTCCACATAAAGAAGTGCAGTTATTGTATTGTTATCAAGCTAATTAAATTAATATCACGAAATGATTAATGAGATAGTGAGCAGTCAAGATGACCAAGCTAACCGTACGGAACGTGCAAGCGAGGGCTTTATAGCGACTCACCGCATTGTGCCCCCCGTGAGTCACGCGATGCTCAGCCAACACTGTTTTCAAGGCGATATTGTCTTGCTGAATGCTTGTGAGCCTTTTTTGGCGTATAAAGCAGCGCTTATTGCGCTGCTACAAGCTCGCTTAGACGATGAGCACCCGCCCACCGTTCATCATCGACAGTCGGCAGAAACATTGCTGCCGCATTTAAAGAGGCTACAAACCGACATTGGCAAGCATCCCATCCTTAAATCCTTATGGTTAGAAACGTTACGATCGCTTCATTGGGATTTGGGGCAAATGGCTTGGGATTTCACGCCACTGCGAATCGTTCCGCCCAACCGGCCTGATTTACACCCACTATGGCGCCATGCAACCACGCAGCCGCACCGTGACACGTGGGGGAGCAATATGCCCTGTCAAATTAATTGGTGGGCCAGCCTATTTCCGCTAACACCCGATAACACCATCGGCTTTTGGCCAGCTTACTTCGATCAGCCGGTGGCCAATGATACGGCGACGTGGTCGTTTCAAGCCTACAAAGCCTCACTGGCGACCGACCAAGCCATGGCATCAGCGCCTTCCGCCAAGCAACCCCCGCCGTTGTCAACGGCTATGCCATTAATGCCCAATGCACTAGGGCATCACAGTGAGTTGGCCTGCTTCTCCAGCCAGCAGTTACACGTTAGTATCCCGAATCGTGCGGATGCGTTCCGATTCAGTATTGAATTGCGCACCATCCATATCGAATCCGCGCTACACCCGAATGCCCATAATGGCGCTGCTAATGTCGATAATGCGCAGACAGTGCCGCAATTTGACTGGTTTAAAAACATAGAAACCGGCGAAAAGATCAAGATGACCCTAGAACAGTGAGCAATCAGCATGACCAAGCTAACCGTGCGAGAGGTGCAAGCAAGCGATATTCCGACACTCACGCAGATTTATAATCACTATATCGCAGAAACGATTATTACCTTTGATACCCAAGCCTTTAGCTATGACGACATGGCGGCGCGTATCGCTGAAGTACAAGCGCAAGGCTATCCTTTTTTAGTGCTACAGCACCAGCAAGAGCCAGTGGGTTATGCGTATGCGACACGTTGGAAAGCGCGGCATGCTTACCGTTTTGCGGTCGAAACTACGGTTTATTTAGCGCCTGAGCAGACTGGGCAGGGGTTGGGGCGTACTTTATACACGGCTTTGTTTGAGCGTTTGCAGCCGCTCAAGGTACACACGATTTTAAGCTGTTTAACTTTGCCCAATCCAGCGAGTGTTGCCTTGCATGAAGCTTTAGGCATGCAGCAAGTGGCGCATTTCAAAGAAGTAGGCTATAAACTGGGGCAATGGTTAGATGTCGGCTATTGGCAAATCGTGCTAGATAATAATCCCACTGCTGCGCCCGACTCATTTTTCTAATCTTTTCCCATGGATTCAATCAAATGACAAATACTATGCCCATCAGGTGTGCGGTTAGGCATGTCTTGCCAAGTGGTTAAAGCCGTTTCCATGCGGGCTTGTAATTGTTGTAGCTCCTCGATTTTGCGGCGATTGTCGGCAATATGTTGCTGAATAATTTCGCGTACTTCGCCACAAGGCGATTCCCCAAGCTGCGCATGCGCTAAAATCTGGCGAATATCATTCAGCGTAAAGCCCAAGGTCTTAGCGCTACGGATAAAGCGCAAACGCTGCACATCGCTGTCGGTAAACAAGCGGTATTGATTATCGCCGTGCGCACTGGGCTCAATCAAAGCTTCGCGCAGGTAATAACGCACGGTATGCGGACTAAGGCCACTGCGCTCAGCGAGTTCGCTGACGGTGAATAGCGTTGCTGTTGCCATGCTTAGCTCCTAAAAACCATCAAGCCTTTATGTATAAAGGTTGATGAAGCTTAAGGTCAAGAAGTCTTATGAGCCGCTTACAATACTTGTAAACTACCCACTTTTAATGGAGAGGAGTTCTTATGAGTCGCAGTACCCATCAAGCCACAGACGATGAGCGCAATGAGCATATCAAGATTTACGTTAATGGTGATTTAGTGCCGCGTGCCCAAGCAACCGTGTCCGTGTATGACTCTGGCTTTATGCTCGGGGATGGCGTGTGGGAAGGTTTGCGTTTATATAATGGCCATATTGCGTTTTTAGACGATCACTTGGATCGTTTGTATGAAGCCGCGTATTGCTTGGCCTTGGACATTGGTTTAACGCGGGCAGAGTTGAAGCAAGCCTTGTGGGACACGCTCAAAGCGAATGAGATGCATACGGATGTGCATATGCGTTTAATGGTCACGCGGGGGCGTAAAGCTAAGCCTTTCCAACATCCGCAGTTAAGTGTGTATGGCGCGACGATTGTGATTATCGCTGAATTTAGCCAGCCAGATGATAGTGTGCTTGAACATGGCATTCGCTTATGTACTGTACCACAGCATCGTGGCTTGCCTTTAACGCAAGACCCCAAGCTGAATTCGCATTCAAAATTAAACTGCATTATTCCTTTAATACATGCGCAACAGGCGGGAGCGGACGAAGCGTTGATGCTCGATCCGTTTGGCTTTGTGAATACCACCAATGCCTGTAACTTTTTCATTGTGCGTCAGGGGGAAGTGTGGACATCCACGGGGGATTACTGCATGAATGGGATTACCCGCCAAAAGGTGATTGATGTTTGCCGTGAAGAAGGCATTCCGGTGTATGAAAAAAACTTCAGCCTGCTGGAGACCTACAGCGCGGATGAAGCTTTCTTGACGGGTACTTTTGGCGCTCAAACGCCGGTATTTAACATTGATGGCCGTCAGATTGGCACGGGCCAAGCGGGACCTGTCTTAAAGCAGGTTCGGGCCGTTTACCAGCGCTTAATTGAGCGTGAAGCAATGCAACAGCGGCAACAACAGGAGCTAAGTTTATGAAGCGCCTATTGGCTATGTGGTCTGGGCCACGCAATTTGTCTACCGCGATGATGCGCGCTTGGGAAAACCGCCCTGACACCCAAGTGTGGGATGAGCCGTTGTATGCCGCTTATTTGCAGCGCACGGGCTTGGATCATCCGATGCGCGAAGCGATTCTAGCGCAGCATGAAGCGAATCTTGATACGGTGATAGCGCAATGTTGCACCCCCGCAGACAGCGGCTTTTTTTACCAAAAGCACATGACCCACCATATTTTGCCAGATTACCCTTTGGACTGGCTCGGTGAGCTGGAGCATTGCTTTTTATTGCGCGATCCGCATGATGTATTGCTGTCTTATGCGCGTAAGCGTGTCAGTGTCACCCTAGAGGATATTGGTGTGCCACAGCAATGGCGTTTATATGAATGGGTGCGTGATCAATTGGGGGAGCCATTGATCATTGATGCCAAAGATTTTTTGCAGCAACCACGTGCTTATTTACAAGCCATTTGCGCTCGTTTAGCTATTCCTTTTTATGACAGTATGTTGAGCTGGCCAGCGGGACGCCGAGCGAGTGATGGCGTGTGGGCGGAACATTGGTATGACGCTGTTTGGCAGTCAACCGGCTTTGCACCGTGGCAAGCGGCACAAGGTGAATTGACGGCGGAATTGACAGCGATTCATCGGGAAGCGGCCGAGATTTACCAAGCCTTGTATGCGCGGCGTTTCGTTCTGTAGCGGCTTACAATAATGGGGCGAACCAGATGGCTCGCCCGTTTGAGTGCTTAAAGCGTATTTGCCTTAAAGCATGTCTGGCCGCATGACTAATACTGAGCATTTGGCTCGTTCGGTAACACGCTGGGCGACAGAGCCGACCAACTCAGCACTTAAACCTTGTTTAACTTGATTGGGCAGGGCGATTAAGTCCGCGCTCCAGTTTTGTGCTTCTGTCACAATTTGTTCGTGCGGGCGTCCTTCGCGCACGGCGAACGTTAAGGTAATGTCATCAGCGACATGCTTGTCCACAAAGTCTTTCAATTGCTGTGCCGCGGTTTCCATCGCTTTTTCCACCACACCTTTCGGCATATAAGACGAAATAATGGGCATGCTATAACCGGGTAAGACCGTAATCAGGCGTAATTCCGCACCGCTATGCTGAATCAAGCGTTCGACAGCTTTAAGGTAAGGCTCAATTTTGTCCATGTCTTCCAAGTCGACCGGAAAGAGAATTTTATTAAACATGAGCAGGTTCTCCTGTAACGGCTTTGTTTTGGTCACGCCGCCGTGTTTGTAGCCAGCCGATGAAGCCTAGCAATAATAATGCCGGAATATACATTAATTCCTTCGGTGGCTGATCTAAAGGCTGCATGACTTTGACTACGTTAAAGTCAATCTCAATACCTTTATCTTTGGCAGGTGAGCCCCACGTAACGGTGTCTACCAATAGATCGTCACTGTCTTTATTGGGCACTAACATCAAACCACTGCTTTCTAAACGTGCTTCACCCGTTTCTCCTTCGCCCACGGGAAAGTCGGTGTAAAACTCCAGCGGATCACCCACGACATCCTGCCCTTCGATTTTAAGGCGTATGGTTTCACCGGGGTCTACATGCTCAGCCGCTGCGTAAATTTCAGTAGCCGCACCTTCCTCGAAAGGCGGTGAAATAATATCCATCCAAAAGCCGGGGCGGAAGAGGGTAAAGGCAATTAAAATTAAGGCGACTGACTCCCAAAAACGGTTACGTGTTAGCCACCAACCTTGGAAACCGGCCGTAAAAATCAGCATCGCGGCCAGCGCTAAGATAAAGATCAGTATGCCTGTCAACCAGTTAATATGATCCCCCCACAAAATAATATCGGTGTTAAAGATGAACAAGAAGGGCAGGATGGCCGTACGAATACTATAAACAAAGGCTTGTACACCCGTTTTGATCGGATCACCTTGCGAAATGCCCGCAGCCGCAAAAGCAGCTAGCCCCACCGGCGGCGTCACATCCGCCATAATGCCGAAGTAGAACACGAATAAGTGCACCGCAATCAATGGCACAATCAAACCATTGGCTAAGCCTAACTGCACCACCACATCTGCTAATAAAGCAGACACAACAATGTAGTTTGCCGTAGTGGGTAAGCCCATACCTAAAATCAAGCTAAGAATCGCGGTGAGGATCAAAATGCCTAGAATATGACCGCCCGACAGTATTTCGACGACACCCGCCAAGGCAGCGCCCACTTGGGTTTGATTAACCGCCCCCACAATAATGCCCGCCGCCGCGGTGGCGATAGCGATGCCGATCATATTGCGGCTACCGGCAATCAAACCCTGCACTAACTCATGCCAACCGCGTTTAAAGGCACCGACATCGTTGTTGCCTTTTAGCCAAGCGCGCAAGGGGTGCTGAGTTAATAGCACAACCATCAGCGCTATGGTTGCCCAGAAAGCTGATAAGCCGGCCGACATGCGCTCAACCATTAAACACCAGATCAGAATAACCATGGGCAGAATGTAATACAGGCCTGCCATGACCGTGGGACGTGGTTCGGGCAAGCTGTCCACTGGCTCATTCGGATCGTCGACCACTAAGGGTGGATAATTCAGTGATATTTTTAGCAAAGCCACATAGACGATAAAAACACCTGCCGCAATGACAAAGCCTGAATAGCTACCGGCCATGGGGTTGATCCAGCCGAGGCCGTAATAAACCGCAAAGCTCAAGGCACCAATTGCTAAAAAGCCACCGACAAAACCCAGCAAGCGGCGCACAAGGGGTGGTGGTTCCCAACTACGTGGCAAGCCTTTTAAATCTGCCTTCATGGCTTCCAAGTGCACAATGTAAATCAAGGCAATATAAGAAATAACCGCCGGTACAAACGCATGCTTGACCACATCAAAGTAGGGCATGTTTAAGCGCTCCGCCATTAAGAAAGCCGCCGCGCCCATAACAGGTGGCATAATTTGGCCATTAACGGAGGAGGCGACTTCTACAGCGCCCGCTTTTTCAGCCGGGAAGCCAACGCGGCGCATTAAAGGAATGGTGAATGTGCCGGTTGTCACCACATTGGCAATCGAGGAGCCCGAAATTAAGCCCGTTAAACCCGACGATACCACGGCTGCTTTCGCTGGCCCACCCCGCATGTGCCCCATATAAGCAAAAGCGACTTTAATAAACCAATTGCCGGCACCTGCTTTTTCTAGCAGTGAACCAAAGAGGACGAATAAAAAGACCACCGAGGTCGATACCCCTAAAGCAACTCCAAAGACACCTTCGGTGGTGATCCATTGTTGATTCACAATCTCAGAGGATGAAAAGCCTTTGTGATCAATAATATCCGGCATCCATGGGCCTACCACGCTATACAATAAGAAAATACTGGCAATAATGGTTAAAGGTGGTCCTAAGGCGCGGCGTGTGGCTTCTAGCAATACCAACAAACCCGTGATGCCTACTATAATATCCAGT
>Ga0102930_1000681_pt1 | contig 11297 bp, 11 predicted proteins | sample SalPon1_B_H2O_MG_FD_84514 | JGI IMG/M metagenome (GOLD analysis project Ga0102930, IMG submission 84514) | Salt pond water microbial communities from South San Francisco under conditions of wetland restoration - Salt Pond MetaG R1_B_H2O_MG | ecosystem: Environmental > Aquatic > Non-marine Saline... | reverse complement strand
TATTCACTTACACGCCAGAAATATGACTTTGCTCCATCCGGTAAAAAAAGAAAAAATGAGTTTTCAGGCTGGTATGCCAGATGATGTTTTGTGGAAGGAAATGGAGAAGCAGGTTGATAGTTAGCGAGTTATAATAATTTAAACTAAGTCCTAAGATTTATCCATATTTGTTTTTAAAGCTTGCCTTAAGAAGGTGTTTCATTTTTTTAAGATTGAATATCGTTTTTATCTGTGTTAATGATTTTATTGACGCGCTCTACATTATAGGCATTAGCAGTTTCATTATGACTTTGGTTATTGATATTTTGAGCTTTCTCCCCCAACAACTCACTTGCTGGTACTTCCAGAATCTTGGCAATAAGCATAAGCCTAACGATATTGATACGTGCATCCTCAGTTTCTAAGCGGGCATAACTGGGTTGGGTAATACCGAGTTCTTCTGCCATAAACTCCTGTGAAATACCCTGCTGAATGCGGATTTGACGGATTTTTCTACATACAAAATTCATATTATATATATTTTTATAGCAAAAAAAAAATATTTTATGCAAATTGTTAATGATAAATTACTCAGTAATATGTAGATATTTGTCAAAATCAATTTAGGTAAACCGAGCAACTCAATTTTTCTTTATCAAAATTGTTCGGAATAATTTAAAATTATATTTTTATGAAAAATTTATAATTAACTCAGATGGAAAAAACCATCGGAGGAGACGCTGTATGTGCTGTTTCAGTAATTGGGTTAGTTTCAGGTTTTATTGGGTTAGCAACGTTAACTGTTGCTACTGGTGGATTGGCTACAGCAGCTGCTGTTGTTGGGTTTAGTGCCGCCGGAGCTGGTACTGGAATAGCTTGTGGTGATAATTAAATTATTTATTATGACAAATTCTTTTTTAAAATTTGACTTACAAAGTATTACTTTAGTAATTCTCTTATTAGTTTCTGGATATTCTCTTGCTGAATATATTATGAATGAAAACTTAGGTTTATTGTTTACATTTATTGGCACCTCATTAATAGGCTATGCCTTAGCTGCGGATATTTATAGAAAAAGAAAATCTGATTATAAATAATTAATTAAAAACAAAAAATTATGAAAGAATTAAATTTAAATCAAAAATTGGAAGTTGTAGGTGGAAACGAAGCCATATATGGTCTTTGTTCCGCAGCAACTATTGGAACAATTGTAGCTGCAACTAATTTCTGGAATCCAGCTGGTTGGCTTGCATCAACCCTTGTTGTAGCTGAAGTAGCGTGTGTAGCATATGGTATTAATGATAACTGGTAATAGATGGCGATAATTTTAAAATATCTTTTAATTATTGTTTCTTTTACAATTATAATTTTGGTATTCTTTGAATATTTAGATTACTATTATATAAGTTATGCATGTGGAATCGCATTATTAATCCACTTTCTTAGATTGAAGGGTTTTTTTAAATAGAATTGCTAAATTATTTTACATAACTGCCTCTAAATTTGAGGCAGTTTTTATTTACTGAGCAAATCAAGATTTTAAATTGTGTCTCATTAATTTGGGTTGAATAAGAAATATAACTATTTAGTTTTAAAAATATAAATATTAGATTTCTTAATCATAATAAAATGTTTTCTAAGAGATTAATCATATTGAGTTCAATACCTTCATTTATTTTTGGATCTACGATTTCTTTTATTATGACGAGAGAGTTGATTTTTTGAGTTTTTATAAAGAACCCATTTATATTTTTTCTTTGATTTTAGTTATTGGTCTTTCATTGGTTGCTTATAATCAATATATAAATGACTTTAAAAATAATAAGTAAATTTTTTTTTGAAATTTTTAGATACTGTCCCAAAAAGTGTGTAAAGTTCAAAATTGATATATTAGATGATTGAACAAAAAAATAAACCTAGATAATTACACACTTTTAGGGATACTACCTATAGTTTATTTAAATCAATTATGTTTAATGATAAGCCTGACCAAGTCATTGCAGATAGTAGAAATTACACCTCATTTGTTCAAGGCTGGAAAAGATCGGCTGAAAAACAAAATGCGGATTTCTATGTAACTGTAGATGATGGGTATTGGGATTTAGCTGTTTCTGGTTAAGATATGATATAGCATTCAATTATTTGATAATCAATTTTATAGAAACATAAAAATGAGAATTGTTTGTTTATTCTTCTCTTCGTATTTTTATGTATTCAGGAACAATTGATTTTTTATTTCTATTGCTAGGTTGATCAACAGGTTTTTTGTCCTGATTCTTATTCTCTTTGTTTGCTACTTTATTAATCAGCTCTCTTAATGTATCAAAATCAACATTATAAGAAATTCCAATACCTTGAGTATAACCTAGCTCTTCTCCTATAAATTGTATTTCACTTTCTCGATTAAAGGCAGTAGCTCTTAAACTACCGCTTTTGTTAAGCATCAAGCTTAATTCTACATCACCAAATATAAAAGAATCAGTTTCGCCACCAACCGGAACACCAAACTTACCTTTAAAGGATATTCTGTCACTGATTTTAGTTTTAAAGGTCATACCAACGCGATCTGCTGTTTGTGCATTCTGGTTGGGGTCTTGCCTACCTTGTTGATAGTTTATGCCTAATTTTATCTTTTCGTTATCGGTGGCTAATAAATTATCTATTATACCGGAAGCTCTTTCTATCAGGTTACCGGTTATGGCGTTTTGACCTAAGCCTTGTAAACTGTAAAAACTTCCTTGAGTAACTAAGGATAGTGCTTGTAATTCTCTATTTTCTTCACTTTGTATTCTGTAATCTAATTCTGATTTTACAACAGAACTTAAGTTAGGATAGTTAAGCTCAAACTCAATATTTGGTTTCATTAATTGGCCTCTTAAGTTGATCAGTACGTCAACTGGAATTTCTCTATTAATATTTGCATTTTCAAGGATTACAGAAGGGTTGGCTTCTGTAGAATACTTGGCCTGAACATTCATATTAGCATCTAAGGGGTTGCCATTCCAAGTTAAAGATCCCCCGGGAACTACTTGAAATTCTTTTTGAACTAAGCCGGCGTATTTAAAATTATAAACTCCTTCATAAGCTACAAAATCGCCCCACATATTAAATTTTCCATTAGTATTGATTTCAATAAGCAAGTTTCCGGCACCGCTTCCTCTTAAGGTGCTTCCACTTTCCTGATCAATTAGTATTTCTACTTCAGCATCATTCGTCACATCAAGGTCAAAGTTTAGGTTTAATCCACTTACTTCTCTTAATTTTCGCTGTTTGCCGTTTTGCTGATCTTTAATGTCATCTTTACTTAAAAAATAAATATAGGAGTTATCGGCTAAGGTTCTGGTATCATCTAAAGGTATTTTAAAAATCGTATTGGGTTGTGTTTTTGCATCCACATTTATTGTTAAAGCATCAACGGGGCCATAAATATTTGCATTACCTTTAATAAAGGCAGTTCCATAGTACAGATCTCCTTCGTTAAATTCAGTATTTAAAGCAAGTAAATTATCAGTTGAAATATTCAGGTCAAGCTCCCATTTATTAAAGTTTTGGTTATTGATATTGCCGCTAAGCCTTCCTTTTGTTTGATATTCTGTATCGGTTAAACTGAAATTTTCTAAAATAATTTTTGATCCGCTCAAACGTATTGCTTCTTGTTTCCCAAAGTCGTAATCTACATTGAGGTAAGGAATTCCCATACCACCATTTTTAATACGATATAATCCATTAATACTTGGATTATTCAGCTTACCCTTAATTTTTGACCGGCCGCTTAGTTTTCCGCGAATGTTGCTTACGATGTCCTGACCCAAAGGAGAAAAAACACTTAAATCTAAATCATCTGTTGCCAGGTCTAGGTTAATAAACTGTTGACTTTCTTTGGTTTGAATTTCACCCTTGGCTTTCAGGTATTTAGTGTTTTGGTCAGCTATTTCTGCTTTAATGCTAAAATCTTTAAATGCTTCACCGCCATCCGCATATAAACTTAGTTTTCCAAATTTTGTTTTATTTACCTGAAAACTATCGACTTCTACTTGCATATTAGGTGCATATAAGCCATTTTCTTGAATAATTTTAGCCTCACCATTAACTACTCCTCTAAGTTTTAAACTATCTATATCCGGTGTGATTCTTCTTAATCTAACTTTCTTTAAGTCAAGTTTCATATTTTTATAAGTAGAATCATTGATTTCACCTACTAAGGAGATCTTTTCATCTTTATATTGCATAGAGATCGAGTCAAATCTAAAATGAGAGAAGTTTCTATCAAACACTATGCGGTTATTCTTATTATTATTTGGATTAAGCTTCCATGTTGTATTTTTAAATTTAACTTTTGAATTTTGAAAACCTATGATGGCTTCATCCCCTTGATTGGTTTGGTATAAACTTAAGTTAATCTTGTCATTATTAACTTTTCCTCCATTAAATTTTGTTTTGAAATATAAAGTGTCGTTTATGTTCTTGTTAATTAAACTCAAATTAGAAACCGGATAATCCGGTGATGCAATACTGTCTATTTTAATATACGTATTGTAAAGCGGATTTTTATTATCTATTTGAAAATCAATATTTTTAATTATATTATTATATAAGTCTATCTCTGGTGATTTAAATCTTATTTTAAAAACATTGCTATCATTAACAATATTACCGCTAATAAAAGTGTTGGGTTTGATTTTGATATCAGGAAATAATACATTGATAATTTTATTTTTAATTTTTAAATTAAAATCAACATAATTAAATCCTTTATCTTTATAAGGCTTTTTATTAAAATACAGATTTTCAATAGATTGTCGAAAAACCTGAGGCAACTCTTCGATTCTAAAAACTCCTTTTATATAACCGGAAATTACGTCTTTTGATATTATTTTTATTTTTCTCTTATTGTTGTTTAGTCTTGACTTTATAGATAATTCATCAAACGCATATTTTTCAATTTGATTTTGGTAAGATATATCCTTGAGATTTATATTTCCTGTTGCATCGTTTAAGGAAGTTCCTTTAAGATCTACATCCATTTTCCCCTTAAATATACTTAAAGAGTCTCTTTGAACCCAATTAATAGCATGCAAATCAACATAGTCTATTGAAGTATTAAATTTATATTGATTAAGAGTTTTAGAAACATCTATTAATCCGTTAAAAGTTAAGTCAAGATTTTTATCTCTTACAAGCATTTCGCCATTAAATACAGGATGCTTGAGGTTACCATTTAACTGAATATTGTTGTACTCATATTTATTAAAATTCAATTCAGAAACATCTATGCTAATATCAGTATTTAAAGAATTTGTATTAAATCCGGTTCCATCTATATTTAAAGAACCCTTCATAACACCCAAGCTTTTTTCATTTGCTAATGCTCCTGCATTAAAGTTAATAATATTGATTTTACCTTTATAACTGGCCTGATCCGTATTTGTATAATCTGTAAAATTGGCATCTACATTTAAATCACCCAGATCGGTTTGAATATTAGAATTGATTTTTATTGTGCGATCACTAATGCTATTATATCCTTTAAAATTAACCTGTCCTAAGCGTTTAACTAGCTCAGGTAATTGTTCTTTAAGTAAATTGGGAAGTAAGTTGATTAAATCAGAATAGTTTGTAGCAAGTTTTTCAAAATCCCCCTTAATTAAAAAACCTTTATCACTTGATAGAAGATTTTTTAAGTTCAAATTCTGAGTTTTGATGATGGTTTTAGACAGACCTGAGGCCTTGATATCTTTCCACTTCATGTCATTTAATGTACCGGAAAGTTGACCACTTATAAACAGATTCTTACCAACACCAAACTCATCATAAAATTTTTTAAGATCACTTGTGTTAATTCTAGAAGGTCTAAAATCAGCTTTTAATTGAACTTGATTTTCAAAATCACTAAAATTATTGTTCTCATACAAGAGGGCTAAGTCCGCATCTAAGTTGGAATAAGCGGTTTTTAGTTTGAGTTGATCCAGTTTAATCGCTGAATTTGTAAAGCTGAAATCAGTAGCTAATTCTCTAATATCTAATCCATCTTGAGATTTTCCGCTTACTTGCTGAATATCAACAAAAACACCATCATCATTGATGTTAATATTTTCTAAGTTCATGGTAATTTTTCTTAGATCAACAATTTTTGGGCTGCTTAGATTTTTATCTATATAAGTAAACCGGCTATTCACAGCTGAAAAATAAGATAGTGAAATATTGACAGGGTCACTAGCTTCTTCTTTATCGTTTTCAAATTTATTGATGAAGCGAGTCAGATTATCATCCTCTTCATTGCGGTATTTTTTTATTTTAAATATAAGTTTGTCAACTTCTACGCCAGATAAATCAAATTTATTTTGATTGATATTGGATAGATTTTGAACACTGGTTTTAAGTTTATCAAAATAAATTAAAGTATCATTATGATGATCTTTAATTAATACATTTTTTAATTTAATATTACCAAAGAAGCTAATGCTTACTCGCTCTATATCAACATTTGTATCATATTTACTATTAATGTCATCAGTAGCTAAGAAAGCAATATAACTTTGTACTTTGGGAATCGATAGGATGATCAGAAATAATATAATCAGCAGTATGATACCCACTAATACTCGTTTAACATATTTAAAAAAGTGCCTTAAATTTTTAATAGCTCATTATTTAAGTTAATATACTATTTTTGAGTAAGCTCCCTTAAAAAAGATTAATTTTGTGCAAAACTAATCAACATTTGTTCGATTTTAATGATAAACGATAGCGAAGTTAGATATATTTTAGCAATTGAATCTTCTTGTGATGACACCTCAGCAGCTGTAATGCAGAACAGAAAAGCCTTGAGTAATGTAATCGCCAGTCAGGAAGTACATCAGGCCTATGGTGGAGTTGTTCCGGAGCTGGCTTCCCGTGCACACCAGAAAAATATAATTCCGGTAATTGATGAAGCTATTAAACGTGCACAAATTTCAAAAAATCAACTTTCAGCAATTGCATATACCCAGGGCCCCGGCTTGATGGGAGCCTTGCTGGTAGGTAACTCTTTTGCTAAGTCAATGGCGGCAGCCTTAGAAATCCCCTTAATATCAGTTAATCATATGCAGGGGCATATTCAAGCACATTTTATAGATGATGACAGACAAAAGATGCCTGATTTTCCATTTTTAGCACTGACCATTAGTGGTGGGCATACTCAAATTGTTCTTGTGAAAGATTTTTTTGAAATGGAAGTTATAGGAACAACCTTAGATGATGCTATTGGTGAAGCATTTGATAAGTGTGGCAAAATGATGAAATTACCTTACCCGGCAGGCCCTCATATTGATAGATTTGCAAAAGAAGGTAATGAGCTTGCTTTTAAATTTAATAAACCTAAGGTCAAAGATTTAGATTTTAGCTTTAGTGGTGTTAAAACAGCAGTACGTTATTTTTTAGATAAAAAAACGGCATTTGAAAAAGATTTTATTCAAAACAACTTAAAAGATATATGCGCATCTTTGCAAAAAACATTAGTTGATATCATCTTTGATAAAATACTTAAAGCGGCCAAACTTTATAACGTAAATCATATAGCAATTGGCGGTGGGGTTTCAGCTAACTCTTTAATCAGAAAAAAGTTTAAAAGCTTAGAGCATCAAGGGTATCATATCTATATTCCGGCCTTTGACTACTGTACAGACAATGCTGCTATGATAGGCATAGTAGGTTATTATAAATTTTTAAAAAATGAATTTTCCAATGAAAAATCTATATCTAAATCGCGTATTCCTATTGCTTAGTGTATATTTTGTTACTCTTCATTGCCTAAAAGCTCAATATAAACTCTTTCATCAAAGCTATGATAAGTCAGCACAATTTAATCTATCTGAAAATGAAGTAAAAGATTATAGAGAAGAAGGCAAATTAGTTGTATTTAATGAAGAAAAACATAGGTCTAGTTTAGCTGTTTCTCTTCTTGAAATGAAAATTGGTAAAGATATAAAAGAGAAAGATGCAACCCGGATAAGAACGTATGAAGTGATTAGCAGCAAAAAAATAAATCACCATAGATTACGCTACATATTTTTTGATGCTAATAAATTATCTAAAAAAAAGCTAAGAAAGAAGATGGATTACATCAAAAAATTGTTAGAAGATAATACGAGTTTTGAAAGCTTAGCTCATCAATATTCTATGGATAGAAACGCTCATCGTGGAGGTGATTCAGGCTGGTTTAAAAAGACTGAAACACACCCTGTATTTTATGAGGCTGTTACAGATGAAAACCGATACGCAAATGAAATTTTTGAAGTAAGTATACCGGAAAACAACTGGTATTACATAGTGAAAAAAACTTTTTCACCCAGGCCCATTCGAGAGATTTTGGTTTTAAAGAAAGTAGAAACTCGCTGATAATGAGAGTGTTTTTTCAACCAACCAAATTGAGCTTTGATTGTGTCATTAATTTTGATCCACAAGAAAGTAAACATATCTCTAAAATATTACGCTTACAGATAGGTGATTATATTCAAATCACAAATGGTGATGGTCAACTTTTTAAAGCTCAATTAATAGATGCGGACATCAAAAAATGTAAAGCTAGAGTTCTGTCTCAAATAGAGGTATCAAAACCTAAAAGACCTTACTTTCATTTATTTGTAGCACCACCCAAATCTAAAGAAAGGTGGGAATGGCTGTTAGAAAAAGTTACCGAAATCGGCGTAGATCAAATTACACCCATAGTTTGTGACAAAAGCATTAGAAGACTCATTGACTATAAAAGATCTAAATTAATGTTGATTAATGCAATAAAGCAATCACAACAAGCTAAACTTCCAGTAATCAACGAAATAAAACCTTTTAATGAGGTGATCTATCAAAAAAAAGGAGTCTTGCAATTAATAGCGCATTGCGATGATCATTTTTCAGTTTTTAACTTAAATGATTTTGATCAGTCTAAACATAAAATCGATATTTTAATAGGTCCGGAAGGTGATTTTACACCTAATGAAATCAATCAGGCGTCAGAAAATAATTATTTTGCAATTAGCTTAGGCGAAAATAGACTGCGAACAGAAACAGCGGCTATCGTCGCCGCCGGAAAAGTTGCATCAATTAATTCATAATGAAAACATTTTTATTTTTACTGGTATTAATTTGTCAATTTTCTATAGCTCAAAAAGTAGCTGTGTTAGAATATGGAGGTGGCGGCGACTGGTACAGCGATCCTACAGCAGTACCTAACCTGGTTAAATTTTGTAATAGTCATATTAGCACTGCCATTCAGGAAAAAGTGGAACAAGTAAAGCCGGATAGTCCTACCATTTTCGAATATGCCTATGTTGAAATGACGGGTCATGGTAATGTATCCTTTAGTGATTTAGATGTAGAAAACCTTAGAAAATATTTATTAAGTGGCGGTTTCCTTCATGCTGATGATAATTATGGTATGAAAACTTACTTTTTAAAAGCCATGAAGAAGGTTTTTCCTAATAAAGACTGGAAAGAATTACCAGCAAATCATGAAATTTTTAATAGCGCTTATTCATTTCCGGATGGATTACCTAAAATCCATACACATGATAATAAACCACCTCAGGCTTTAGGACTTTTTCATGATGGCAGATTAATTGTTTTATTTACAACAGAAAGCGATATTAGTGATGGATGGGAAGACCCTTCCGTTCACAATGACCCTGAAGCAGTTAGGTTAAAGGCTTTGAAAATGGGAGCTAACATTTTGCATTACGTATTTACTCATTAAAAATAATTTGATGAACATCGAGCTGTTAGCACCTGAAATTCAAAATTATATAAAAAATTACGCAGGAGATGTTGCAAGTCTTTTGTTAAGCAAACCCAAGTTCAAAAATGTAGCAAACAAAGAATTAGCGATTCAAATTCAATCTTATCAACAAGCTAAAAAGAAAATACCAGATCTTAAAAATAGGGATGATATAATTTACCCCCAAAAGATTCATATAGAACAAAGTTCATCAGCTCAAACAGCTCAGTTTAAATCACAATTATTAAAGGCTGGTTACGGCGTAGACCTAACCGGTGGTTTTGGTATAGACACTTACTATTTAGCCCAAACCAATGAAAATGTTATCTATACAGATCCAAATCAAAAATTATCTTTATTAGTTGATCATAATTTTAAAAATCTATCACAAAACAATATTCAGGTGTATGACTTACCGGCAGAAGTAATGTTAGATCAACTACCTATGCAACTGGATTGGTTTTATATAGACCCTTCAAGAAGAGGTCATGATCATTCTAAAATCATTAAACTCGAGGATAGTTGCCCTAATATTTTGAATCTTCAACAAAAATTAAAAGCAAAATTTCACCATGGTCTAATCAAAGCTTCACCTATGCTATCTATTGATAAAGCCTTAAAAGAAATTGAACAGGTAAAAGAGCTGCATATACTTGCTGTAAATAACGAAGTTAAAGAAATGCTTTTTCAAGTTGATTATACTAAAGAAGTAAAAGCCGTTAAAATTAAGGCTTATGATTTAAGTCAAAAGATAAATTTGATTTACCAAAAAGAATATAATGTCACTATTGATTACCATATCCAATATTCTGATGTGAAGGAATTTTTATATCTACCTCACCCGTCTATTTCAAAAGCCGGATTTTTTTATGATTTAGCAGTTGACTTTTCAGTTGATAAAATTGCTCAAGCAACCCACCTTTATACATCTAAGGATAAGCTTGATTTTCCCGGAAGATGTTTTAAGGTGTTACAGATTTTTGAGTATAAACCAAAAAAGCTAAAAAAGTTATTTTTTAACGAGAATTATCATATAATAACTAAGAATTTTGGGATAAAAAGCGATCATATAACTACAACTTGGTCTCTTCAACCAAAAGGAAACAAATACTTGATAGCCTTTAAAGATAAGTCAGGCAAAAGATTAGTAGCTAAAACAGAATTGTTTAGGTGATTTTTTATTAATCGTGTCTGACTAAGATATGGATATGAGATATGAGATATGGGATATGAGATATGAGATATGAGATGAAAATTAAGTAACTTTATATCAGGTAAATAAATCTTATCAAAGCCATTTATCAGCTTTCTATCATTTACCTACTTTAGTAAGATATTATAAATTAATCATCTCAAATCGCTCATTATAAGTACAAAACATAGATTTTATAGATTATAATCAGACACTAATGAAAATTATTGATAAAAATAATTGAATATTATTTGCTTAAGGAAAACAGAGGTTATATATTTGCACTCGCAAAATTTTGTGAAGTTTTTGGAGAGGTGGCAGAGTGGTAATGCAGCAGATTGCTAATCTGTAGACGTGAAAACGTCTCCAGGGTTCGAG
>Ga0102930_1000680_pt1 | contig 11299 bp, 7 predicted proteins | sample SalPon1_B_H2O_MG_FD_84514 | JGI IMG/M metagenome (GOLD analysis project Ga0102930, IMG submission 84514) | Salt pond water microbial communities from South San Francisco under conditions of wetland restoration - Salt Pond MetaG R1_B_H2O_MG | ecosystem: Environmental > Aquatic > Non-marine Saline... | reverse complement strand
GAATTGATCAAAAAACGTCAAAAAATCGAATAAATCATTGAAAAATATAGCTTTTCCCTAAAGGAATTTTTAAATATTCGTCCAACACGTAAAACGGTTGAGCCTAAATACAGAAACCCTAAAAACCCAGAAAGAACTTGGACCGGACGCGGTAGACGCCCAGCGTGGGTTGAAGAGTCATTAGCAAGTGGCTTATCCCTTGATGACTTGGCTATCAAAGAGTAAAACAAACTAAACCTCTTTAGAAACAAGCCTTGATTCAGCATTGCTTATAAGGTAATGGCTAAAAAGCTAAACTATTTCTAGCCATTACTTTTTGATTAATTTAGTTTATCATCAAACTTAGTCATTAATACTGCTAAGTTTTACCCCAACACTGACCTCATTCATGAAGCGAATTGTTGTACTTATGCCTAACTTATACGCTTGTAAGAAGATTTTTGCTGTTAGACATTATTTCCTCTACTATTAGCTACTGTTGAGCCTGTCTCCCTGACAATGACAAACTGGGGCTAGCTGAAACACAATAGAATAACAACAAAAACCACCTGCGTTGCAGGAATCGACGGATGCTAATGCTTCCGATGGTTAAATAGCATAATTTTTGACCAGACACAAATGAGCTTTCTCTAGCATGAAAAAACTGTTTTTAAGTGGCTTGCTGTTTTTGATAACTCAAGCTGCTAGCGCTGCTATACAGAGTGAAAATATACTGACACCAGACGAAGCTTTTAAGCTCTCTGCGCAAATGATTGATGATGGGCATGTGCGCTTGGATTGGGAAATTGCCGAAGGTTATTATCTCTATCAAGACCAAGTCCAGTTACGCTCGCAAACGCCGACGCTGCGCGTGTTACAAGACCAACTTGTATTACCAAAAGGCAAGGAGAAGTTTGATAAAACGTTTGGTCAAACCACTATCTATACCCAAGGACTTCGTCTAGAGGTTCCATTAACCAGTGCGACACAGACGGCCACGCCTAACGAATTATTGCTGAAAGTGCGCTACCAAGGCTGCTTAGACCAAGGGTTATGCTACCGCCCCCAGGAAAAGTTATTACGTTTTAACTCAATAGGAACACCTTCTGCCACTAATCAGCTAGCCGAAATTGTTGAGACAAACAGCTTCGTCGCCCTTGACAGTGTCAATACAAAAGACGCGCCCACCGAACAAACAAACACGAATCCTAATGAAACAAGTGATGATACCGTTCAACCGCGTGTTCAGCATATTGCTGCAAACGAAGAAAAAAATCAAACACCTACTCAACTGAAAGATCAATACGACAACCCCCGTGTCAATTATCATCTAAGCGGCATGGATCAGAGCACATTATTAGCTCAATGGGATATACCTGAGGAGCAACATCTGTATCGCTCGCAAATCAGCTTCTCGGTCACTGCGCCGGAAGGTATTGCATTAGGTGAGGCTATCTTCCCGACAGGCGAGGCCGTCGAAGATAGTTTCTTAGGGACAATGTATGTTTATCGCGACCAGCTAAGTGTTAGTCTTCCCTTGGAAACGGCCGAGGAATTAGCCACATTAGAAGAGCCTGTCATGGTGACAACGCAATATCGCGTATGCTCAGACAAAGAACGCTACTGCCATGCGCCGACTGTTAAAACAACATCCATAAACTTAATGGATTTACCCGATACTGCAACACCCACAAAGCTCTTCGCCGGTGTCAACGCACCAAACTTTATGTCATCTGGCGATACCATACAAACGACAGATTATTTTGACAAAATACAGTCCTCTGGCTTTTTTGGAACACTACTGCTGTTTTTTGGTGTCGGTCTTTTGTTAGCGTTTACACCTTGTATTTTCCCCATGATTCCCATTTTATCCGGCATTATTGTTGGACAAGGTAGCCTATCTGTTTACAAAGCACTGTTATTGTCGTCTGCTTATATCATTGCGAGCGCCATGGCCTATGCTTTAATTGGCGTCGCCTTTGGTATTTTTGGTGCCAATCTACAAAGCGCCTTACAACACCCTATCGCCATTAGTTTATTCGTTGCCTTATTCGTTATATTGGCCTTATCCATGTTTGGCTTTTATGAGCTACAAATGCCTACCAAATTACAAACCCGCCTTAATGAGCTCAGCAATCGCCAAACAGGGGGTAGTTTAATAGGGGCAGCTATCATGGGCTTCTTATCGACCTTGATCGTAGGGCCTTGTGTCGCGCCACCTTTGGCCGGCGCACTCACTTATATTGCTCAAACTAAAGATGCGCTGCTTGGTGGTCTTGCCTTATTTTGTATGGGGTTAGGTATGGGTATGCCACTATTAGCGGTTGGCACTTCTGCTGGACAGCTCTTGCCGCGTGCTGGTGCTTGGATGGATACCGTGAAAGCCATTTTTGGTATTTTAATGCTTGGCCTAGCTATTTGGATGCTAGATCGCATTGTCCCCATACAAGTCACTATGGCGTTAACGGGTACTTTATTAGTTGCCTCAGGCATACACATGGGCGCATTGGATACACCCGATAATGAAACAGGTGGCTGGGGACGTTTTTGGCGCAGCATAGGCTTAATCTTACTGCTATACGGGGCAACGCAGTTTTTAGGAGTAGCCACAGGTAGTAAAAATCTTCTACAACCTCTTAAAGGTGTCTTTACACCTAACGCTGCCATCGCCGCCAATGCGCCGGAGTCACACACGGCCTTTCAACGCATCAAGCGTATTGATGATTTAAATCGCTTTCTCAAGTTAGCGCAACAAAATGAGCAAGCTGTTATGTTGGATTTCTACGCAGATTGGTGTAAAGAATGCATTCGTATGGAGAAAAATGTGTTTGCTAACCCTCAAATTGCTGCCAATTTACAAAATTTAATCCTACTACAAGCTGACGTTACTGACGGCGATCGCGCGGATATTGCTTTGCAAAGGCATTTAGGTGTTATCGGCCCCCCCACCGTTTTGTTTTTTGATAAAAATGGCCAGCAAGTTGAAAATTTAAGCTTAGTAGGTTACGAAGGACCAGAGGGTTTTGCTAAACGCCTCCAAACGCTACTTGACCTTTAATCAGACAAATGTGATCAGTCAGCAAAAATTAATCTCCTCGTTCTATACTCAAGTTGATAAAAATAACAATACATCAACCGAGACGTATGAGGAGTAGGCCCATGCATAACGATATTGTTGAACTCGACCATGATGATACCGAACAAAGTCTCATTAATGATAATAACAAAGTGAAACCACATATTTTGCGGAGAAATATTGAAGATTACTTGGAACAAAAAGCGTTAGAAAAACGCTTAAAAGATGTCTTCGACGATGACTTTAACTTAGATTAAAGCTATTGTTTGAAAAATTAAGTCTTTTCTACCGGAAAAATTTCTTGAATTAAGCTAACTGTTACCTTCCTTCTCCGATCAAGGCTGGCTTTGTCCAGCCTTTCTAATAACTGGATTAACGACAGAATATCTTTAGGAAAACGCCGCCGGATGTAAGCTAGTACGTTATCTGCCAATTCAAAGCCACGCAATGTCGCTCTTAAACGAAAAGCTTCTGTCGCCTCTTCCTCATTTAAAACCTCCAAACCGTAAATAGGCCCCCACATAAAACGGGATTCTAAGTCGGGTAACGTGCAATTTAAATCGCGAGGGTTCTTTTTAGCCGCCAATAACAAAGTTTGGTTATTAGCCCGGCAACGATTAATTAAATGAAAGACGCCAGCCTCCCACTCTGGATCGCGCATAACCAAACCCACATCATCTACGGCAATTAAAGCACAGTGATCTAAACCGTCTAGCACTGTTGTGCCATAGCGGGCTAATTGCCGTAATGATAAATAAGATGTTGATAACCCGACCTCTTGAGCCACCACACAACAAGCCTGTAACAAATGTGATTTACCACTAGCTGTCGCACCAAAAATAAAGAGTTGTGGAAATGACATCCAAAAATTAGTTTGCAATAAAGCTAACAACTCTTTATTGGCTGGCGATACATAGAATGATGAAAAGCCAACATGGTCTAGTAAACCAATATTTAAGGATAATTGCTTCATTAAGACTTAGCCATTTTCACATCAGTATCCGTTTGAATGCGGTACATTCGACTCTGTTTATAAGAAGCGTGCAGGTGGCGCATAATGACCGCTAACACCGCGGCGACCGGCAAGGCCATCAAGACACCAAAAAAGCCGAATAATTGCCCGCCTGCTAACACAGCAAAAATGACCGTCACAGGGTGTAAACCAATGCGTTCACCTACTAGTAACGGCGTTAGAATTGTTCCCTCGATGACCTGTGCAACACCAAAAATCAAAAAGACCCACAGCACATTCATCACATCTTGTGTTTGAAACATTACCGCAATGCTTGCTAGCGCCACACCTACAATCAAACCTAAGTAGGGTACAAAACTTACCAAGCCAGCAATCGTGCCAATCAGTAAAGCTAAGTCTAGTCCAATAGCCGATAAGCCTGCTGAGTACATAATACTTAACGCCGTCATAACCAAGACTTGCCCGCGCAGAAAAGCGCCTAACATTTCATCGGACTCACTGGCAACCTGTGCAACGATAGGCTCAATAGCACGCGGTAATAAATCATGGATATAAGCCACCAAACGGTCCCAGTCACGTAGTAAATAAAACGTTAGCACGGGAATCAAGGCCAAGTTTGCAATCCAACTTAAAACCACTGTTCCAGATTTAGAAATTGTCTGAACGGCATTACGAATAAAACCACCTGTCTCTTTCCAGTTAGAGCTAATAATGTTTTTGAGCCGCTCCCCTTCTAAAATACTAGGCTCCACACCAAGACCTTTCAAATAAGGGCCTAACACATTTAATGACCAATCAATATATAGTGGCATTTGCGTAATTAGCTTACGTGTTTGGTTTTCTAGTAATGGGATCAAGAACAAAATACATAATGTTAAGAAGATAAATATACTAATAAAAACAACTGTAACAGAAAAAGTGCGCGACAACTTCCAAGTTTCCAGCTTATCAACTAATGGATCAGCTAGATAAGCTAATAGAGCAGCAACAATAAAAGGCGTTAAGATAGGAGACAGTAGGATTAAAAATCCCACTAAGATACTCATGATGACTAACCATAATACAAATTGACTATTAACTTTCATGCCCCGTCTCCTTACTCAATAAACAAGTTTATTATTAAAACTCTAAGCACACTGATTCATTCCCTAACAATTGTCGCAACTGCTCTAAATGCCCATCGTCCAACGGCATACGTAACTGCTGATCTAAACGTAGCTCAGCCTGCGCCATTTCGCTGCAGTAATCCACAACAACGGGATAATGTGCAGGCGAGGCTTCATCACGTACAAACAAAGTCTCAAACGCTTCTAACAAAGTCTGATTGGCTTGCTCTGCGTGCACAACTACTTTTAGCCTACGCAAAAATTGCTCACGTACGGCTTGCATATTATAGATATTGTCGATTCGTAAACGCGGATTACCCGTGCGTTGATCCATAGCAATCGTCCCTTCTAAGACCACAATGGCTTCTTTCTCTAACAAATGACCAAATTGTTCGAAGACATCATTGAATAATAAAATCTCATACTCCGCCACGGAACGGTCTTCCAATTTTACAAAGTAACGCTTACCACGGTCTGTCGATTGTGAACGCACACCGCCGACTAAAGCAGCAAACAAGACTGGCTCACGTTGCTGATAGCCTTGTCCTGAAGCACTACCGCCATTGTATTCCACAATATCCAGTAAACGCTTGCTTGTGACTGCTTTTAACTCATTTGCGTATTCATCTAAAGGGTGCCCGGTTAAATAAAGACCCAAGGTATCTTTTTCTAAGCGCAAGCGCTCTCGCTCAGGCCATTCGGGCAACTCAGGCATAGCTTGCTGTGTGGAGGCGGTCGCTGCAATGGCACCACCGAACAAATCTACCTGCCCCATCCCTTTATCGCGATGGTACTGCTCCGCCATACGCAAAGCCTCAGGCAAATACGCTAGTTTAGCACGCCGCGAACCTGGCAAAGAATCCATCACACCCGCTTTAATCAACGTCTCTAATACTCGGCGTGTGATCCGTAGTGAATAAACACGTTGACATACATCTAACAGTGAACTGAAAGCCCCTTCTTCACCCCGATTAGCCATTATATGATTAATCGCAGCTTCGCCTGCCCCTTTAACGGCTCCTAAGCCATAAATAATATTTTCATCCAAATCAACGCTAAAAGCATATTGGGAACGATTAATATCGGGTGGCAGAATGGTTAAGCCTAACTGGCGGCAATCATCCAATAACATAACGACTTTGTCAGTATTATCCATATCCGCTGACAATACAGCAGCCATAAAAGCAGCCGGATGATGTGCTTTAAGCCAAGCCGTTTGAAAAGATACCAGTGCATAAGCGGCGGAGTGTGATTTATTAAAGCCATACCCCGCAAACTTTTCCATCAAGTCAAAAATATAACCAGCCACATCCACATTGACATGATTAACCTTCGCACCGCTCATAAACAGCTCACGCTGCTTAGCCATTTCCTCCGGTTTTTTCTTGCCCATGGCACGGCGCAGCATATCAGCCTCACCCAACGTATAGCCCGCTAACACCTGAGCAATTTGCATAACTTGCTCTTGGTACAGAATAACACCGTACGTTGGGCTTAAAATCGGCTCTAAATCAGGATGCGGATATTCCACCTTAGCCCGGCCATGCTTACGATTAATAAAATCATCCACCATGCCCGACTGCAGGGGGCCTGGACGATAAAGCGCCACCAAGGCAATAATATCCTCAAAGATATCGGGCTGTAGACGCTTAATCAGCTCTTTCATGCCGCGTGATTCTAATTGGAAAACGGCCGTTGTTTTTTGCGCCTTGAGCAGATCAAAAGAAGCTTTATCATTTAAATCAATACGATTAATATCTAAATCTGCTTCCCCTTTAGCCCGCCGCACTTCGTTAATACGATGTAGTGCCCAATCAATAATCGTCAAATTACGCAGTCCTAAGAAGTCAAACTTGACTAAGCCGACTGCTTCAACATCATCTTTATCAAATTGCGACACTAAACTGCCGCCGCCCTCTTCACAGTAAATCGGGGTAAAATCAGTTAAGTCAGAAGGCGAGATCAGCACGCCCCCCGCATGTTTCCCCACATTCCGCGACAAGCCTTCCAAAGAAAGCGCTAAATCTAATAAATAGCGCACTTCCTCATCATTATCATAAGCATTTTTCAAATCCTCCGACTCTGCCAAAGCTTTAGTCAGCGTCATACCTACTTCAAAAGGAATTTGCTTAGCAATACGATCCACAAAGCCATAGGGATGCCCCAAGACACGCCCCACATCACGCACCACCGCTTTTGCTGCCATAGAGCCATAAGTGATAATTTGCGAGACTTGATTACGTCCGTATTGCCGCGCCACATAATCAATCACTTTGTCGCGGTTATCCATGCAAAAATCAATGTCGAAATCTGGCATTGACACCCGCTCAGGATTCAAAAAGCGCTCGAACAGCAAATCATATTGCAAAGGATCAATATCCGTAATTTTAAGCGCATAAGCGACCAACGAGCCTGCCCCAGAACCGCGGCCGGGACCAACCGGGATACCGTTATCTTTTGCCCATTGAATAAAGTCAGCCACGATCAAAAAGTAACCAGGAAAGCCCATATTATTAATAACGCTCAACTCAACTTTTAAGCGCTCATCATAAGGCTGTCGCTTAGCGGCGAACTCGGGCGTGCCCCGTGGATATTGCTCTGCAAACAAGAAGTCCAGACGGGCTTCCAAACCTTCTTCGCTCACTTTGCAGAAATATTCCGCCTCCGTCATACCATCTGGAATAGGAAATTGCGGCAGGTAGTTCTTGCCTAAGGTCAAAGACACATTGCAACGCTTAGCAATTTCTACGGTATTGCTTAAAGCGGAGGGAATATCCGCAAACAACTCGCCCATTTCTTCCGGCGTACGCAAATATTGCTGGGCGCTATAACGCTTTGGACGCTTAGGATCAATCAAAGCATAGCCATCTCGAATACAAACACGCGCCTCATGCGCTTCAAAGTCGCTCTCCGCAATAAAACGCACATCATTGCTTGCTACAACGGGTACCTGCTGCTCAGCGGCAATCGCCACGGCAGTATGCAAATAATCTTCTTCCCCCAGACGCCCAGTACGCTGTAGCTCCAAATAATAACGCCCCGGAAAAACACGGCACCAATGTTGCACACGCTGCGCCGCTGCATCAGCATGCCCGGCAATAATCAACTGCCCCACATCACCATCACGGCCACCCGATAAAGCAATCACCCCCTCGCTAAACGCTTCCAACCACTCGGCCTGAACTCGCGGTATACCTTGTACCTGTCCATGCAGATACGCACGCGAAATTAATCGCGTCACATTACGATAACCGGTATTATTCTGGCACAACAGGATTAAGTGATACGGGTGTTCTAAGCCAGCTTCGGCGACCAATATATCTATACCAAATATCGGTTTTAAGCCCTCGGCCATAGCCGCCTTGTAGAACTTAACCATCGCAAATAGGTTATTGAAATCGGTCATTGCAACGGCTGCCATCCCAGCATTCGCAACAGATTTCATCAATGGTTTAATCCGAATCGTACTATCAACCAAGGAATATTCGGTGTGTAGGCGTAAGTGGACAAAGTTCATCATGGAGCTTATTTCAACTGGGTAAAGTGCGAATGATAACCTATTCTTTGTATCTGATCAGATTGAGTAGCAGCGAATGTATAGATTTTTACCAGGACTGATTTTACTACAAATCATTACTGTAACATTGATAGTTATTTCGGCAGACACGCTAACGGACTGGTCTGACTGGGTACGTGTTGCTATTCCGCTAGCCGCTGTGACGGTGCTCATTGCATTTTGGTTTGGCTCCATTGCTTTGGATTTGCGCAAAGACGAAATTATGCGCATGAAGGAAAACCATGCCAAAGAACGAGAAAAAATACGTGTTAATGCTGAGCGCGCTAAGCAACGCGCTTCTAAAGACGCGCAAAGTAAGGCCAATCAAGAAATAAGACGCTCCACGACTAAAGCCAATGTCAAAATGGGCGCTGCGATGGCAGGTACGGTCGCTGTAGGTGGCTTCTTATTACTATCGCAATTTTTAACTTTAGGCGTAATTTTAATGGCTACAGCCGGTGGCGGCCTAGGCGGTTACGTTTATCGTATAAAGCAAGAACACACCAAGCGTAATGCCCTTGATAATAACAGCAATGATAAACCCCGCTTGATAGGCTCTAACAGCAACTTACTACCTTGGGGGAAAGATAAAAAAAGCTAGGCGCTGGGTAGCTAATGGACACTACCCAAGCTGCATGACGCTGCGTTATTTTTTAAATTAAAGTGACACCTGCTTGACGCTGTCCCTTCAGGGCAACCAAATCTGCATTAACATACAAGATATTGTTTTGCTCATGGAAGTTAGATGGATAGTGTTGCCAACAACGATTCACCTGATAGCGACACTGCATATTAGCTATGTATTTAGCATAATCGGCATTGCAATAATACCAAAATGAATTGGCATTCCAAAAAGACACATGAGAAGGGTCTTGCCAAGCCCCCCGACCATCCGTCGATGGCGTAGCTGTTAATAACCAGCCACCTGGCACTAAAATGCGGTATAACTCATTCATTAAGGCAACAACACAAAAATCATCATGCTGGCAGCCTGCAATCTTGCACGAGGGAATATTTTGCAGAATATCCAGCATTTTAATAACACCTACGGAATTATCTGGAATATCTGCCAAACGTGGTACAATCTCCTCACGGTAGTCACTTGCAGGTGTAGGGTGTATAGTTTCATAACCTTGGCCTTTATAGTTTTCTGGCATACCAATATACAACTTACGCCAATTATTACGCTCCACCCAAGCGTCAATCATACGGTAAATATATTTATTACTAATATTTTGTTGTACTTTTTGTATCTCTTCATTACGCAATAAATAAGTATTAGCACTATCACTACGTAAGCGATAAAGATAAATACACTCCTCAATATATTTAATCTTAGCAGTTGCTAAGAAAGTACGGCACAACAAATCATAGTCATCACAAATAGATAAAGTGTCGTCGTGCCCACCAATTTGCTCATAAATGCGTCTAGACCAAGCACGAATATGATTAGGCGCAAAAAATATCTGTGCGAATGAACTAGGATCAGCTTGAAAGGCCGCATTGACTTCAACAGGCTTAGAACCATTCCATTCTGGATATATTGTATAAGGCTGCCAGCCATAATATGACGAGTATGTTCTATACTCGTTATTTTCATTAAACTCAGCAAAATCAGAATAAATAAAATCAGGGTCTTCTTGCTCAATAGCCTCTTTCATCAAGCTAAGCGCATTAGGTGTTAAAATATCATCATGATCAACTTCTATGAAAAAACAGCCTGAACAATAAGAGCATGCTTCTTTTTTTAATTTTCCGATAATGCCATCATCAAATTCAGATAAGTAAACTTTGACGCGCTCATCTTGCCGTATCACTAAAGGTAAATAATCTTTTCTTGCCTTACCATTCAGCAGAATAACCCACTCCCAGTTTTCATAAGTTTGCCTCTTTATAGAATCAAACAAGTCTATTAAAAATGATGTGTTATTAGTTGGTGTAAATATACTCAATAGCATAAGTCATCCTTTATTTTATTCAGGCTACTACCTAAGTACAAAAATCGGATAGTATTTATTGGAAAACTCAGTATCTTTTGACAAGAAGGTATAAAAATTTTATTTGAAAGACATTGAACTCATTTTTAGTGTAAACACTTAACTTTAAGCTGAATACGAAACATTATTGAGTTCATAAATCAAAAGCTTGCAGAAAAACTGCAAGCTTTTGGAAATTAGCAACTAACTAATTTGTTAGAAGCATTTACTGTCAGAGCTAACTATTAGCTCCACCACCAGCCTTTTGGCTCTTCAGGCTCTGGACTAGGGTTTGGGTTTGGATTAGGATTAGGATTTGGGTTTGTTTCACCCTTACCACCAGTACCACCGTTCAGCCAGTCTTTGACATCGCCGCCGTTTATACTGCCATCATTGTTGTAATCACCGTACTCTTCACTGAACCAAGCAAAGAATCCATCACCTTTGTCGCCTTTCTCACCTTTAGCTCCATCAGCGCCTTGAGCACCTGTTGCGCCAGTCTCGCCTTGGGCGCCAGTGGCACCTTGGGCACCTGTGGCACCAGTTTCGCCTTGAGCGCCGGTCGCACCTTGAGCACCTTGAGCACCTTGAGCACCTTGAGCACCTTGAGCACCTTGAGCACCTGTAGCACCT
>Ga0102930_1000678_pt1 | contig 11301 bp, 13 predicted proteins | sample SalPon1_B_H2O_MG_FD_84514 | JGI IMG/M metagenome (GOLD analysis project Ga0102930, IMG submission 84514) | Salt pond water microbial communities from South San Francisco under conditions of wetland restoration - Salt Pond MetaG R1_B_H2O_MG | ecosystem: Environmental > Aquatic > Non-marine Saline... | reverse complement strand
GAGCGAGATAGTACGCAGGCTCTGCCTGTATAAAAGTAGGGAACAAACATGTGGGCTAATGCATTGTTGTATGTGACAGTGGTGTTGATTTGGGGGTCAACATGGCTGTCGATTAAATATCAAGTCAATGAAGTCGATGCTTTACAAGCGGTATTGTATCGCTTTGCTTTAGCGGCTGTTTTGACGCAGCTTATTATGCTGATCTCCAAGCGTTGGCAAGCTTATGATTGGCGCTTGCATGTACGCTTTATGGCTCTAGGGTTTTTCTTATTTTCTGTTAACTATTATTTGTTTTATATCGCCACTGATTTGGGCGTGACGACAGGCTTATTGGCCGTTGTTTTTTCCTTGCTGACGGCGATGAATATGTTGAATGCACGGCTGTTTTTTGGGCAGCGTGCCGATGCTTTTATGCTAACAGGCATGCTGATGGGCTTGCTGGGGATTAGCTTGGTATTTCATCAGGATATTATAAAGCTCTGGCGCGGCGAGGCGAGTGCGGTTGGTTTATGGTTGGGCATTGGGGCAACGTATTTAGCGTCACTGGGCAATATGGTGTCGCGGCGTTTGCAACAAGCAAAAATTGATGTGTTGAATGCCAATGGCTGGGGTATGACTTATGGTGCTGTGCTTTTGTTCGTGATGGCATTATTTGCGCCTGCGCCCTTCAGTTTTGCCACATCAGCGTCGTTTATTTTTAATTGGATTTATTTGGCCGTCTTTGGCTCGATTGTCGCCTTTTGGAGCTATTTGACTTTATTGGGGCGTGTTGGGTCGGATCGGGCGGCTTATAGTGCTTTGGTGTTTCCGGTCGTGGCTTTATGGTTTTCATGGTGGTTTGAGGGTTTTGTTTGGACTTTGGAAGTGATTGCAGGGGTGTTATTGATTTTATTAGGTAATTTAGTGATTACTAAGCGTCTACCTTGGCCGCAACAGTGGCGTTTTAAAGGCAGTTAAGTGATTGTCATAGCGCGAATTAACGTAAAAGTAGATTGATTAATGCTTTGATTATGTGTAAATTTTATTCGCTTATTAGGCTATACAATAAGCTTATAATTATTTTACTCAGATCAGGGGACAAATTAATGAGACTTTTCAAATACGGGCTACGCGCTGCTTTGCTATCACTACCTATGTTGGCTGGCTTGGCACACGCTGACACCAGTGCATCCGACCAATGTGCTGCTACCAATGAAAAAAGCGAAATTCGCTATGAGTCACCGAGTTATCCTGACGAGGGGACGGTACTGTCCTTACCCATGTTTTTGGATGTGGTGGAACAAGAGATGGAAGACAATAAGTATTTTCTCAGCAGCGAAGTGCCTAAAGCGAACAAATATTGTTTAAGTTTTGAATTACCGACTCAGCCTTTAGAAGCTTGTAACACTAATTTGGCCATTGCGGCTATGTTTCCTTTCTATCTCACCATTGTTACTGATCAAGGAAAAGATGGTAGCTATGATAAGCACTGTGTTTTTCGGGTGACATCAGAGGATGAGGCCGAATTGATTGGCCTATAATAAGCTGCTTGCGCTGGCTAGGGCTGCTATAGTCAGCGCATGACGATTATTAATAGCAATCCGGTAGGGCCTCCTGCCTATGCCGCGCCGCTACAGGGGCGTTTCCGACTCAAGCCGCAGGATTTTTGCGTGGACGAACAAATGCCCGTGACGCTATCCGGTGCAGGCGAGCATTTATGGCTGCAAGTACGCAAAATAGGCGCGAATACGGACTGGGTCGCCACGCAGCTAGCATGTGCCGCGGGTGTTGCAGCGCGGGACGTAGGTTATGCAGGGCTAAAAGACCGCCATGCGGTGACGACGCAATGGTTTAGCGTGCAATTACCGGGCAAAGCGGATCCCGTTTGGCAAGGCTTGCCTGATGAAATCACTCTTTTGCAGCAGCAGCGCCATGATAAAAAATTACGCCGTGGGGCTTTGAGTGCTAATCATTTCACCTTAACGTTACGTGATTGCCAAGGCGATTGGGCAGTGGCTGAAGCTGTTTGTGCACAAATACGCTCGCAAGGTTTTCCTAATTATTATGGTGAACAGCGCTTTGGGCATGAGTTCGGCAATATCCATAAAGCTCAAGCCTGGTTTGCAGGGCAGTTTAAGCCGAAACAGCGCCATCAACGTAGTTTGTATTTATCCGCAGCACGTTCTTATCTATTTAATGCCATTTTGGCCGAACGGGTGCGCCAAAAGACTTGGCAGCAGCGTATACCGGGGGATGTGTTTATGTTTGCGGATGGGCAGTCATGGTTTGCGGACGATGCGAGTGAAGACTTGGCCGAGCGTTTGGCGGCGCAAGCTATTCATCCAACGGGTGCTTTATGGGGGCGTGGTGACTTGCCAACGCAAGATGCGGCACGGCAACTGGAGCTTGAGCAAGTCGCAGCGTTTGCAGATTTATGCACCGGCTTAGAGCAGCAGGGTTTAAAGCAAGAGCGCCGTGCTCTGCGTGTTAGTGTGTCTGATTTAAGCCTGCACATGCTAGACACGACGCCTGAAAAGGCCGATTGGCAATTGCAATTCACGCTGCCACCGGGAGCCTACGCGACGGTGTTATTGGCGCAGTTAGGGAGCTTCGTATCGTAATGTTTGCTCGACCAAGGCGCTATTGAAGAGCGCCTTGTGCACTCAATGGCGTGCTGCTTGCGTTAACTTTTTTGAATATAAAAGGTAAATTCGCCATCGCTTTCAGTGCTGTCAACAATTTCATTGCCGGTTTGTTTGGCGTAGGCTTCCATATCTTTCACAGAGCCAGGATCGGTTGCAACAACTTTAAGCACTTCGCCATTTGCCATGCTGCTCATTGATTTTTTGGTGCGTAGAATAGGCAGAGGGCAATTTAAGCCGCGCGCGTCTAACTCTGAATTGAAATCGGTCATTCTTTTCTCCTGATTTCAGTTGACGTTAAGTGTATAAAGATACTGTGTATCACGAAATGCTAACATACCATTAACGCGCTAGCTTCGCTATAGTTTAGCAAACGCTAATACTCATCGAATGAGCTTTCCAATTCAAGGTGGCAGCATGTCTTCTGAAACACTACGCTTTACCAAAATGCACGGTTTGGGCAATGATTTTATAGTTATTGATGCTGTACGCCAAACGGTGCAATTGAGTAGCGCACAAATTAGCCGTTTGGCTGATCGACATTGGGGCATTGGTTTTGATCAGTTGCTATTGGTTGAGCCTTATACGGGTGCTGAAGCGGACTTTCGCTATCGTATTTTTAATGCTGATGCGAGCGAAGTGGAGCATTGTGGTAACGGGGCGCGTTGTTTTGCGCGTTTCGTGGTGGAGCAGGGCTTGACTGATAAAACGGAAATCCCTGTGATGACAGCGAGTGGGCGCATTGTTCTGACATTACAAGCAGATAGTCAGGTTAGCGTCGACATGGGCGTGCCAAAACTAGAGCCTGCTGATATTCCGCTCGTTTCGGAACAGCGTCAAACACTCTATACTGTTGACCTAGATGGGCAGTCTATAGAATTTGCAGCGGTGTCTATGGGGAATCCTCACGCTGTGCTGTTGGTTGAGGATGTTGACCAGTCACCCGTTGCGCGTTTAGGGGCTGTTTTAGAGCAACATGCCTTATTTCCGCGTCGTGCGAATATTGGTTTTATGCAAGTGCTTGATCGCGAGACTATTCGCTTGCGTGTGTTTGAGCGGGGCGTGGGGGAAACACAAGCTTGTGGTACAGGTGCTTGCGCTGCCGTAGTCGCGGGGCGGTTGCAAGATCGCCTAGCCGCGAACGTGAATGTGGCATTGCCGGGTGGACAATTGCATATTGTTTGGCAAGGTGAGGGCATGCCTGTGATAATGACAGGTCCAACTGAAACAGTTTATTCGGGTATTGTGACGCTATGAGTGACGTGAGTGAATCAACAGAAGCTGATACGCTAAGCGCTAAACAAGTGGCTGATTATTTGGCGCAGCATACAGATTTTTTTCAAACACACGAGTATTTGCTGGATGAATTAAGTATTCCCCATCCAGAAACAGGGGAGGCTGTTTCTTTATTGGAGCGTTTGGTGCAACGCCAGCGTGAGCGGCAAATGGAGTTAGGGCGACAATTAGAAGATATGTTACGCGCTGCTCGCGATAATGAGCGCGTTGTCACCAGTTTGCACCATTTAGCCATGGAACTTATGAGCTGCGATAATTTGGATGACGTGGTGGCGAGCTGTCGCGACATTATGATGGCTGAATTTGATGCGGATTGCGTAGTGATGCGCTTAGTAGGGCGCGGTCATTCGCAAGATAGCAGCTTATACTTTATTGACCCTGATGATCGGATGCTGCAACAAATGTCAGGTTTATTCCAGCGGCGGCAGCCGGTCTGTGGGCGTTTGCGGCCTAAGCAGCAGGTTTTTCTGTTTGGGGATGATAGCGGCTCGATCAAATCAGCCGTCTTAATTCCTTTGTTTGAGGCGCGAGAGATTGGCGTACTGGCCTTAGGGAGTAAGCATGAAGGCCGCTTTCACCCTGGCATGGGCACTTTGTTTATTAATCAAATGGGCGCTTTGGTGTCGCGTGCCTTAGCGCAACACTTGCAAAGCAATCTGCAATCAATGGAGTTCAGTGGAACCTGATGCCCACAATCCGTTATTAACGGATTATTTAAACTATTTACAAAGTGAAAAGCGTTATTCGCCCCTAACGATTAGCGCTTACCGTCATGATTTGGCCTCGTTTATTAAGTGGCTAGCACTGCGCGATGATGATACGGATTTATGCGCTGCTCAAGAAGCCGATGTCAGACAGTGGGCCAGTAGCTTACGCCGCAAAGGCTTAAGTGGCCAAAGTTTGCGGCGCAAACTCTCCTCGCTACGCCGCTTTTATTATTTCTTACTGCGCGAGGGCAAGGTCGATATTAATCCGGTGGTGGATTTTATGGCACCACCTAACCCACGCCATTTACCTGAAGTCTTTAATGTTGAGCAAGTCACCCATTTATTGTCTGCTGTGCCGGAAGATGCTTTGGAAATGCGCGATTTGGCCATGGCAGAGCTGCTCTATTCATCTGGTCTGCGCTTAGCGGAATTGGTGGGCTTGGATTTACAGGATTTGGATCAAGCGCAAGGCATGGTGCGCGTTACCGGCAAGGGAGGCAAGCAACGCGATGTGCCGGTGGGGCGTATGGCCTTACAAGCTTTGGAACAATGGCTTGCCGTGCGTAATGACTTGTGTGATGAGGAAGAAAAAGCTTTATTCGTGAGCCAGCAGCGTCGGCGCATTACACCTCGTAGTGTGCAAATGCGTTTAAAACGCTGGCAAGAAAAACAAGCAAGCCCACAGAAGTTGCATCCACATAAGCTTAGACATTCTTTTGCTACGCATATGCTGGAATCAACGAGCGATTTACGCGCTATTCAGGAACTTCTGGGTCATGCCAATATTGGCACTACCCAGATTTATACGCACCTCGATTTTCAGCGTTTGGCGACTGTTTACGATCAAGCACATCCGCGTGCGCGTAAAAAGCCGCCTAAAACCTAGCTGCGCTTTTATTGCTTACCCATATTTTGAGGCGCTTCAAAGAATACGTATTCAGTTGAATAGTCGCTTATTTCGAAGTAGACACGGTTTTCGTCGTCATCAGCGACACCGTTTAAGTTCATGTCTAAGTGCCCATAACCAAAGCGATAAGGACGATCGACATCACTTTGTGTGCCAGAAGCTGTACTGAGCTTGTCAATTTTCACAAAGCGTCTGACTAGTTTGCCGCTCGAATAAACTTCTAATACACCGTTGGTACCTGTCCAATTGTTAATGGCACGCCCAATTTTGTTTTGAGTTTCTTGTGTGCAAGCACTCAGGGCAACAGCCGCTACGGTAAGTAGCAACACCAGTTTCATCTTATGCATATCAACCAACCTGCCTTATTTAATTTAGACGGAAGAGACTAAAAGTAAGCTAGTGTGTGTGGGTTGCGAGTCTGTGTCAATAGCCTAGTGTGCGTGCCATACGCATATCTCTGCGATCTAAAGCAATATCAATCGGTGTTTTGCGGCCTGTGTCACGTGTGGGTTGGTAGGGGTTAGCACCCGCACGTAATAAGTAGTTGGCAACACTCACTCGGCCGAAACGCGCCGCGTGATGCAGCGGGGTCCAACCGTTGCGTGTTCGTTCATGAATATTGCCACCGTGTGAGGCCAAATAAATAACAATTTGTAGATGGCCGCGTGCTGCTGCTGCGTGCAAAGCCGTTTCACCATGAGGGGTGGCAGAGCGCGGGTTGCCGCCTTTTTGTAGCATATCTTTTAAAGCGGGCAAGTTACCGGCAATGGCAGCTAACCAAACACGTTCATCTTTATCCCGTTGCGTCATGCGCGGAATGTAATTGTTAGGTTGAACCGCTACCGTAGGCGCATTGCTGACGGCGGGGCGAAGTGGAGCGGCGGCAGGTACAGCAGAATTAGCTTCTACTAGGCCGGTGGAGGCGGTAACGATTAGCGCTGTTACCAATGGGCGCATACTTGGGATTTTCATCATTGTTCTACAAATACATTTGATAGTGGTTAAAGAAATGACGGGCTGTACGACCGCTAAGCCCGTTTCGCCGCTGGGCGAATTTGAGTGCTTCCTCATGAAGCATGTCTTGGCTGACGTTTTTGCCTTGAAAGAGGCGGTCGACTAGGGCCAGGTAAGTGGTCCGTTCCATAAGGGGGAAGGCGAGAGAAAGACCAAAGCGATCAGCCATTAATTGGCAGTCGTCGAGCTCTCTAGTGGGTTGATCGGGGAGAGAATATTCAGCGATATTAACATTATCAGCCATGTATTCTGGCATGAGATTTAGCCGGTTTGAGGTGGCATAAATCAAGACATTGGCAGGGGGTTTTTCTAAAGTTCCTTCAAGGGCGCTTTTAAGTACCCGGTATTCAGCCGCGTCTTGGCGAAAACCGATGTCGTCGCAAAAGACAATAAAATACTGGCTGTGATCATGCACTTCATCCATGATATCTAAGAGTAGGTCGAGGTTTTCGCGTGGCAGTTGAATTAAGCGCAGACCGTAGCTGTGATAGCGAGTTAGTAGTGTCTTAATCAGCGATGATTTACCCACACCTTGTGCGCCCCATAATAGTGCATGGCTAGCGGGTTTAGCCCGTAAAAAATTTTCAGTATTACGGTAAAGTAAGGCTTTTTGCTCTTCCATGCCGAGTAAAGAATCAGGCGAAACCAAGTCAACTTGCGTGACAGGCTTAAGGAAGTGTCGATTGGAGCGCCAAACAGCGGCTAAAGTTGATCGCCAGTCTATACCTGTTTTACCGAATGCCATTACTACTCCTTAAACAGGCTCTGACACTTAGCCTGTTTTATGCTGGGATGTTGCCCTTATAAGCTTGTTGCTAAATGCATTCTCTGTGCAAAGTGTTGTAGTTTGTTTGGCTACATTTATACGATCGCAGGTAGCTACTGTTTAAGTGGCTTAGTCATTGCTTTAGCACAGCATAGGACTGAAAATTATTAACTTAAGCTTAATAGATAGTCGCATTATTGCAACTTTTTGTGGTTTCTGCAAAAAATAAAATGCAGAAAACTAATGAGTAACAATGTTTTTTTATAGGAAATTTATGATGAGTGACGAAGAGAAAAACCGCCGCCACAAAGAACGTATGCAGCGTAAAAAAGCGGTGATTGATGAGCATATTGCTCGTGCCGATCAGCAGAAAGGTCTGTTACTGGTACTAACAGGCAATGGTAAAGGTAAGTCGAGTTCGGCTTTTGGTATGGTGGCGCGTGCTTTAGGCCACGGTATGCGTGTTGGGGTGGCACAGTTTTTAAAAAGCCGCACAGATACGGGTGAAGAAGCTTTTTTTAGCCAGCAAGATAAAGTTGACTGGCACGTATTGGGTGATGGTTTTACATGGGATACACAAGATCGTGCCCAAGATATTGCCACATCGGAGCGTGCCTGGGCGGTTGCAGAAGCTATGTTGACGAATCCCGACTATGACTTGGTCGTACTCGATGAGTTGACTTACTTAATGACGTACAACTATTTAGACAGTGACGCTATATTGCAGACTTTAGCCGATCGCCCAGAGATGCAACATGTGGCGGTGACAGGGCGAGCCGCTCCAGAGCGTTTACGGGAGTTGGCGGATACGGTTTCTGAAATCAGCGATGAAAAGCATGCTTACCGTGCTGGTATTAAAGCTCAACAAGGTATTGATTTGTAGCTTGTAGTTTGTAAACACGTCGCTATGCTCAAAAAAGGCTCCTAGAAGGAGCCTTTTTATAAAGGTTTTAAGGTGTAAAACCTATTTTAGTGAGATTGTGCAACACTTGATCCGCGTGGCACGCGCACACTTTCTACCAGTTCTTGGATATGTTCAGGTGGTGGTGCAGTCACCCGAGAAATACCAAAGGCAACGGCAAAGTTAACTAATCCACCGATAGTACCGAACGCTTCAGGTGAAATACCGAATAACCAGTTTTCTGGTGTACTGGCAGCCATTTCTGTGCCCGGGATAAAGAACCAACCTTTAAACCAGAAGATATATAGCAAGGTGATGGAAATACCTGCCAACATACCTGCGATAGCACCGATTGAATTCACACGTTTTGAGAATATACCCATCATTAAGGCGGGGAAGATGGATGATGCGGCTAAACCAAAGGCTAGTGCGACGACCTGTGCCGCAAAACCAGGCGGATTCAGCCCCATATAACCCGCTATTATAATGGCAATAGACATGGTTATACGTGATGCGAGCAATTCACCTTTATCCGTAATTTTAGGGTTAACCACACCTTTTATAATATCGTGTGAAATAGCGGATGAGATAGCCAGTAATAAACCAGCGGCTGTTGATAAGGCTGCGGCTATACCACCGGCTGCTACCAATGCAATGACCCAATTAGGTAATTTAGCAATTTCTGGACTCGCTAATACGATGATATCGCGATCGACCTTGGTTAACTCATTACCTTCCCAGCCATATTTAGCTGCTGTCTCACCTAGACCTTCCTCATTGTAGTATTGCAATTGGCCATCGCCGTTTTTATCTTCGAATTGCAGCAGTTTGGTTGTTTCCCATGTTTTCATCCAGCGTGGTACATCCTCAACAGCTAAATTGCCTTCTGCTGAACCGATTTCACCTGTTTGTACGGTATTGATAAGGTTCAAGCGAGCCATTGCGCCCACGGCTGGTGCAGTGGTGTAAAGTAAGGCGATAAACAATAATGCCCAACCGGCTGAACTCCGTGCATCACGTACTTTAGGAACGGTAAAGAAACGAATAATAACGTGCGGTAAACCGGCTGTACCAATCATGAGTGTCATGGTTAACATAAAGGTATTAATCATGGGGTTATGGGCTTCTGTATAGGATTTAAAGCCCAACTCTTGAACCAATTGGTCCAATTTATCTAACAAATAAACGCCGTCGCTACCAACCATGGTAGAGCCTAAGCCAAGTTGCGGAATAGGGTTGCCTGTTAGGTTAAATGAGATAAAGATCGCTGGAACCGTGTAAGCAGCAATTAATACTAAATATTGTGCAATCTGCGTGTAAGTAATGCCTTTCATGCCCCCTAGAACAGCATAAACGAATACAACAAACATGCCGATGAAAAGACCGAGTTCCACAGAAACTTCTAAGAAACGTGAGAAGGTGACACCGACACCACGCATTTGTCCAATAACGTAAGTCAATGAAATAACGATCAGACATACAACGCCAACAATGCGTGCTACTTTGGAGTAATAACGATCGCCAATGAATTCTGGCACGGTGAACTTGCCAAATTTACGCAGGTAGGGTGCGAGCAACATGGCCATTAAAACATAACCACCTGTCCAGCCCATTAAATAAGCAGACGCATCATAACCGTTAAAGGCAATAATCCCCGCCATAGAAATAAATGAAGCCGCAGACATCCAATCTGCTGCGGTAGCCATACCGTTAGCAACAGGGTGTACGCCACCACCGGCTATGTAAAAGTCACCGGTTGAACCGGCTCGTGCCCAGTAGGCAATTCCAAAATAGAGAAGGAAACTTAAGCCGACGACCACATAAGTCCATAATTGTAATGAAGACATTGATTTACCTCTTACTCTTCTTCAACATTAAATTCACGATCTAACTGCCCCATGCGCCAGGCATAGAAGAAAATAAGACCAATGAAAACGTAGATAGAGCCTTGCTGGGCAAACCAGAAACCTAGTTTATAACCACCGAGGTGAATATTGTTTAGTGGACCTGCGAAAAGAATACCGAGCCCAAATGAAACTATAAACCAAATGACAAGGCAAATAGAAAGCAAACGTACATTCGCTTTCCAATAAGCCTGTGGGGATTTATCAGACGACATGTTGCTCCTCCAGTTGTGCAAACTTTGCTGAGTGTAACGTGAATATAATCTAACAGGCAAATATTAAAACGCATTCTTTGGAAGGTTTATCGACAACTTGTTGGTTTTTTCTCTTAAGAACACTGTTTTTGAGCGAAATATCAGTCATTGCCAAGTCGATTGTCGACAATTTCTATCGCGCTAGCTGCGTGTTGTTGTCAAGTCTTGACCCTATTGCGGCAATGGGAAAGTTGTTATGCACTAAAGTGGTGCAGTTTTGTGATACGTTTGTACGGAAATACAGCCAAAATAGGAACATAGCTATGCAAAAACTGGCATCAATATTGCTTAGTCATTGACATGATAAAATTACGTCTTAACCAAGTTAGCTTGCTCGATATGATGGCCTGTGCGGTCGTTGTTTTAGACCAAGATATGTGCGTTCATTATATGAATCCATCAGCCGAAATGCTGTTTGGACAAAGTCTGCAACGTATGCAAGGCGTAGCTTTCACACAAATGGTGTATGGCGATACATTTCACCAACAATTACAGCAATCTTGGCTTCTGAGTGACCTGCATGTGCTGCGTGAACAGGTATTGCAGTTGTTGGACGAACAACAAGTAACTTTAGACTGCATTGTCACACCTATTCGGGAAGCGGATATGCCTGAGGCCATCGGTTTGCTGTTAGAGATGCACCGCATTGATCGGCAACTGCGTATTGTGCGCGAGAAGCATATTTTGGGGCAGCAACAAGCTGTCAATGAGTTAGTGCGCGGTATTGGGCATGAAATAAAAAACCCCTTGGGTGGCTTACGCGGCGCGGCGCAATTATTAGAAAGCGAATTACAAGCCCCGGAGCTACGCGAATACACCCAGATTATTATTTCTGAAGCGGATCGCTTGCGTGATCTCGTGAATAGCATGCTTGGTCCAGGCATGCCGCCTTGCCAAGAATCGGTCAATATTCATGAAGTGCTAGAGCATG
>Ga0102930_1000674_pt1 | contig 11361 bp, 7 predicted proteins | sample SalPon1_B_H2O_MG_FD_84514 | JGI IMG/M metagenome (GOLD analysis project Ga0102930, IMG submission 84514) | Salt pond water microbial communities from South San Francisco under conditions of wetland restoration - Salt Pond MetaG R1_B_H2O_MG | ecosystem: Environmental > Aquatic > Non-marine Saline... | reverse complement strand
TCTTTTGGACATATACCGGCACCAGCTCAACAAGGTGACGTTTGTCGACATGCTCAAGATGTTCGTCGACTTCGGCGAGGCCCCGCGCCTCCGCCTGCTGATCATCGACGAAGCACAAGATCTTGTACCACTGCAGTGGCAGATGGTGCGCAAGCTCATGGCAAATGCTGAGGAGGTCTACTTTGCCGGCGACGATGATCAAGCCATCCACCGATGGGCCGGGGTTGAGGTGCAGCAATTCTTGGACTGCAGCCTCAACGTCCGCATTTTGGAGCAGAGCTACCGCTTGCCCGCCAGCGTGTTTGATCTGTCGCAGCGTGTTGTGTCTCGTATCCGCCACCGCATGCCCAAGGTCTATCGGCCGACGGAGCGACAGGGGCGGGTCAAGTTTGAGACAGGGCAGGACTACCTTAATCTGACAGAGGGCTCTTGGACGTTGATGACCCGCGCCAACTACATGGCGGTGCAATGGGGTGACAAGCTGCGCGAGGATGGCTACCTGTTTACGCTCAACGGGCAGCGCAGCATCCGGCAGGGGCTGACCGATCCGTTGGCCACGTGGCGGGCGCTGGTCGACGGTGCAGATATACACCCCGGCGAGCTTAGCCGGATGTACCAGCAGCTTGATCCTCGGGCCTTGCACCGTGGGGCGAAGAAACTCCTCGACGCGGCGGACCCGAACAAGGCCTACGGCCTCGACGAGCTGCACCGGAACTTTGGCTTGAAGGCCAGCGGCTCGGTCGATCCGCTTCGAGTTATCAAAATGAATGACCGAGAGCGCACCTACATCCGGGCGTTGGAACGCCGTGGTGAGGACGTGACCCAAGAACCGCGGATCAAGCTCGGAACAATCCACAGCAACAAGGGCGGCGAGGACGACAATGTGGCCGTGGACCTTGGTACGACGCGCGCGGCCATGGAATCGCAGCACCCGGACGACGAACATCGGGTCTTTTATGTTGGTTTTACTCGTGCTAAGAACAATCTACATGTGATACAAAGCAACAAACGGAGCCGATATGATGTCTGATACACCTATCGAAAACAAGGAAAACAAAGCAATTGCGCGGGTGGTCATGGACGACAACGCAGTCGCGCGGGTAGCGTTACTTCTAGATCTGTCGGTTATTTCTACCGACAACGTAGGGGTTTTTGAGCAATCAGATTTACCCCCCGAAGAAGAGGGTAAAGACTTAATGTTTCATGTTGCGGACGACGAAACCGTTTTGTACCTCTCAGTGAGTTCAGACGCTTTGAAAGAACTGCGTGAGGCTGGATATGATGTCTGATTTCGCCTTCCAAGACGACAGGCTGTGGGATTGGGCGGTCGGCCTTGCCAAGCACGCCTCGATCTTGAGCAAAGATCCAAGTACCAAGGTCGGCGCTGCGATCTTCGACGACAAGCGGCGCGTTGTCAGCGTGGCATACAACGGGTTCCCGCGCGGCGTGGAGGACAGTGACGACAGGCTTCATGACCGCGAGCTCAAGTACAAGATGGTCCTGCATGCCGAGCAAAATGCCATGGCCTTTGCCACGGCACCGCTCCACGGATCGACGTTGTTCTGCACACATCCGTGCTGCACGCAATGTGCGGCCATGGCCATTCAGCGTGGGGTCAAGCATGTCTGCTGGCCGAAGCCGTCAAAGGACTTCCTTGAGCGTTGGCTCTGGGATTTGAAGATATCAAGCGAAATGTTCAAAGAAGCAGGAGTGCAGGTTCATGTCCGATAAACCAACCCGCCAACACATGCTGGAAACAGCCACCACCCTGACGTGCGGCGACCGCAACGAAAGCTACGGCCCGCCGTTCGACAACCTGTCAGACTGCGCGGCGATGTGGACCTCGTACTTGAACACGAAGTATCGCAACACGAGCCTTGCATATAAACCGTGGCATCCCCGGTTTAAGATGGACGCCGAGGATGTCGCTTGGATGATGAGCCTTGTCAAGATGACGCGGTCCTTCCAAGAAGGATACCATGCAGACAACTACGTCGACAGCGCGGCCTACAGCGCGATTGCCGGCGAGTGTCGCGAGCAGCTTGAGGAGGACAAAGAATGAGGCCTATTTACGAAAGCGACACCGACTTATACAACGAGCGTGAAGTCATTAACGCCCTTAACGATCTCTGGCAAACTCAGTCTACCAAGCTTCCGAGATCGTACGGCCTTGACTACACGCTGACACGTGGCGGTCGCGTAACCGCCTTTGTGGAAATAAAGTGCCGAACAATACCATCATGGACCTACGACACGTACATGATTTCATTGGCCAAGGTTCTAAAGGCCAAGAGCTTGGGAAACAACGTCGGCGTGCCTGCTTTTCTGGTCGTACGGTGGAATGATATGGTTGGATATGTTGACCTTCGCATTGTTGCCTTGGACGTACAGGTGGGTGGTCGAAAGGACCGAGGAGACGAACAAGATATTGAGCCTGTTTGTATGATCCCCATCAAAGAATTTAAATCATGTATGAGGCCGTTTCTATGAAGGATCGATGGGACAATAGCACCAGCGACTTTCTGTTGAAGATGGACATCAACAACATCGAGACAGAATGGTCGGCACCGACGGAGTTCCCCGATCTGCGGAACTGCAAGACGATTGCCATTGACCTTGAGACAAGGGACGACGGCATCGGCGCAGGCAAGGGGCCGGGCTGGGCCACGAACGACGGTTACGTGGTCGGCATCGCTGTAGCTGCGGGCGACTTCCACGGCTACTTCCCGATCCGCCACGCCAATGGTCCAAATCTGGACATCAACATGACCCTGCGCTGGTTGCAGGAGCAGATGGCCACGCCGAACATTACCAAGGTTTGCCACAACGCGCCATACGATATCGGCTGGATGCTGGCAGAGGGGATCAAGGTCCAAGGACCGATCATCGACACCCTCATCGCGGCGCCTCTGGTGGACGAGAACCGTTTCAGCTACCGACTCGATCTACTGGGCAAAGATTATATCGGCATGCGCAAGGACGAGAAGATCCTCAAGGCGGCCGCTGCGGAGTGGGGGATCGACCCCAAGGCCGAGATGTGGAAACTGCCTGCGCGTTTTGTCGGCGGCTACGGTGAGCAGGACGCCGTCATGACGCTCAAGCTATGGGACCACCTGAAGGGAGAGATCGAGAAGCAAGACCTTTGGTCCGTGTTCGACCTTGAATCCCGCGTCCTGCCGGCTGTCATCGACATGCGGGCGACAGGGGTGCCAGTCGATCTGGATCGGGCCGAGCAGTCTCGAAAGATTTTGCGCGACCGCAAGAAAGAACTGCTGTCCTTTGTTAAAAACAAAACAGGCGTCGAGGTCGAGGTCTGGGCAGCGGACAGCATCAAGAAGGTGTTTGAAGAGCAGGGGATGCCATATCCTCGGACCGAGGCCGGAGCGCCGTCGTTCACCAAAGACTTCCTCAAGGACCACCCGAACGAGATCGCGCAGACGATCAACAAGATCCGCGAAGCGGACAAAGCGGACAGCACGTTCATTGACAGCATCCTGAAGTTCGAACACAACGGGCGCATCCACTGTGAGATGCACCAGCTTCGCAGTGACGATGGGGGCACAGTTACTGGAAGGTTCAGTTCCTCGAATCCAAACCTTCAGCAGATTCCAGCGCGTGATCCTGAAATCAAACAGTTGATCCGTGGCATCTTTGTTCCGGAAGCGGGGCAAAAATGGGGCAGCTTTGACTACGCCTCCCAAGAGCCTCGGCTGCTGACACATTTCGCTGCCAGCATGCCGCCTCGGATGCGCGGTGACATGGTCGATAAAATCGTGGCAGAGTTCCACGAAGGTAACGCCGACCTACACCAAATGGTTGCTGACATGGCAGGCATCAGCCGCAAGCAGGCGAAGACAGTCAATTTGGGAATTATGTACGGCATGGGGAAGGCCAAGCTGGCGAACCAGTTGGGAATTTCACAGGACGAGGCAAAGCACCTACTGGACCTGCACGAGGAGAAGGTGCCGTTCGTTCGGTCGCTGGCAAACATCGCAAGTCAAAGGGCCGAGAAGCAAGGGCAGATACGCACGGTCATGGGGCGACTCTGCCGCTTTGACATGTGGGAGCCGAGGAGCTTCGGCTACAACAAGCCTTTGCGGTACGAAGAGGCGGTCAAGGAGTATGGCACCGTTGGCCAAGGCATCCGCCGTGCTTTCACGTACAAGGCTCTGAACCGCTTGATCCAAGGTTCGGCCGCCGATCAGACAAAGCTTGCGTTCGCGCAGTGCTACGAAGCCGGCCACAAACCCATGCTGCAGGTCCACGACGAATTATGCTTTTCGGTAAGCAGCGACGAGCAGGCTCGCGAAATTACCGAAATTATGGAAAACGGTATGGACCTCAAGGTGCCAAGCAAGGTCGACGTCGCCCTCGAGAAAGATTGGGGCGACGTCGAGTAATCACTCGCCTTGAGTGCGGTTAAACAGTTCCATGTTCCGCATGCGGTCCATCAGGTTCCCGCCAAGTAGTTCCGGTGACGGCGCTTGGCGGGTTTCTGGTGCTGGTGCTGGTGCTTGAGTCGTAGACCCAGCCGGAGCTGGAACCGATTGAGATGACGGCACTTCAACCATCGCGCTCGGAGGAATAAAGTCCTCTCCGGTACCACCGGTGGGTGGCTGTACGGTGTCCGCTTCTTCTTGACGCCTGCGGCGATAAAGCTCAGGGTCCAGCCGTTCGCCACGGCGATTAGCTGACCGACGATTTAAGTCCCCCCACGGAACGCTAGTGGTTACACGACGCCGCCCCTCGACATTCTGTTGCATTGCCACGTCTTTACGGATTTCATCTGTAGCAAGGCCGGGAAAGAACTCACCTCGCATAATTGCGTTTACCTCTGCTTTTCCGAGGTTGCCTTTTTGAATCAAGTTGCGCCGGATCTGCTGGTCGGATAGTCCGAGCTCTTCATACGCGAGGATTTCGTTGTACAGCTTCGACTGTGAACGATACAGAGAGTCTAGGTACGTGTCCCATGCACTAAGCATGTCTTGTGGCGTGGTGTCCGCCCGACGAATCGCCCTGTACGCAACCTTTTTAGCGTCTGACCGCAGCGGCCCGTACTCGTACGCCGCAAACTCAGCGTCTCGTTTGAGGTCAATCTCCATGGGTGTGAAGCCGGTGATCTGACGTCCGACCTCTTCTGCCACGTTAAAGTCTTGGCCTCGAGTCCCCGGCGTGTTTGTCATGGCGCGGGTAAGCCGTCCCGGTTCAATATCTCCGCGTTGCCCTGTTGCGCCAAGCTTGACAATTGCGGGGACAACGGAGTCCAGAACATGCACAAAACCCTGAGAGGCTTTTGTCCCCCAAGAGTCGGATGGGTTGTAGACCTTCGCCCCTGTTTGCGTGACCCCACCACGCCCGATACCCATCGAACCCGGGCCGGACGCAGGGAGCGCATCCCGAACACGCTCAAAGAAGATCGACTCGGAGGCGAACGGATCAGCCAAAGCACCAACCATGTCATAAACGCTACCGCCAAGCTGCTCAACTTCGCTTTGGTTAAGGCGACCTCGCTCTTGATAGCCGCGGAGGGCGGCCTGCGCAGCGTCTGTCACAAACGAATACGGTGCGGTATAGCTGAGGTTGATGTACTTGATCTTGCCGTCGCCGCTAAACTCCAGAGGAACAAGGTCTTGGCCCTTTTGGAAATAATCGGCCTGTTCGTGCAAACGGTCCATCTGCTCGTCGGTCATTTCGGTGGACTCTTGGCCCGCCCGCACAATGGCCTTAGGAATAATCGTAGAGACAGTCAGAAGTCCGGTAAGACGCTGAGCGCCGTGGGCCCGCGTTGCTCGAACAAGTCTACGAGCAGCTTCTCGGCTTCCAAGGGCTGCGATCAGATCGTCGTCCACCTCGGCGGCGAGTTCTTTAACCCCTTGTTCGAGGATGTTGCCCATGTTCCGAATGTTTTCGGAGGCGAATGACGTGAAGTTACCAAAGGGCAGCAGTCGGTCGGCCTCTCGGACAGCCAAACCAATTTCGCTGTACGTGGGCATGAACTTTCGAGTGCGGTCTGCTGCGGCAGTCTCGTACGGGTCGAGCGTCCGCTTGGCCGCACCCCCACGACCTACGGCGGAGATGTCGCCAAGCATGTCCAGCTCGGACATCGTCCGGTCTACCAAGCCAGTGCGGTCCATCCAGTCAAAAATAGCTCGCTCGTCGTCGGCGCTGTTTGCCACAGATTTCACCAGCTCACGCAGCTTTGACTCTTCACTTAACAACACCCTTGCTTTCGCCAATGCGTCAGCGCCCTGCGTTGTTTTTTCAAAAAACTCAAGCATCGGTGCCATGACCGGGGTTTTTGTTTCAAGATTTTCGATGGTTTTTCTGAGCTTTTGCGGAGCGCCAAACTGCGGGCCTTCTTGTTGAATACCCTGCAGCGTTTTGAGTAGCACGTTGCTGTCGGTTACGCCGGCTAAGTCCAGTTTGCGGGCGAGTGCTTCCGTGCCTTCTTGGTCCAAGCCCTGTAGGCCGCGATACACTGTCAATAGCGACTGACCTTCTGACAGGCCAAACCCAGAAGGTGTGTTACCGCTTGCCACCGTCATGAGTTTGTTGCCGATAATATCACGAACCCGTGAGGCGGGGTTCGGGACAATGGTCATCTTCTGAGTCAGGCCCTTCATTTGATTGAGCATGGCACCCAACTGACTGATGGGGTTCATGTTAAGCTGAAGAGGAGCTGTCAAGCTGTCGTACAGCTCTTGAGGCACGTACATGCCGCTCAACTGTCCAAACCGGCCACCGACTACACTCTCAAGGTTTTCTTCGCCTAGCTTTACGTAACCTTCTCTCCGAAGGATGCTTTCCGCATCTTGAATTAGCTGGTCGTTGCTTTTTCCCGCGCCCAGAGCAAGGGAAAGATCAGCAAACTCATCTTCAACTCTGGCGCTTTTGGAAGAGCCGGGCATATATACATACGGCGGTCGTTTGCCTGTTTCGATTTCTGGCAGCGCACGTCCTGCCGGAACAGAGGCCTTAGCTTGTTGATCATAAAAACGCAGGCTTGTGTTGAGCGTTGCCATATTGTCCAACATGTATCCAAGGCGCTCTTTCGGGTCTGTCACCTCACCGAGCAGTGCGCGCACCGGCGCGTATTCCATGAGGTCTTCACGTTGCTGCAAAATCCCCTGCTCAAGCTTAAATATCGGTGTGTCTTTGGCAACAAGCCCTCGTTGTTTGCCCAGCACATCCTCCCGCACCGTGTTCAAACGGTTTTTAATCGTCCGTTCAATCACCTCAGGGGACAAGTCACCCCCCATCGGCTTAATATTTAACATGTCAAGAAGTGTTTCTTGGGCAGCGCGTCGAGCAAACTGTTCGTCCGTTCCTGCTTCACCACTTGTCATTTTGATTCGGGTTAGGACATCTTCTGCCTTTTTGAACTGCGGACTTTCCATCAGGTTTTTACCACCCAACGATTTGTAGAGCTGCTCGGGGTCAGTATGCAGCTGGTACAGACGTGTCAGGTGGCTTTTACCCGCCTCTCGGTTGGCTTTGATAATTTTAAGAGCTGCCTCCGCCTTTTCCTTTTGCGAGCCGCGCGGCAACATCCCCTCGGGAATACCTGCCTTTTCGGATACCATTGGCGATCCGGCAACAATGTCCTCGAGGTTTTTGATCAAGACGTCAGTCAACTGGTTGTCAACAGACACCAGCTCGTCGGCGATGTCTTGAAAATCATCGCCATATTTTTGGGCCAGTGGACGCCCTGCCGGCTGGTCAAAATAGCGCGTAACATCAGCCTGCATCTGCTTCATGAAGTCGGTTCGACCAGAACGCTTTGCAGATTCCTTAACAATCTTTCGAGACAAACGGTCATACCGAGACAAGGCGTTTGAAAATTCGTTTTGAAGCGACCGGTTGACACCCTGTACCTCACGCAAGTTCGCGCGGATTTTTGGTTCAAGACCGCCGCCCGGCGCGAAAAATCGAACGGCCTGCTTTTTTGCCGTTTGTGCGCCCGGCAGTTTTCCCGTGTACGTCCCAAGAACATCCCAGCCTTTCAGCGTGGCCTGCGCTGTCTTGGACAGTGCATCGCCAACCCCGGGCAAAGATCCAAGGGCCTTGGACCCTTCTCCGAGAGCCAACAAGCTGGTGTCAAACAGTGCGCCCAGCGCAGACGCTTCCGCAGCTTGACGAGCCCGGTTCCGAAACTGCCGATACGCCTCTTCTTGACCCGTCAAGCCCGTGTCTTTTTCCGTCTTCAAAGCTTCCGGAAGAAACTCAAACTGATCGGACAGCGTGGAACGGCCGGAGGATGAGACGATACCGTCGTACAAACCGCCGGCCAAGGCCGTTGTACCGAGAACCTTGGCCCGGTTGCCAAGCAACGCCTTGCCCGCCTTAGAGCGGCCAAACTTTTCGGCCGACTTCATGAACTTGCTGGCAGCGCCAAGGCCCTTCCCGGTCTTGGCCACTTGACCGGCGCGTCCCAGCCATCCGGCAATAGGTATGAACCCAGCACCAAATACAAGAAGATCTCGTGTGGTTTCACCCACCCCTGTGGTCGGGGCACCGATAAACTCTTCAGCGCTGTCAAACGCCGCAGACACGTCGTCGACGTAGTCTGTATCAAACGCGGCATCTATGCCGAGGGCAGCAAGCTCTCCAAGGCCTCGCCCAAACTCAACAGGCGCTGTCGCAACGCCGCGGGCGAACTCAGCGATGGCGCTTGGATCGTCTTCGTCTGAGCCATCCGCGCTGCCGGTTGTGGCGGCGACGCTCGGTGGAATGAAGTCCTCGCCGGACGTGTCCGGCAACCGCTCTTGGCTTTGCGCCAATACGGAAGCTGGGATAAAGTCTTCATCCATTTATCATCCTCACTCATCCGCCGGTTTGGTTTGACGAGTATACTTGCCCGTTTCCGGATCAACTTGCAAATAACTCTGACCCGGTAGAATAAAGCTCAACTCTCTGGAACTCCGAACTACCGGAAAACGCCCTGCTGAAGGGTTTTTAGGATCAACGTCTTTGTACATGTACTGTTGACCAAGAGAGGCCCGCGTCCGAGGATCTTCGATTGTGCCCTGTTTCCCAAGCGTGTCGACATACTCAAGCATACTCTTGTTTCTTTCGTTGGTGATATAGGCCTGCCGGTTGTTTCTATACTGCTCGGGAACGCCGGTGGTTTCAATAGATTCTCTAATGCTGTCTTCAACCATAAGCGCCTGTTCAGCAATGTTTCGGGCGTTTCTGAACCCTGCTCCTGCGCCACCTTCAGACTCCATGCCTTTAAGAATCACGTCACGCTCAAAGTCCAACCGCGATTCAGCCGCCCGCGCCGCAGCCTCCGCATCACCTTGCTGCTCAGCAATCGCCGACTCAAGAGCCAAGGTCTGAAGCCCGCGCTCCTGTTCCCGCCTTGCCCGCTCCTGCTCGCTCATGCCTTGCAGGCCGACAGCCGCACCTTGTGCGATGTTGGTCAGGGCGTCAGGGCTTTGGCCGGAGGCAATGGCAAGACCCATCATGGCAAGAGACATAGCGCGGTCCCGCGCCCGCTCTTCATCGTCTTCGCCGTAGATCTCCTTGAACAGCTCTATCTTTTCCTTGTAGCGGCTGCGGAGATCCTTTTTCGTAAGCTCGCCGCCGCCGCCGCCGCCACCGCCGCCGCCACCGCCGCCTGTGTCGGTGTCGGTGTCGGTGTCGGTGTCGGTGTCCGAAGCAGGGCCGTCTTTTGCCAGCTCTTTGTTCACTATATCCGCTGCTTTTCGCACATTTTTTGGGTCTAATGCGTTTGGCGGCAACAACTCTTCAAGGCGGCTTTGAGAGGCAGCAGCATCACCGCTCATTCGACGGTCTACAGCGCTCGCCGCTTCTTGGCGAGCGTCTTCTGCTGCTTGCGCAGCACTGATAACGCGTCGAAACTCTTCAGGCTCCATGTCAAACATCACGGGGTCCAGCTCCGTTGTAGCAGAAACCCCATGACGAATGTTTGAAGCAGCTTGGTTGTAAAGGCGGTCTGACTGTTGTTCTAGGTCGGCGGACACTGAGTCCATACCCAAAACAGAAGCCGCCCCGCCCAATGCGTCTAAACCAAGACCAAAACCTTGCTGAGCAAACCCGGCGATGTCACTTACAGGGCCTTCGTAAAAGTCTTTAGCAACCTTTTTTGCGGAGTCATAGACGGATGTACGAAACGCTTCTGACTCGTCTCTGCGACGGTTTCTTGGCGCACCAGACTGCGTTTTTGGAGGCCCGCTTACGCCACCGGGCGCGCCCGCCTCACCCGCACTAACTGATGTTTTAGGGGTTGGTTCTGTAGGAGAGTCCACCCTAGACACTGAATCGTTTACCAGATCATCTACGGTAGTAACATCCCGCTCTTCCACCTCATCCATCAAATAACTGCTGGGAGACAGGGCGAAGGGGTTTATATCCATTCCGGCGGCGAAGCGCTGCGCCGGGCTTCCTTGAGACATGGCCGGAAGTCCACCTGCAACTGGTCGACCCGGCTGCATCGGCGGAACGCGACCTAGACCAACCACGGGAGCGCCTATGCCGGGGACGGTTACAGAATCAGAGAGGGGCATTGTTGGGGGAGAAGCCATGGTTGGACCACCCGCCTGATACCCCTGCGCCGCCTGCATAAGCTCCGGTGACGACGCCATGATGCCACCCATGCTGCGCAGCTTGTTTCTTGCATTCGTGTTCATCATGCGTCTCCTTTACCCGCCACTGCCAAATAGGCCGGAGTTGGCGAGGCCATATGCGCCGATACCCAGACCCATGATCTGAGATGCGGGGCTCGCGGCCGGAGCCGCACCCTGCTGCTGCTGGACAATCGCGCTTGTGCCTGTCGGCGCACCTTGGAAGATGTCCGAGAAAAAGCCGAGCGATTGATACGGTGCCATGGTGGCTTGATACTGGTTCTGCCGCGCGGTGTCGAGATAGGCCTGTTCCTGCGCCTGCTGTTGTTGGCCCATGGACAAGGCGGTGTTGATGTCTTGGAGCTGCTGGCCTTGGAGCTGCTGGCCAAACCCCGCCATCTGCGCACCAAGCGCACCGAGACCTTGACCAAACCCTGCCTGCTGTGCCGCCGCCTGCTGGCCGAGCTGGCCGTAGGACGTGCCAAGCTGGCCAAGGCTGCTGCCGATCTGACCGGCTTGACCCGCTGCCGCAAGACCTGTTTGGCTCGCAGTGGTTCGCATGTCAGCCAACTGACCGGCGCCTGCTTGACCCAATTGACCTGCGGAAGTACCGATGTTCGCGAGCTGCCCAATACCACTTGCCGCTTGGCCTGCGCCAGACAACCCAAGCTGCCCGATAGAGCTTGCGGCTGCCTGCTGCCGACCCTGTGCCTGCTCAAAAGCAGATTGGGACCGCTGCGCCGCCGACTCAAAACCCTGCTGCCGCAAGCCACTC
>Ga0102930_1000672_pt1 | contig 11394 bp, 9 predicted proteins | sample SalPon1_B_H2O_MG_FD_84514 | JGI IMG/M metagenome (GOLD analysis project Ga0102930, IMG submission 84514) | Salt pond water microbial communities from South San Francisco under conditions of wetland restoration - Salt Pond MetaG R1_B_H2O_MG | ecosystem: Environmental > Aquatic > Non-marine Saline... | reverse complement strand
CCGTTGCTTCAAAGAGAATCCATCCATTAAATCAAGCTTGAAATTTTTACGAAAAACCCCCTGGGCCAGAACTAAAGTAGAACAACTGTACATTACATTTCAGAAAGATATTGATGGTAGAAAGAATTAAAATTAGGCTTTCTTCTGTCTTAGCTGCAAACCATATAGAAAATTTCTTAAGTACTGATCCATCAACTCTCTATACTGAGGTTGAGTAGGCCGCCGCAAAAAAGAGCTCAATTCATGTTTGCTTACTTTCTTTCCAGCAAGTTGAAATAACTCTATAATATCTTCAGATTTCAGTTCATAAGCTATTTTGAGCTTTTTCAAAACATCATTGTTGTTCAAAAAGAGTTCATTTTCAATAGGCTTCCCTTCTTTTTTCCCTCTATGGGCTACGATTAGACCATTAAGGAATGCGGCTAACTCATGATCTTCAAGCTCTACAAACGCTTCATCTTCATCACTTTTCAACCAATTACTCACCTCTGGCCTAGACACTTCAAAGCTTGCTAATTTAAAAAATGATATCATTTTAGAATCTGTGTATCCAAACGTGTAGCGAAGTCTTCTCAGGACGTCGTTATTAGTCATAGAGTTTTGTTTTTTTAATAATCACCAAATGTAATTCAGTGCAAGCTAATACTGACCCTCTCTTCAAAACTATTTTATGTTTGGATGCTGTAAGATCAAAATTTTACAGGATATTTTTAAAAATAAGATATTGCTTACCTTTGCTTTATGCATACTACTCCATTACCTCAACCCCATTATACTGACCTCAGGGTCACTCCAGAAGTAGCTCACCATCCCGATGATTTACGCAAAGCCTTAGAAACTTACCTTGGGCTATATGCTGATCAAATTTCAACTTATAAAATAGTGAAACGTTCTATTGATGCGAGAGCTAAACACATCAAATATCAACTAAGAATAGCCTATTTCTTAACAGGTGAGCAAGTGGTGTGGAGTCTTCCAAGAGAAAAAACCTATCAGCGCGTCACACCTCAATCCCAAAGTGTTCTAGTGGTGGGTAGTGGGCCTGCTGGACTGTTTGCAGCGCTAAAACTTTTGGAACTTGGTATAAAACCTATCCTTGTAGAACGTGGAAAAGAGGTAAGAGCCAGGCGAAGAGATTTAGCTAAAATCAATAAAGAGCACTTAGTGCATTCAGAATCCAATTATTGCTTTGGCGAGGGTGGTGCTGGTACTTATTCTGACGGGAAGCTCTACACCCGTTCTGGAAACAAAAACACGATCAAAACTATACTTCAAACTTTTGTGGAGCATGGAGCTAGTGAAGATATTTTAGTAGATGCTCATCCGCATATAGGCACCAATAAACTACCAGACATCATTACAAAAATGCGGGAGACCATCTTAAAATTTGGTGGTGAAATTCATTTTGAAACACGACTCACCGATTTTATCATCGATAAAAATAAGTTGGTTGGGATTGAAATCAATCATGAACAAAATATCTACGCAGAGGCTTGTATTCTTGCTACAGGACACTCTGCTAGAGATATTTTTTATCTTTTAGACAATAGAAACATCAAGATTGAATTTAAAACATTTGCTATGGGAGTTCGTGTAGAGCATCCACAGTCCCTCATAGACCAAATTCAATATAAAACTCCTGAACGGGGAGACTATTTGCCGCCATCAGCATACAGTCTTGTAGAGCAAGTAGATAACAAGGGAGTATATTCATTTTGTATGTGTCCTGGAGGCATTATAGCGCCTTGCGCTACTAGCCCTGGTGAGGTGGTAACCAATGGCTGGTCGCCCTCCAAGCGAAACAACCCTTATGCTAACTCTGGAATAGTAGTCACTATAGATGATGAAGAGCTGGCAGAATTTAAAGATTATGGTGCTTTGAGAGGCTTAAAATTTCAAGAATATATAGAAAAGAAATGCTGGCAACTGGCAGGAAAATGTCAAAAAGTACCCGCCCAACGCCTTCAAGATTTTATTTCAAAACGAAAATCAACTTCTATCCCTAAGAATTCTTATCAGCCTGGAACGACTTCTGTTGAAATGGACAGAATTTTTCCAAAAGCAATGACCAAACGACTTCGTGAGGGCTTCAAGTCATTTGCCAAAAAAATGAAAGGGTATGATCATCCTGATGCTGTGATTCTTGCTCCAGAATCTAGAACCTCCTCACCTATTCGCATCCCAAGAAGTGAAAGGACTTTGGAACATCCTGAACTTTATGGCCTTTTCCCTTGTGGCGAAGGTGCTGGCTATGCTGGAGGCATTGTGTCTGCTGCTATAGATGGTGAGCGCTGTGCAGAAGCAGCCCACCACAGCCTCTTGGAATTTGCTAAAATTTAGCCACCATAAAAAAAGCTACCTTACTAAAAAGGTAGCTTCTCTTGAATTAAAACATAAATAACTACTTTAGTCCGCTTGATAGATTTCTAGCACCCTTGCAGATGGATCTTTGATGTCTCCACACCATTTTGGCAACCACTGATAGGGCGTCAATTGAAAGTGAGATCCGTAGGTATTTTCAAATGTTTTTAAATAAAAGTAAGCTTCTTTTGAGGGTGGCTCTGGTGAATAGTTGAACTTTTTAGCTTGGAATTCCTCATCAGAAACTAGTGTTTCTACATAGTCTTTGATGACTTCGCTCCATGATTTTTGTTTGCTACTCACACTATCTGAAAATCCATTTTTACGTCTCCATAATACATCACTCGGAATGAGGTTTTCTTTCTCGAATGCTTTTCTGATAAGGTATTTTTCAATTTTGGTATCAGAGAACATTCTCTGTTCTGGTGGTATAGACATATAGAATCTTACAAAAGCTTTATCTGCAAAAGGCACACGTGCTTCCAAACCAGCATTGGAGATAGATCTGTCTCCACGTTTCATATCAAAAAACTGAATATCTTTCAGCAATCTTATTGATTCTTGCTGGAAGCTGTCAGAATCTGGCGCATTCTGAAAATACAGGTAGGACCCAAATTCATCTGCTGTTTCTCCAGAGAACAAGACCTTTACATCAGAGTGATCTCTCACATATTGAGCTACCAATTGATGACCTACTGAAGCTCGGATGGTAGTCACATCATAGCTGCCTAACATGTATACGGTATGTTCTAGCTGATCTAAAAAGTCCTGTTCTGTACATACAATACTGTGGTGCTTACTCCCTATGTGGTCTGCCACTTTTTGGGCAGCAGTAATGTCTGGACTACCCGCCAATCCAATAGAAAAAGTTTCTAATTGCTTCCCTTTTTCTTTTAGTTTTCTTGCCAAAATACCAGCAACAAGACTACTATCCAATCCGCCACTTAGTAAACACCCTAATGGTCTTTCACTCATCATTCGTTTTTCAACAGATTCTGTGAGAAGCTTATTGATTTGTGCACAATAATCATCTTCAGTAAGGTCTGAAGTTTTGTAATCGTGGGTAAAATAAGCCACAAAATCTCCTGCCTTAGACGTCCAGTAATGTCCTGGAGGAAACTGGTTGAGTTCTTTAGAAAAAGCTATGGCTTTACTTTCTGAAGAAAAATAAATTTCAGAATCATCAGTTCCCATATACATTCCTCTTACACCAAGGTGGTCTCTAGAGGCTACATAAAGATCTTTGGCTTCGTCATATAGTATAAAGGCAAATTCTCCATCTATATCTTCCAGCATTTGCTCTACCCCTACTGTTTTATATAAATCAATCAAAACTTCACAATCCGATCCTGTTTCTAGTGTGAAATTATACTTTTCAGCTAGCTCTAGATAATTAAAGATTTCAGCGTTAGCTACTAGCCATACTCCGTTTTTGTACATAGGTTGATTGCCTTTGGGTGTTAAACCATTAATAGCAAGACGATGGAACCCGAAATGTGTATTTTCTTTAATAGTTTTAAATTCTGAAGCATCAGGGCCACGATGCTTAATTTTCATAAATTCATCAATTAAAAATTGAGTTGGCTTTTCAGTATCGATGGCTGCAAAAATTCCACACATAATCTTTGTTTTTTCAATTATATGAAGCAAATAAAGGGTATTACTTAACGTATATCAACCATTTACTTTAAATTATTAAAAATAAATTTTAATTTAGCATTTTACTAAAAATTATAAAGATGATAGACGAAACAGACAGAAAAATCTTAAATATTTTAAGTGCTGATGCTAAAGCCTCTTTAAAATACATTGGAAATGCTTGTAACATGAGTCCTACGGCGGTTCATCTTCGCCTTAAAAAGCTTGAAGACCAAAAGATCATCACAGGGTCTAAAAGCATGGTGGACACTTACCAGCTGGGTTATCAAACTCAAAGTTTTATAGGTATCTATTTCAACAAAGCCAACATTTATAAAACTGTGAGCAAAGCTCTTTTGGCCATCAATGAGGTGGTGGAGTGCAACTATACTACAGGGAATTTTTCACTATTAGTAAAAGTGGTGTGTAGAGATAACAAACACCTCACTGAAGTATTGAGTAATAAAATCCAGATCATAGATGGCGTTGCTAGAACAGAAACTTTTATATGTTTGGAGCAGACTTTTAGCCGAGAAATTAAGTTTTAAGGTTTAGTCTTGGGCTGTTCTATTCAAAAATTTATTCCTTATGATTTGATTGACGGGCTTGTTGTGAATTTTGCTTTCCAGCCATGAAATAATATCCAGGTATAAAAAAGCTCTTCTTTCAAACGGGTCATCTTCATAGTTCTTCAATTTTTCTAAAGTGGTTTGAAATGCAGATTTTAAATCATGTGGATAAATATCTGGAAGTTGTTTTAAAAAATTGATGATTTCAGTTTGCACTTCATTGAGCTCATTCATTTTGATTAAAAACTTGTAAGTACTCTTCAATTGCGTTTCTAAATGATAATCCATACCTGCATCGTAATGAGCAAAAAGGCTGAGGATTCTTGAAAAACACATCAAATCTTCTCTCATAGATAAAGACTTATTTGAGATGATAAAATTCAAAAAGCGAATACATTCTTTGTTGTTTCCTACACAGAAATGCAGACTAGCTATTTTGTAATAAAACACCATCACATGATGCTCATCTATCCTGTTTCTGTAGCGTTTTATACCTTTTAGAATTCCATCTACCAGAGCTAAACCTTCCTCAAAAAGACCTTTCATAAAGCAAAGGTTAAGTTTATCTGTGTTCAGGTACAAGAAAACAAGACCTTCAATATTATCATCTTTAGGAAAAGATTTGCTTAGGATGTTGGCTTCAAGCTCCTCTAGCACGGCTTCAAAGCGTTTATGGTCTTGGATATAAAATAAAGATTCTAATAAGTATTGATTCCCTTTGAGGTACCACACAGGATTGAGAGTAATCATTTTTGGAAAATCCTGAAAGAGTTCAACCCATTTTTTAGAATATTTATAGCAGGCAGCAAAATCTTGAATCAGAAAGCTTAGCCATAAATTAGAATTATACAGCCAAAGTTTTTCTCTAAAGCCTAAAGATTTGATATCAAAGTCTGGTAAATTATTTTCAAAATAAGTAAGCACCTGGGTTTTCTCTTCGTCGTTTTTAACGTAACCAGATTTAAGAATAATACTATAGAGTTTTAATGAAAGATTGGACAATTTACCTGCAATTACATTCAAATCACTCACTGCATTGGACTGTGCTATAAGATCATCTGCCCTACTTTCTATACTCCTTGTGATGTATTGTGACTCTATAAGTTTTTCTAATTCCACAACTTCATACACCAAACTTTTTTCTTCATGGTTCAGGGCCAGCTCTTTAGCTTTGTCCAATAATTTTAAACTCTGTTTATAAAGGCCTTTATGGTATAAAATTGTAGCAAATTCAGTTTGCTCTCTTACCTGTGAACGTATATTTTGATGAAGCGGATTAAGTTTTAAACTAATTAAAATCTGCTTATAAAGATGAGCTTTCACATTAGCTAATTGCTGTTTTTTTACAATGCCTGTACTTAGTATGTCCTTTTCGTTATAGCGCACGGCTTTATCAAGAAAGTTGAACAGATTAAGGAATTTTGCGTCCTGATTACCTTCAATACGACCCACGTAAAGCTTAAATTGGCGTTTTTCAGACTTAGTTAATGTTTTAATGAGTAAAAATAAACTGTCTTTTTGATCTTTTATCATCAATGAAATAATTCGTTAAATACCTGTTTATCAAATATATACTTACTTTAAAACCTATTGAACATCGTAAAATGGTAAATAATGCATTAGGCATCAGCATATACTCTATATAGATTTGAATTTAAACTTAAAAATAAATTTAATATGTCGCAGCAAAAAGTTGATATTTTTGACACAACGCTAAGAGATGGTGAGCAAGTCCCTGGATGCAAATTGAATACTGAACAAAAATTAATTCTGGCAGATAAGCTGGATCAACTTGGTGTAGATATAATAGAAGCTGGTTTTCCTGTATCCAGTCCAGGAGACTTTCAATCTGTAGTAGAAATTTCAAAATTGGTGAAAAACACCTCTGTTTGTGGGCTTAGCCGAGCTGTTGAAAATGATATAAAAGTTGCGGCAGAAGCTTTAGCTTATGCCAAAAGACCAAGAATACATACAGGCATTGGCACATCAGACTCTCATATAAAGTACAAATTTCAATCTACTCGAGACAAAATTATAGACCGTGCCTATGCAGCTGTGAAATATGCAAAATCTTATGTAGAAGATGTTGAATTTTATGCTGAAGATGCCGGCAGGACAGACAATGAATACCTTGCAAAAGTTTGTGAAGCTGCCGTAAAAGCTGGTGCTACAGTGCTCAATATTCCTGATACAACTGGCTACTGCTTACCCCAAGAATATGGAGCAAAGATCAAATACCTGAAAGAACATGTAAAAGATATAGATAAGGCTGTTATATCTTGTCACTGCCATAACGACTTAGGACTTGCTACTGCCAATTCTATAGAAGGCATCATCAATGGGGCTAGACAAATAGAGTGCACTATAAATGGTATAGGAGAGCGGGCTGGAAATACAGCACTTGAAGAAGTAGTAATGATACTAAGGCAACATCCTAACCTTAGCTTTGACACAAACATCAACTCTAAACACCTTTATGCCATGAGCCAGCTCGTCTCTAAGCACATGGGTATTTCACCTCAGCCAAATAAGGCTATAGTGGGCGCCAACGCTTTTGCGCATAGCTCTGGAATACACCAAGATGGTGTCATCAAAAGAAGAGATACTTATGAAATTATAGATCCTGCAGACGTAGGAGTTACAGAGTCTGCTATTGTTCTAACAGCAAGAAGTGGCAGAGCAGCATTGGCTTATAAAGCAAAAAACGTAGGTTATAATTTAACCAAGTTACAATTGGATGAAGTTTATCTTAATTTCTTAAATTTCGCCGATCAAAGAAAAGAAGTTAACGATGATGATATACACCAGATTATTGAAACAAGTACAGTATATGGTGAAATCAAAACAGCATAAATAAAGAATTTAATGAGTAAGACATTATTCGATAAAGTGTGGGATGCACATGTAGTACATGAAATAGAACATGGCCCACAAATATTATACATAGATAAACACCTGATCCATGAGGTAACAAGTCCACAGGCTTTTGAGGAATTGGAAGAGAGAAATTTACCGCTTTTTAGGCCTCAGCAAGTCGTAGCAACGGCAGATCATAATACACCAACAGTAAACCAACACTTACCCATCAAGGATGAATTATCCAGAAATCAACTCAAGAGGCTTTCTGAAAATTGCAAAAAAAACAACATTCAACTATATCCATTAGGCCATGAATATAATGGCATAGTCCATGTGATGTCTCCAGAGCTAGGCATTACGCAGCCAGGCATGTCTATAGTATGTGGAGACTCTCACACTTCTACACATGGCGCTTTTGGAAGCATTGCTTTTGGGATAGGCACTAGCCAGGTAGCGCAGGTCTTTGCTAGCCAATGCCTCCTCCTTACCAAACCAAAAAGTATGAGGATAACCGTGAACGGCACTCTGAAGACTGGAGTATTGCCTAAAGACGTTATCTTGTACATCATATCTAAAATAGGCACCAATGCTGGAACAGGTTATTTCTGTGAGTATGCAGGAGAGGTGTTTGAAAATATGTCCATGGAAGGACGCATGACTGTCTGTAACATGAGTATAGAAATGGGTGCACGTGGTGGCATGATAGCTCCAGACCAAACTACTTTTGAGTATGTGAAAGGTAGAAAATTTGCCCCAAAAGGTCAAGAATGGGACAACCAGTTGGAGTATTGGAAAACTTTACCAACAGATAAAGATGCTGTTTTTGATAAAGAATTTGAATTTGACGCTGAAGATATTGCTCCTATGATTACTTTTGGGACAAATCCAGGAATGGGTATCAAAGTCTCTGGTCATATTCCTAATCAAGAGGATGAGTCTTTAGATAAATCCCTAAATTATATGGGATTCTCTAAAGGTGAATTTTTGATAGATAAGCCTATCAATTATGTGTTTATAGGTAGCTGTACCAACTCAAGAATTGAAGATTTTAGAGTAGCCGCTAATTATGTGAAAGGGAAGAAAAAAGCAGATCATGTGACGGCATGGCTAGTACCTGGAAGCAGACAAGTAGCACAGCAAATAGAAGCTGAAGGACTAAAAACAATCTTCACAGAAGCAGGATTTGAACTAAGGCAACCCGGTTGCAGCGCTTGTTTGGCTATGAATGATGATAAAATCCCGTCTGGAGAGTATTGCGTTTCTACCTCGAATAGAAATTTTGAAGGAAGGCAAGGACAAGGCTCTAGAACACTTTTAGCCAGCCCACTACTTGCTGCCGCTACAGCTATAGAAGGTAAGATTGTTGATATTACAAAACACTTGAATTGATATGGAAAAATTTATAAGCCTGACCTCCAAAGCAGTACCACTACCACAGGAAAATATAGATACAGACCAAATCATACCTGCTAGATTTCTGAAAGCGACTAATAAGAAAGGATTTGGAGAAAACTTGTTTCGAGATTGGAGATATGATCGTGATGGAAAATTGAACGATTCCTTTGTCCTTAATGATACAATGTACTCTGGAAAAATACTTGTAGCAGGTCATAATTTTGGCTGTGGCTCTAGCCGCGAACACGCCGCTTGGGCTCTTAGTGATTATGGGTTTAAGGTGATAGTTTCTAGTTTTTTTGCTGATATCTTTAAGGGAAATGCACTTAATAATGGGGTATTGCCTGTACAAGTGAGTGAAGAGTTTTTAAAGCTTTTACTCAATGAAATATCAAAAAATCCTGAAAGTGAAGTTGAAATTAACCTAGAAGAACAATACATAGAATTAAAATCTAAGGCTGAAAAAGCCTATTTTGAAATCGATGCTTACAAGAAAACCTGTCTTATGAATGGCTATGATGACATTGATTTTCTACTAAGTAAAAAAGCAGAAATAGAAGAATTTGAAGCCCATAGAAAATTAGCTCGCGTTAGCGATTGAACGGCATGTTTGAGCTCTTTTTTCTTCTTTTTCTGAAGAAAAAAAGCGAGTAGTGAAAGCGCGATCCTTGGTTTTTTTAAAGCCAAGAGGAACGCCCAAATAAATATACATAATACATCTTGACACATGAAACTAAAAATTGCAGTATTACCAGGAGATGGTATTGGACCAGAAGTCACAGAGCAAGCTATGAAAGCTTTGAATGCGATAGCCTTAGAATTTAACCATCAATTCTCTTTCAAAATGGCTGATGTAGGCGCTATTGCGATAGATAACTCTAAAACGCCTCTGCCAGACAAAACGCTTGAGGAGTGTAAAGCCAGTGATGCCATTTTATTTGGCGCTATTGGAGACCCTAAATATGATAATGCTGAAGGGGATATACGTCCTGAGCAAGGCTTATTAAAACTTAGAAAAGAGTTAGGCCTGTTTGCAAACATAAGACCCGTAAAGGCTTTTGAAGCACTACTTGAATTTTCTCCACTAAAAAAGCATCTTATAAGAGGGGTGGACATTAGTATTTATAGAGAACTTACAGGAGGTATTTATTTTGGGAAAAAAGAAACAGCAGCAGATGGCAGCTATGCTTCAGACCTGTGTGAATATTCTGTTACTGAAATTGAGCGAGTAGCTCATCTTGCTTTCAAAGCAGCTATGAGCCGTCGTAAAAAGGTAACTTTAGTAGATAAAGCTAATGTTTTAGAAACCTCTAGATTATGGAGAAAAAGTGTTACTGAAATCGCAAAATCTTACCCTGAAGTTGCTTTAGAATTTCTATATGTAGATAATGCAGCGATGCAAATGATACTTAACCCTAAACAATTTGATGTCGTTCTTACAGAAAATATGTTTGGTGATATTATAAGCGATGAAGCTAGTGTAATTGGAGGCTCCATAGGACTTCTACCTTCAGCCTCTGTGGGTGAGAAGCATGCCTTATTTGAGCCGATACATGGCTCTTATCCTCAAGCTACTGGGCAAGGCATAGCAAATCCACTAGCTGCTATTCTCTCCGCTTCTATGCTTCTAGAACATTATGGTCTGTATGATGAAGCTGAACTGATAAAAGAAGCTGTTGAGAAATCTCTAAAACTCGGCATCACTACTCCAGACTTGGGAACTAAGCATGAAGGTATTACTACATCTAAAGTGGGAGATTTTATTGCGGATTTCATCAGCAATCCATCCGACTCTAATCATAATTTTTCTAACATACACATTGGCCAGTCAACTATTATTTAAACAATGTTGATTTGACATGCATTAACACCTAAAACACCTATTTGATAAATTTACCAAACAGGTGTTTTATTCAGGAAACTTTGCGTTTATTTCCTCTAAACATAGGTTCCCAATACTGCCTTGATGTGAATGTGCTTTAGCGCTTCCAACTTCATAGCTACCGTCATTGATTTGTTTGCCTATGGTTTGATAAGCTTCCCTAAAACTTACACCATTTTCTACCAGAGTGTTGATTTTATCAACCGAATACATATACTTATATTTTGGGTCAGATTCATCTATGGGTTTGATGATAACCTGATCAATAGCATAATTGAATATGTCAAGAACTGAAGTTGTAGTTTCTAGTCCAGAAATCATGTTTTCTTTCAGAAGTTGAAAATCTCTGTGGTACCCACTCGGAAGATTGTTAGTAATAAGAACCATTTCCGAAGGTAAGGCCTGAATTTTATTGCATTTACCTCTTATCAATTCAAAAACATCTGGATTTTTTTTGTGAGGCATGATGCTACTACCCGTAGTCAATTCATCTGGAAAGCTTATAAAGTTAAAGTTCTGGCTGTTATAAAGGCAAATATCCATGGCAAATCTAGATAAAGTATTGCTGAGGCTTCCAAGTGCCATAGCTACAGTCCTTTCGCTTTTACCTCTACTCATCTGGGCTGCGACTACATTGTATTTCATGGTGGAAAATTGTAAAGCTTCAGTGGTGATTTCTCTATCTATCGG
>Ga0102930_1000671_pt1 | contig 11396 bp, 12 predicted proteins | sample SalPon1_B_H2O_MG_FD_84514 | JGI IMG/M metagenome (GOLD analysis project Ga0102930, IMG submission 84514) | Salt pond water microbial communities from South San Francisco under conditions of wetland restoration - Salt Pond MetaG R1_B_H2O_MG | ecosystem: Environmental > Aquatic > Non-marine Saline... | reverse complement strand
GGAAGCGCATCCGCTATCACAAGGAAAAAGTGCAAGTCGATGCATATTTTGATAGTGCGTTGCAAGATGATGTGGAAGTCTTTGCCTACGTACCGCATCTAGAGGAAGATTTCTCGGTGGACATGTCCTTTGTTGATCGCCTCCAGTTTGACACGTCACAGCAAGAAAGCACACACACATACAAGACACCCTCGCTCAGAGTGCGTACACCACGGAAAAAAGGGCGCCCGCGTACGCATTTCAAAAAGTATGATCGGAAACCTACTGCATACAACAAGTTTGTGCAAGAGATGTTGCCTTTTGTGGATGAAACACTGGATGTCAATACGCGTATGCAAGTCGTGGCCAAAATGTGGCAAGATCACGGCAAACATCACTGATTTTCCGTTTCTTGTTGGCCCAAGATACTGATGAGGATAAACTGTGCGGTGTTTTGGAAATGCGCTAAAGAACTCAACGTCTCGATGGTTATGGTAGTTCCTTCTTCGATATCTATCATACCCACATCATCCATATTTGTTTTGGAGCACTTGATGATAATGTCGTACACTTTGTCCACGTACGCCGTCATGGCCGCATGGTCATCTTGTTCTTCTTGACGTGGCACCGGAATCATGTCGATCAACCAATACATCATCTGCATGGATCGGGGATGATCGATTAGACCTGCAGATATTTCGTCGCAAATCTTGTTTCTCACGTTATCGTCTAGTGTCTGATGCATCGCCTTCATATAATAAAGGTGTTCCAGTTGATTGGCGCGTACCATGCTGATCCACAACATTCCGTTTTCCGCATCCGCATCGAGGAGAAACCCAGAGGTATCAGCACCTTTGGCATTAAAGAATCTCAACAAAAGAAACATGAGACGGCCAGGATCATAATCGGTGGGCGGTATGAGGGAAGTCGCGATGTCCCGGTAAATTGAGCTGAGACTCTCTATCATTTTCCTTCGGGCAACATGCTCTTTTTTTTGCACGAGAAAAGCATCGGTCATCAACGATATGATGCAGGCGAGACCGTTGAAATGGGTATGAGGTCGGATGAATGCGCGAAAGGTGTGCGAGATAATGTCCGCATCTCTCACCAGTATCAAGCACGGGTTGCAGCGCATATACAAGGAAAACAAGAGCTTACTTTCTTTTGTGACGGCCGAGAACAAACACGTACAATCGGGGTTGAGCCGTATCCAACTCGATAAGGAATCTTTTTCGTAGTATCGAAGAGTCTCGTCGGTCATGCACACGTGATGAAAATGTTTCATATCGTCGTGTTTTAACAAAGGTGCTATATGGTCGAATAATATTCCCGAAGGCAGATCCTGTAGTGTCAACATTGTTTTGTGTTGCTTTGACTTAACTATAGCAAATTTTCTTTTCGTAAATAAAATGACTAGTACAGAAACCAAGAGAGCCCTTTTGTTCGGTATCAACTATGTGGCATGCAATGACTCGAGCGTGCGTCTGCATGGATGCTGCAATGATTGCGATCTCATCAAAAACGTGCTGCTCAAAAAAGGTTTTGCGGAAGACAAAATAGTGGTGGCTAAGGACGAGGAAACCCTGTCCAAAACGAGCAAAGAAGGTATATTGGACGAACTATACACGCTCGTCAACCAAACATGGAAGGAAAAGCTGGAACAGATCGTTCTTCATTTCAGCGGACACGGAAAAATGTTTGATCGATCCATGGGTAACATGGATATCGAGATCAACACCATCATTCCCTGGGACTTTCAAAAGAGTGGTGTCATTCCCGACTACAAAATCCATCGTATCTTGGCGCAGGCGAATCCCGACACAAAGATCGTTTGTATTTTTGATTGCTGCCACTCGGGAGAAATGGTGAACCTGCCCTACAAATACTTTAAGAGTTCGGAAATGGCCGATGGGTCTTATGCCTCCGAAGACACACAAAACCACACGTTCCGAAGGCAGCCCAATATTCAGGGCGAAATCATCACCATCAGCGCGTGCAAGAACGAACAGACCGCAGCGGGATCTTTCAATTTGAGGAACGAAGGCGAGCATTCCGGGGTGTTATCTACTTATTTGTCCAAAGTGTTCCGTGAAAACACGTATGGGCAGATAAGCCTGTCCACATTGCTGGAATCATTGCAATCTTACGTAAAAGCGCGCGGCTTTCACCAGGAAACGGTAGTGTGCGCCAACGAGGAACTACACGCAGACTCGGTATTGTTCTAGTGTACACGACATATTGATACCGCTGAAAAGTATATAAGGAGAAGAAGCGTATACATGACAATGCCAAAATGTGGACACCTCAACAAAGAGACGCGTGGATCTTGCGTGCCAAAAGCAGCAAGGATGTGCGTCAAGGTATGTCTTCGACGTTCACATTTAAGAAATATCCCAAGCAGAATACACCGGCCGGTCCGAGCGTGCACGAAGAAAAAATAAGCGCCATGACACAAATGCTCAGTGATATCATTTACGACAGTGAAGACAAACCCATCTTTCGCAAGCTCCCTCTGCATGTCTATCGTAGTCTCGTGGACAAAATCACCGATAACCCCTTTTTGAATTTCTACTATTACTTTGGGTACATCCACGTGATGGTCAAGGGAAGCAATGCCTACGCTTACCTCATGAGCATGGAGCATTTTCGCAAAGATTTCCCCTTTTCCGACCTAGATATCGTGGTGGCCATCGACCCGAAGCTCGAGCGCGGCGTTTTCGAGAATATCCGTGACCAACTCAAACTCGTCATCTTCCAAGTCATGTCGCTTCACAAAAAAACGATCGATCACATGTTTTTCTTTGCGCAGTCCAACCCTGCTATCCGGGGGATTATCATGGATGACGACGATATAGAGTGCTTTAAACAGGCATACCAGAATGCGACAGGTCATGTCAAGACAATTTTCAATGACAAAGAGATGCGAAACGTGGCTTCGCGATACAGTTTCGTGATCACCGATTGTGAAGATGATGAGGATCATGTGGTCAAAATAGAGGTCCCGCATTTTGAAGGGTGTAACAAGATCCCACTCCATCACACTCCTGTCTTTTGCTCGTACAACAATTGTATCGACACCTCGACACCGGAGTATAAGCATCACTTTGATCTGTTTCGTATCAAGCTAAACAACATTCTCGTGGATCAGGACAAGCCACCCTCCACAAAACCTCCGCGCGTCAAGCTTACATTGAGCGTTGGGGATGACGATACGGTCCGTGCGTCCTTTGATTACGAGTTTCCGAAACAGAAACAACAATATACCACTTACGCGAGCGACTTGGTCGACATCAGTCTTCTGCACTATGATGACACTGAACTTGTCAAGCTTTGGGAATCCAAAGAATTATGGAAGATCACGGATCCGTGCACCGGAATAGAGTTGTACGTTCCCCATATCAACGAGCTGACCCGAGATCTCAAAAATATGATATACCTTTACGACTGTCCCGATTCAAAACGCGATAAGAGATGGCGGAAGTACCAGATCATGAAGCTGGTGTGTGATGAGTACAATAAAACGCTCGGTAACACAGGTGACCAAACTATGTAAAAAAGATAACAACAGTATTATGATTACAAGAGTTGACGCGCCTGCATCAATATTTGTCCGAGCACGTTTGCACCGCCGTCCTTCTTCACACCCCAAAATCCATCGGGAAATCTGGGGAGTTTTTCGATCAATATGGCATTATATGTATCGTGGAGTACACGGAGTAATGTAGCATTTTGCCGGAATTTGAGTAAAATAGCCTGCTTCATGACCTCTACGCGCCTTCCTTTATCGGTCCAGGTTTCTAATTCTGCATTGGACATTCGTATCCTTTTTCCTTTTTGTTTTGCTGCCATTCCCGTAGGACAGTTGCTCCGGGAGAATTGTCGCATTATATCACGTGCATCCGGTCTCTGTGCAAACTTGTGGGCTTGAAAATACGCTTCCGAAGTCCCGTATTCGATACCGTCTTCTACGATGATGCATGGGAAAAAGTTGGATAATACGCGTGCTGTATCGTCTTTTGAATTAGAGTGGAAAATGAGCGCATTGTTCGGGTAGAGAGCGAGCCAGTCCTTTTTCACGGTACTTATATCAATGTTTGATTGTCTTTGTCGATGTTCTTGCGGTGGCGGAGTGGAAGATGCCAATGCGTCAATCACCGTGACAAAGTCACGAGAGGTCGCTATGTTGGGACTCTCATATTCCAAGCGCTGAATGCGACTCAACTCTTGATCGACGGTACTTGACATGTTTTTTCTAGAGATATAAGCGACGTACTTTTGTAGATGATCGAAATGTGTTTGGGCTTGACGCAACTGCGCAGCGGTATTCAATTTTTCATGTGACCATCTTGCGTATAATTTTGATACGGCGATCATGGCGTTGGCCCGCAAGCGTTGGGCGATATCATACTGTTTGTTATTTTTTGGTTTGATGTATCTTCGGTTCTCGGTTGTGTACTGCTGTCGTGGAGCATCGTGATTATTTTTGGTGGTGGACATCAAAAGAAGGGGCGCATTGTCGGTCCGGTGACTTCCACACAACGATTGGTTTTGGGGTTGATCACTTTCGTGCCCTTGCATCTCTTGTTGTTGGGATTGGCAAGGATTTGTCCAGCTACTGACGATTTGGGGACATATGTATGGGTGAGCGGATGGTAGATGACATCTTGGCTACCGGACATTGTATAATATTTAGTGATTTTTTATGACAGCGTATAAAAATTTCAATCATCACAAAATAGATGATAAATATAAATTCGAAAAAATTGTATTTTTCCTTTATGGTAAAGCAATATGACTGTCTTATAGTGCATTTTCTCTCGAAATTTTGAAGTAATATACATTATATGAATCATTGTCAAACATATGTAAAGATGGCATCTAAAAGCGCTCCGAAAAAAAAATAAACGCCCAGATGTATCAAAACGCATATCCTAGATAGTATATTTACCCTCGAAAACCTAGTCAAAGGATCCCTACATAATTTACGTTCTTATCATACAAGCATTTATAAGACATTTTTTTATGACAGGAATACATCGTTCTTCATGTGTTGGTAAAAAAGTGGAACATTCTAAAGTGAACCGACTATAATATAATATAAATTTCGTATATTTCTCTTAGAGGGTGGCTATGCACGCGTCCAAGGAAATGCATGATTTCGTCGTAAAAAGGATATTGTCGCAAATCGATTCTCATCTCGATTACAATTCTCTGAGCAGAAACCCAGCTCTTTCGAGCCGCTATGTAAAAGAAAACATTGACAAACCTTGGGATTTCGAGTCTTTGAGCGCAAATCCTATCTTAGAATGGGACGTGGTGAGAGACAATCCAAACAAGCCATGGTGTTGGTCTTTTTTGAGTCAGAATCCAAGTATGACATGGGATATCGTCGATAAAAATCCTGAAAAACCTTGGGTTTGGTATAATCTTAGCAGAAATGCGAATATAACCTGGGATATCGTCGTGAATAACCCGAATAAACCATGGGTGTGGTATTCTTTATGCTTCAACCCAAACATCACCGTAGACATTCTTCGTCGTCATCCCGAAAAACCTTGGAATTGGCATGCCCTTAGCTATAATAAAAATATGACATGCGATTTTATCCAAGAAAATTTGGATAAAGTTTGGTCTTGGAATTGTGGACTGAGTTATAATCCCTACATCACATGGGACTTTATCAAAAATCATTTACACAAATGTTGGGATTGGTACGAATTGAGCCGACATCCCAACATCACATGGGACGTTATCATGAAAAATCCTCAAATGCCGTGGGAATGGTCTGCCATAAGTCAAAATCCAAATATAAAATGGGAAATGATTCAAACACATTTGCATAACCCCTGGTCCTGGCATCTTTTGAGTAAACATGCAAATATAACATGGAAATGTATCATGAACAATTTAGACAAACCTTGGAATAAGCAAAATTTATTTATGAATCCTAATATGACTTGGGACATAGCTAAAGTTAATATTATGACATCGATCGAAATGTGTGTGTATAGCAGTAATCCCAATGTGACTTGGGACATCGTCAAAAATAATCCTCATGAAAGTTGGAATTTGAGCAATATCTTGCGCAATCCGTCTTTTTTGACCTCGCAATGGGAAGCCGAAAGATACAGTAAACGACACATCGCGGCGTTCAAGATACAAAAACAGTTTCGGAAATCTATCGCGGATCCATCCTACGTATTGTGCAAAAAACGTTTATTGCGCGAATTCAGTTGCGATGTCGAGTATTGGAATTCTATTTAGCTATTGTATTTATTGTGCAAAGAGAGATAAAGCTATCCTTATTGAACACACAACGCATTTTATGAGGATACTTTGGTGGCATGGTCGCGGGTGTCCAAGAAAATACGAACGAGTTGTAAAATCACAGTGCGGGAAAAAATTGAAACCATTCATCTTCGAACTGCATCATGTATTTTACACATCCGTTTCATTCAATCATGCTGGAACATAATTTGTCATTGTCGAACAAAAATATATGCGATAAAAACAAGTATCAGATTTACTCTATTTTGAATCCTTTGACCGTCACGAGAATAAACAAGAATGGTAAGACATTCGAGCAGATCAAAAAAGAAATCGATGACGAAAATGAAAAGTTTATGTTTCGTATATTCAATCCACCGTATGAGTTGCTAGAGACGGTTGCCATGCGATTCGCGTGCCCCCACACTCTGTATGCGTTTCTTGTGAGCGTCACAGATACGACAAATGTCATGCGACTCTTGCATGCTTGGAAGGACAGACACCATCAAAATCAAGCTGCTGAGAGAGAAATGGAGGAAGCTGAAAAAAGAGAAATCGCCTCTGCTCTCGCAGTAAATTCATTGAAAAAGACGGGACAAAGATCTCTGCTTGAAAACGTGGCCATTTTGAACTTCTTTATGGATCTGATAGAACTTCCGCAACATTCTTGATGCAAACAAGAACATGGTAAAAAAATATTTATTCGAAACCATTTTTCCTTTTTCCTTCATCTCCTTTGGCAAAAAACCTGTGTAAAGGCGTAAAATTCACAGCACGCGGCATATCATCTCTATAGCTTGTTGTTTCTACTTTACATAGTGGTGTCTGTGAATTTTTTAGATCACTTTCTACACGTCGCTTTTTGTTGGGGTGATGGTACTCCATGTTGTTGCTTTTAGATGAATAGTCTTTCCGTCTTATATCTTTTTACAAGTGAAAATGTATCGAGAAAAAAATGAAATCTAAAACACTTTAGTTTTTTCAATACGCACGTCACGCTTACTCCTTTTCTTCGTCTTCTTCGCTTCCTGACTCTTCTTCGGGGTAATCTTCCTTCTCCATAGCCTTGGGTTTTTCTGCGGGTTGCTCGGCAGGCTTCTTTGACTTCTTGGGTTGCGTCACGATTCCGTTTTGCACCTTGTACTCATTCCATGCCTGCGAGGCCATCGACAGACGCTCACGCACATCCTTGCCCACACCCGCCGTCTTGAGCTCATCCATCTTCTTCTTGATAAAGTTGTTGAATTCGGTAGGCGCACGCTTTTCCTTGGGTGGTCCACTCGCGCCCTTGGAAGACCGCGACTTTTTCTGTCCTACGCTCTTGAGTACCTCCATCGCCTTGTTATTGTCTTTGAGGTCCAGTGCGGCAATGGCATCGTTGATCTTTTCCATGAGCACATTTTTGGTGAGGGAAGAAGAGGCCATATTGAATTCTCTGGGTGATTGTTATGTTTTTGTATACTTGGTTTGTCTTTAAGCTGTTTTTCAATTTTTCGGTATTATTTTTTCTGTATCGCAATAATATTATCTTTCTAGCATTGAGGATTGATATCGTTCAGTTCATTATAATACAACATGACAAGATGGATAAACCGTAGAACATACATGACATCGTGCAAGAGACACATCGGTTTTCTTCTTCGTGTCGTGATCGGGAATTCTCGTTGGTACCGCTATGGACATCTATGTGATGGATGATGTCTCGGCAAAAAGGGCATTCCAGAGGACGTAATCCCGTTTTCCTCTCCATCTCGATATGCTCAGGAACATAGGGTCCATTCCATCGAATATGTTCGACGTATCTGGCCCAGCATTCCGCACAGGATTCATGCCCGTCTTTCGATAAAGGATAAGACGCATCTTTGCTGTGGTATTTGATCATTTTGCTCTTTTTCTCAAAGCAAATAGGACATTCTACGAGACCTGTCATCTTTCTTCTTGTATTTTTTGTACATAATTCGCCACCACACGTGCCACACATTTTGCATCTCGGGGCTTGTTCAGGAATCCATATGAAATGCGCATGGATCCATTGATTTCCTCCTCCGATGCACCGATCGCTTTCAACACTTTACTCCCTTGTCCCTGCGAGCATGCACACCCTGTATTGACATAAATGTGGTGACCGTCTTGGTTCATTTTTTGAATCAGCGTTCTGCTGTTCACCGGTAAACCTACGCACAAGGTATTGTAAAGCCCCTTTTCCGGATCGCCAAAGACTTTGAACTTATCGTCACCCAAATATGTATTCAACAGGCGCAGTGTATCATCTCGTAATGTCCTCACCGCATCCGACTCTCCCTCTTCGATACGTTTGTAGCATACTCGAAGCGCGGCGACCATGGCGCACACGCTCGCGATGTTCTCCGTTCCAGCGCGATAGCCCATCTCTTGCTTTCCTCCTCGCAGATAGGCGTTGATGTTCAGATGTCTGTTGTTCCGAATGAAAAGGCACCCGATGCCTTTGGGTCCGTGAAACTTGTGACCACTGAAGGACGCGCTATCTACACCCAACTCTTTAAGATTGATCTTGTATTTACCTAGGATTTGAGTCATGTCTGCATGTAAGAAAATGCCATGTTCTTTGGCCAAACGTAGGATAGCTGGCATATCTTGTAATGTTCCCGTTTCGTTGTTGCCCACGATGATGCACATCATGACGATGCGCTCGCCTCTTTCATGCGCATTTTTCAAGATGTCTTCGATGGCATCTAGTCGTACGTAGCCCGTCTGTTGCTGCACAGGTGCGATGTGTAGTTTTATCACGCCTTTTTCCGTCAGTTCTTCGAGAGGTTCGGTGACCGAAGCGTGCTCGATAGGCGTGGTGATGACGCCTATATTATTTTTGTTATTCGATTCCTTTTGCGCAGTGGAGGAGAAAAAATCCACCAGGCCGTGAATGATGGTATTGTTCGACTCCGTAGATCCGCTGGTGAATACCAGCTCACTCTTGTCACAACCCACCAGTTGCGCGAGCTCCTGCCGCTTTTCTTCCAAGATGTACCGGCTGCGTCTTCCTCCGAAATGATACGAGGATGGATTCGAGCATCCCATCTGCGCGCCCTGGACCCACGCTTCTATACTCTTTTGGCTCATGGGCGTAGAGGCGTTGTTGTCCGCATAGATGCAGCGCGTCTTATCACGTTCTTGAATTTTCTGGAATACCAAAATGAAGAGATTGAGAACCAAAAATATACCTATCAAAACTCCGAGAAGTTGGATCATTCTACTTACTTTATTGCATTTTTATTTTTTTCTCGCCGAATGTAAATATACACCGCGCCGGAAACGGAAACATGATCAATATATTTTTCTTTCTAGGTGCATTATTCCTACTCATCGTGGTCGTCGGCATGGTAGCTCTTTTTTATTATCGCATGTACGAAAGCCTCAACAAAGTAGCCAGCGAAGAGGAAGAGCGAGCGCGCAATACGAACACCACTCAAGAGCGACTGGAAAAGAAATTCAATGCGCGTACAGACACGAATGAGAAGCTGCTGCAAGATGTCGAGAAAAAGCACATGCAGCTCTTGGACACGCATGACGACAAGATAAACGAAAATAAGGAGGCTATCACGCAAAACCGTAATACGCTGAAGAAAAACAAAGAAGAAACCGAAGCCAGTATTCGAGATATGGGAGAAAAATTAGGCTCGGAAATCTCCATTTTGGATGAAGATATGAATAATGTGTTTGAAGAATTAGACGAATTTGGTAATGAATTCCAAGATTATCGTCAATTCCAAGAAGAAACCACCAAAGAATTAGAGGGTTTGCGTGATAAAGATGTGCGTATACAGGATGAGATGGTTAAAAAATTAAACACCAACTACCGATTTTCCGACGATGATAAAAATCAACTGGAAGTCACGCATCCGGCTTTGAGCAAGGATGACCAAGCGCTGAAAGTGAGTAATCTGCTTTTGGATAACAACCTAAGTCTCTCGCCGACTTCTATGTTGCGATTCGGGAGCGCACATGGAATGGCCTTCGACAAGAACGGTACGCTCAGTATTTTCAAAGTGAATTCGGATGGGCGACGCGGAGAGCCAGTCCACCGATTTGACGCGTCCGGTGTAGCCAAGCATAAGAAAGGCGTAGAAACCAACTACATCAAGATCGGAAACTACACCTTTAAAGAAAAAGGAGACCGCCTTTTCATCGTCGACCCGTATAATGAAACCGAGTATGATTTGATTTCGCGAATCATGGAGAGCCCGTCAGGTCAAACATTTCTGGATGCCAACGACAATGACAACAATTGGGATATCTAAAAGTGTTCCGGTTTGTAAATATTTATATTATTTACATGATCTTATGCTTCAAAAATAAAAGAAACGTGATAAACTTTTTATTGTCGGTCATAGAAGTACTTGACTGTTTCAAGATGTCCATTTTCTGCAGCCCAATTCATGGCATATTTTGTACAACCTTCCGTGCGGTTGTCATGAAGCCATTTGACGATATGAAGATGTCCATTTTGAGCAGCCCAATCCATCGCATTTTTTGTACAACCTTCCGTACGATTTTCATGGAGCCATTTTATGATACGAAGATGCCCATTTTCAGCAGCCCAATCCATCGCATTTTTTGTACAACCTTCCGTACGATTTTCATGGAGCCATTTTATGATATGAAGATGCCCATTTTGAGCACCCCAATCCATTGCATTTTTTGTACAACCTTCCGTACGATTCTCATGTAGCCATTTGACCGTCTCTAGATGTCCATTTTCGGCGGCCAAATCCATCGCATATGCAGTACAACCTTCCGTACGATTTTCATGGAGCCATTTTATGATATGAAGATGCCCATTTTCTGCCGCCCGGTCCATCGCTTTTTTTGTACAACCTTCCGCACGATTTTCATGGAGCCATTTGATCGTTTCAATATGCCCATTATAAGCAGCCCAATCCATGGCATTTTTTGTACATCCTTCCGTACGATTTTCATGGAGCCATTTGATCGTTTCAATATGCCCATTATAAGCAGCCCAATCCATGGCATTTTTTGTACATTCTTCCGTGCGGTTGTCATGAAGCCATTTCACAACATGAAGATGGCCATTTTCAGCAGCAAAATCCATCGCATTTTTTGTGACTTTTATACCGGCTATCGTCATCCATTTCAAAACATCGATCTTCTTTTTT
>Ga0102930_1000667_pt1 | contig 11411 bp, 11 predicted proteins | sample SalPon1_B_H2O_MG_FD_84514 | JGI IMG/M metagenome (GOLD analysis project Ga0102930, IMG submission 84514) | Salt pond water microbial communities from South San Francisco under conditions of wetland restoration - Salt Pond MetaG R1_B_H2O_MG | ecosystem: Environmental > Aquatic > Non-marine Saline... | reverse complement strand
GGTCGCTTTTTTATGAAACACAGACTGATTTTCAACCACTAACATTGAAAATTTCTTTTTAGAATTTCGGATGGCTTGCATGACTAGTACGCCGGTGCTTAACTCCGCCGCCATAGCCAGAACTGCAAAATAGATACTTTTAAAAGGATTTTGATTAATCCACCGATGTCTGACACGGGTTATTGCTTGTTCATTTGATAAATTTTTCACTCTTACTCCGGCAAAGTAGGCTGCCGGAAGTTCTTTGAGCATAAATAAATGAATCGCTGAAGGTCTCATATATAAACAAATGTATGATTTTATAAACTTTAGTATCGGCTGAAATCAAATTGCGCTGTTAACTAATTGTTAAATTTACTACTATGCATTGCAAAGTAATGATTAATACATATATCTTTGTCGTCATAAAGGCAATAAATTGTTCAATAAGGCAAGATAAATGAAAGTAGAAAACACAAAAGCACAAATGAGAAAAGGCATACTGGAATATTGTATCCTTTCTATTTTAGCTAAAAATGATGCATACGTTGCGGAAATATTAGCCTCGCTAAAAGAGGCAAAGTTGCTGGTGGTAGAAGGCACGATTTATCCGCTGTTAACCAGACTCAAAAACGCCGGCTTGCTCACATACAGATGGGAAGAATCTACCGGCGGGCCGCCAAGAAAGTATTATCAACTTACAGAAAAAGGACAAGGTTTCCTGGACGAATTAGGAAATACCTGGAATGAACTACAAATAGCCGTAAATATAATTACAAATATTAATAATCAAGACGATGAATAAAACAATAAATATCAATTTAGCACAAATCTTTTTTCAGATTGATGAAGCTGCCTTTTATAAGCTAAAAAGCTATTTAGATGCTATTGAAAAATCGCTGCAACAGGAAGAAAGTAAGGAAGAGATTATCCATGACATAGAAGCCAGAATCTCTGAGCTGTTTATTGAGCGACAAACCCATGAGCGGCAGGTCATTACTTCTAAAGAAGTGGATGAAGTGATAGAGATTATGGGAAAACCGGAAGATTATTTAATCAACGATGAAGAAACTGCAGAAAGCTCTCAAAAATCAGAACGAAAGCCGCTTTATCGCGATTTAGAACGCGGTTATTTAGGTGGTGTTTCATCAGGTTTAGATCATTACCTAAATATTGATGCCGTATGGATACGCTTATTCTGGGTATTAACCACCATATTCTCTTATGGTATTTTTCCTATGATCTATATCATTCTTTGGATTGTTACGCCGGCGGCTAAGACAACCGCTCAAAAAATCGCTATGAAGGGCAAGCCGGTTAATCTTTCTACCATTGAAGAAGATATTAAAGACAATTATAAAAAGGTATCAGAAAAGGTCAAAAATGCAGATTATGATCAGTATAAAAAAAATATCAAAACCGGCTCTACTAAATTTGCGAACTGGAGTGAGAAGTTTTTAACCAAATTTGTAAAAGCTGTAGGCAAAATATTGGGCGTATTTCTGATCATTATGACTGCTACTTCAATTCTTGGTTTATTGATCGCTTTTGTAGCTTATGGCGGAATATCATTATTTGGCACAACAGAAATCGACACAGAAGCATTTGTTTATGGCATTCCACAATGGATTCAGGTTTTGAGTGTATTCCTGTTATCGACGATACTCATGATCTACCTGATCGTATTAGGCTTGAAATTGATGAATCCATATGTTCAACAATTAAGCCGTTCAGCGCATATCACATTACTAAGTTTGCTATTTGTGAGTATAGCATTTACAACATTTTTAGGAATCAAAAAAGGCATTCAGGAAAATACTGATGCTAAAGTAGCTGATATACACAGCCTTCCTATCAATGCAAATGACACATTAAGCATTACAATGCTGAAAAATTTAAAATATGACGAACCGCTACAATTTGCCGGTGAAAAGATTAAGTATAATGATAAAGATGAAAAGATATTATTTAGCAGTGATGTTAAGTTGAGCATTTTAAAATCTCAGGATGCCCAGCCTCAACTTTCAATAGTCCGAGAAAGTGAAGGTTATTCTATGGATCGCGCCCGGGAAAATGCGGCATCTATAACTTATAACTATGAGTTAAAAAACAAAAGGCTGCTGTTAAACGGATATTTTACAGGATTAGCAGAAAATAAAAGTAAAGATCAGGAGGTGAGAATTAATCTACACTTGCCGGAAGGTCATATTTTTAAATTAAATGAGAATATATCCGTGTTTTATAAAAAATCGTATGGTCAAGATGCGGTTTATATAAATGACTCCCTTTTTGATCATGCTTTAAAAATAAGTGGAAAAACTATTAAATGTTTAGATTGCAAAAAATTAGAAAATAATAAATCAACTAATACGAATCAATCATGAATGCATTCAGAAAATTATTAGCTATAAGCCTTGTCTTTACATTAGTCCAATGCAATATATGGGATGGTGATAAAGTAAGCGGTGAAGGACCGGTGGTGACTAAAAATATTAAAATAGATGATTTTAATAGTATAGAAGTCAGCAATGGATGGAGAGTAGAACTCATCCCCAATCAGTCCCCTCAGATGATTGCAAAAGCCAATCAAAATTTAATTGACATCTTAGAGGTAAAAGAATCTAATGGAAAATTAAGCATAGGAGCAAAAGAAAATATTGGTAGTGCAGATAGTAAGTTAATCAAAATCTATTTTAATAAGAATTTAAAATTGATCACAGCCAGTAGCGGTGGTGAATTAACTGCCGAAGAAAAACTTATTTTTGGATCTACTAAGATAGGTGCATCTAGCAGTGCTGATATTGAACTCAACATCAAAGCAGATTTATTAGAAGTTGAAGGCTCCAGTGAGTCTGAAATAAAGTTAACAGCTAACAGCTCAGAACTTACAGTAAATGCTTCCAGTTCAGCTGATATTAGTATTAAAGCAGAAAATAAGATCTTAAATGCCAGTGCCAGCAGTGGAGCGGAAATTGAGCTAACCGGAATGAGCGAAAATGTAGAATTTAAAGCAACAAGTGGTAGCGATATTGATGCAGAAGACCTTGAATCTAAGAAGGTAAAAGCTAAAGCATCATCCGGCGCAAGTATAGATTGTTATCCGTTAGATCAGCTTAAAGCCACTGCTTCAAGTGGAGCAAATATACGCTATCATAACAATCCCTCTAAAAATATATCATCTCAATCCACTTCCGGAGGTAGTATAAAAAAGGACTAAAGCTCTGGCAGAGTCAAACTTTTCACTTCATAAAATAATATTTCATTTATCTGTATTATTAATGAATGTGATAAAATTTTTAATTTGATTACGTCAAATTAATTGATATAAATAAAATATTTCTCTACTTTGCATATTAATAATCATAGCTATGAAATTTATTACCCGTTTTTTTCTTTTATGTTCAATTTTTACAGCTGTTCAGTGCATTCAACTGAGTGGTAAAAAAGTAAAAGGAGACAGAGAAGTGACATCTAAAAAAATTGAAGTAGATGCATTTAATGAATTAGAGCTAAGCAGCGGCTGGGAAGTTCAGCTTATTCCTCATCATTCTAATGAAATAGTCTTAAAGTCTGATAAGAATCTATTAGACTATTTGATAGTTAATCAAGACAAAAAGCATTTAAGCATAGGAGCTGATAAGATTGTAGGATATGCTAAAGAAAAATTGGTTCAAGTATATTATAAAGACACATTAAATAAAATAAAAGCCTTAAACCAGGTAGAAGTATTTTCTGAAGAAAAACTTTACTTTCATACTATTGATATTGAAGCATTAAAAAGTGCTAAGCTTGATTTAGAATTAGAAGCAGATTCCATAAGTATAGAAGGCTCAAGTGATGCTGACGTTTCCTTAGAGGCTTCTTCTAAAGACCTTGTTATATTAAGTGACAGTTCAGCTGATATAAAGGTAGATGGTAATAATAAAATCGTAAATGTTGAAGCATTTAGTGATTCAGATGTTACGTTGAAAGGGGAAGGAGAAAAGGCTAATTATGAAGCAAAAAGCAGAGCAAAAATAAACGCTAAAAATTTTAAAGTGAATAACATAATAGCTAATGCTACATCTTCCGGCAAAATAAAATGCTATCCTGTAGATAGTTTTGAAGCCAAAGCTTCTACTGATTCAAAAATTACTTATCATAATGATCCGTCTTCTACAATAAATTCTCAAGCTGAATCAGGTGGATCTATCGAGCGCAAATGGCCCGGGTTATAAATGAGTTTTTTAAGTTCAAGATACTAGATGGAATTTAAATAGTTCATAATCGTATTAACGGGTTTGTATATGAGCAGTAGCGGATTTTAAACCACTAAACTGTCAAATAGCAATAACCTTTGATTTATATTTTACGTGTCAAAATAGCTTCTAGCCCGTTATTGCTTATACATTTTGTTAGGCTTTGTTGTCTTCGAATAGGATTTATTTACAATCTGTTTCAACCTTATCTAGTTCTACAAATCTTGTCGGAACGAGAACATTTTTTATTCCTTCTTCCCCTTCATCTCTTGACACTATATGTCCATCTATTTCAATGTAAATTGGCTTTAGAGGTTCTAGGTCTTTTTTTAAATAGTAGGTTTCCAAATCCAAATATTTTTCTCCCTCGTCATACATACCATATTTGGCTTGAACATCAAAAATCATCCCATTACTACAATATTTAAAAGAGGCTCCATCTGCATAATAAACAAATTCTCCTCTCATATAAGAACGGTTATTTTCATTCGAATCAATTACAACTTCTGTGTTTTCTTGAATTCCTTCTTGCTTGGAATCTGAGTCTTTTGATGAATTATTGCATCCAAGCATAAAAAAATTAATTATAAATAGTATTGTGTAAAATGTTGTTCTTTTCATTCTGTTGTTTTTTAATAAAGCCTAACAGGTGTTACCAAAACAATTTATCATTTTTTTATCATTCACCTACTTTAGCAAGTTATTATAAAATTAAACATCTCAAATGGCTCATCATCAATTTTATTCAGACACAAATGATAAAGAGTCCTGAGCGACACGCTTCCATTTCATAGTCTCCATCATCTCTTTCATATCTCTAATAATGTATTGTGAGGCCGGATAAACCGAATCGTAATTAGGCTTAGCATCAAAATAAAGCGATGCGGTGAGAAAATGATTAATGCTATCTGTTACATAGAATTGAGCTTGTGATGCGGCATTGCCTTTTACTTTATAAAAATTCCCAAAGACTCTGCGCGTTTGATTTTCAAAAACTTCTACACTTATGGCGTCTGCTTTTATTTGATGCTTAGTTGGGATTTTTTGTGCATCGATTAAAAGATTTTGTAAGTTGTCTTTTATAGGTCTATACGTAAGGTAAATATTGGCTTTTTTATCTGGATAAGTAATGGTATAATCACAAGAATTTTGTTTTACCTGTTGTTTTTTTATAGCCTTATTTAATTGAAAACTAAAAGGGCAATCACTTCTAAAATTTTTATATTCAGCAGGTTGATAATTAAGTGCTAAAAATCCTTTGGGTTTCGGTTGATTGTTTCTTTCCTGACATCCTGAAAAACCAATGCTTAAAATTAGTATGAGAATTAAGTATGTTTTCAATCGATTTGGGCTTTTATTTGTTTAATTCTTTTATTATCAACTGACTCTATGGTGAATTTAAAATTTTTAAAGGGAATACTTTGTCCTTTTTCCGGAAAGTTTTCTGCTATCTCCAGTATAAATCCGGCTAAGGTATCTGCATCATTTCTATTCTTTTCAATTTCATTATAATCTTCTAGTTTTAATATCTGATAAAAATCTTTAAGACTAGTTTTACCTTCAAATATATAGGTATTAGCATCTAGTTTTGAGTAAATCAGTTCTTCGTCGTCAAATTCATCACTTATGTCACCTACGATTTCTTCAATGATATCTTCTAAACTAATCAAACCGCTGGTACCACCGTATTCATCTACTACTATGGCTAAGTGGTTTTTCTTTGATTTGAATTCAGACAACAAGTCATCCAGCTTTTTATTCTCGGGCACAAAATAAGGCTGACGAAGAAGCTTCGTCCACTGAAAATCTTTTTGATTTAAATAAGGCAACAAATCTTTTATGTAAAGGATGCCTTTTATGTTATCAATATTTTCATCATAAACCGGAATTCTTGAATAACCATTTTCTCGTATATGTTTGATGATTGTTAAAAATTCTGTAGTATGGTCTAACGCAAATATATCTATACGAGGCTTCATTACTTGCTTAGTATCTGTATTACCAAAAGAGACAATTCCCTGAAGTATTTTTTTCTCATCCTTAGATGTTTCATCTTCATTAGTTAATTCTAAAGCCTTTGAAAGCTGATCTACATTAAGGTTAGATTTTTCACTTCCCAAGCTTTGATGAAGAAAGCTCGAAATTTTTTGCATGGGTGAATTTAACGGCGATAAAATTTTATCTAAGAAAATCAATGGTAAAGCCATAAATTGAGCAAACCTTACACTGTAACGGTTGGCATAAACTTTAGGGATTATTTCACCAAATAATAATATCAAAAAGGTAACAATAACCACATCTAAGATAAACTGTAAGGAAACCCCTAACCATACTATAGGTTCATCAGGATGAATAAGATGGCTTAATGAAGCGTAGAGTAAAACTATTGCTATGTTGATAAAATTATTAGCAATCAGAATAGTAGCCAGTAGTCTCTTAGGTCTATCTAAAAGCTGAATTAAATAGCGATCTTTTTGTGTATATTGATCTTCTGTTTTAGTGAAGTCAGAGGGTTTTAATGAAAAAAGGGCAACTTCAGATCCTGATATTAAAGCTGAACACAACAATAGCAACAAGAATATTACTACTCCTGTAACTTCAGCAAATGAAATAGCTATGTAAATACTCAAAAAAGAGTTTTCCAAAATTTAATCCTTAAAATGGAAGATCATCCTGATCCTCATTATCTGCACTCTGATTCTCCGGCGCTTCTTTAAATGGTTTTTGCTCATTTGGTTGATCTTGCTGTTGAGTGGTAGGTGGTGTTTGAGGTCCAGCTACTGACTCATTTCCTGATTGATTCTTTGGCGTTAAAAAAGTAAAATCTGTGCAATGCACTTCAGTAGAATACCGGTCATTGCCCTCATTATCTTGCCATTTTCGGGTCTTAATTCTGCCTTCTATATAGATTTTGTCACCTTTTCTCAAATACTTTTCACATATTAGAGCTGCTTGATTGCGCAAAATTACATTATGCCATTCTGTATTACTGACTCGCTCACCAGTAGATTTGTTTTTATACTCCTCATTTGTAGCTATGGGTAGTCTACCTAAACAATTGTTGTCATCAAAATAGTGCATTTTAATCTCGTCACCGGTGTGACCTATAAGTATTACTTTATTAATTGTACCAGGCATATTATTTGATTTAAAATATTGTAAAATTATAAAAAACTATTCAGGTAAAGAAGAAGAATTTATCAATAAAATTCGTTAATAATACCGGGAAAGCATATTGATTGATTTCAGTTTTATCAGTTATGCAATAAGTCTCCTTTAAATCTTGAGGAATTTGGTCTATTTCTATTACCCAAAACTGAGCTAATAATATTCTATGCGTTAATAAATGTTTTTTAGGCTGTTGATTATACTGGTACACCCGGTAGTTTTTGTTTTTTGTCATTGCCTTGAACAAATCATGTTTTATAATGTTTTTTTGATTCATTGATTTTTCAGATTCAATCAGAGGAAATTCATAAAGACCTTCCCAGATTCCTTTACCTTTTCTTTTACTAATGATGGTTTGACCTTTTGCGTCAATTAATATTAAATAATTTAGGTAAAGTGTTTTTCTTGAAGACTTTTTAAGTTTTACCGGCAAATCTTGTTGATTATTATGATTGTAGGCAAAACAGATGTTTGCAAATGGGCAAGATGAGCAATGAGGGTTTTTAGGTAGGCAATTCAGGGCACCAAATTCCATGATAGCCTGGTTGTAAATACCCGTATTATAATCCGGTAGCTGCTTTTCTGCTTGTAGTTTAAAAGTTTTTTTACCCATTGTAGAATTGATAGGTTCCCAAATACCAAACACCCGGGATAAGACTCTAAATACATTTCCATCCAGTACGGCTACTTGCTCATCACTACAGATAGAAGCTATAGCTGAAGCGGTATAATCACCTACCCCTTTGAGCTGAAGAAGACTTTGATAATCAGCCGGAAAATTTCCATTAAATTGATCTACAACCTGCCTAGCTGCATGATGCATATTTCTGGCGCGGCTGTAATAACCTAATCCCTCCCATAGTTTTAAAACCTCATCTTGCGTGGCATAAGCTAAAGAATGAACATTTGGAAATTTCATTTTAAAATTAAGGAAGTAAGGCAATCCTTGATTAACACGCGTTTGCTGTAAGATTACTTCACTTAACCATATGATATAAGGATCTTTAGAAGCTCTCCAGGGAAGGTCTCTTTTATGAGATTCAAACCATTGTATTAACTGATCGGCAAAAGACAAATTTGTAGTTTTTTACGCAATAATAATATATAACCTTTTATTATTTAAATAAATACTACAATTTCATTACGTGAATTTTATGTATATTCGCAGTCTTAAATTTCAAAAATAAATAAATTATGACTAAAGCAGATATTGTAGCCAATATTTCAGAAGATTTAGGTTTAGAAAAAAACGAAGTTCAGGGAACTGTTGAAGCTTTTATGAAAGAAGTAAAAAACTCTTTAGAAAGTGGTGAAAATGTATATTTAAGAGGTTTTGGTAGTTTTATTATTAAAAAGAGAGCTGAGAAAACAGGAAGAAATATATCTAAAAATACAACGATAAAAATACCAGCTCACAACATTCCGGCTTTTAAGCCTTCAAAAGTATTTTTAGAAGGGGTGAAAGAAAATGTAAAAGTTAACGAATAAAAAAATAACGTGTATGCCAAGTGGAAAGAAAAGAAGAAGACATAAAGTAGCTAATCATAAACGCAAAAAGCGCAGTAGAGCTAATCGTCACAAAAAGAAGTAAGGATTTAATATAAGTTCTTTGACATCGAAACTTTAAACTAAAGTTTCTTCATTATTAAAATTTACCAATTATAATGATATAACTATATCTTATATCAAAAAATCTAAAAGCATGGATAAAGAATTAATTATTAGGTCTAATGCTGATGCTGTAGATTTTGCACTATTAAAAGATGGTAAACTCATTGAGTTACAAACTGAGCAAGAAGGTGGTGCTGATTTTTCTGTAGGTGATGTTTTTTTAGCAAAAGTTAAAAAATCATTAGCCGGACTCAACGCTGCATTTGTTGATGTAGGTTATGAGAAAGATGGCTTTCTGCATTATCATGATTTGGGGCCTCAAATCAAATCTATTATTAACTATGTAAAATTAGTTAAGTCTAAAAAAATCAATAATTTTTCTTATCTCAAAGAAGAAAAATTTGAAAAAGATATTGATAAAAATGGAAAAATCACTGATGTACTTCATCCTAATCAATCGGTATTGGTTCAGGTTGTTAAAGAACCTATTTCCACAAAAGGACCGCGATTAAGTAGCGAAATATCCTTAGCCGGAAGATATATTGTTCTTGTGCCCTTTGCTGACAGAATATCTATTTCTCAACGTATTGAGAGCAAAGAAGAAAAAAGTCGGTTAAAACGTCTTGTGAAAAGCATCAAACCAAAGGGCTTTAGTGTAATCATCCGCACGGTTGCTGAAGGTAAGAAAGTGGCTGAAATAGACCAAGATCTTCATAATTTAATGCAACGCTGGGAAAATATGTGCAAAAAAATCCCAAAGGCTAAACATCCTTCTAAAGTCTTAGGAGAAGTCAATAAAGCATCTTCAATTTTAAGAGATATTTTCAACGATTCATTTACGGCCATCAAAGTTGATGATGAGCAATTGTCTGAAGACTTAAAAGAATATATAGGTCAGATATCTCCTAATAAAGAATCAATCGTTCAATATTATCAAAACAAAGTGCCCATTTTTGAAAAGTTTGGTATCGAGCGTCAAATTAAAACTTCATTTGGTAGGTCTGTCACTATGAAAAAAGGGGCTTATCTTATCATAGAGCACACAGAAGCAATGCATGTTATTGATGTAAATAGCGGAAACAGAAGTAATAAAGCTAAAACACAACAAGACACCGCTTTAGAAGTTAATTTAATCAGTGCAGAAGAAATAGCCAGACAGCTAAGACTCCGTGATATGGGAGGTATTATCGTTGTCGATTTTATCGATATGCAAAAAGCAGAAAACAGAAAAAAACTCATTGAAGTCTTAGAAAAAGAAATGAGCGATGATCGTGCCAAACACAAAATTCTACCACCTAGCAAGTTTGGCCTAGTGCAGATAACCAGACAACGCGTCAGACCGGAAATGAATATTAAAACTACTGAGGATAATCCAAATGAAAACGGGCAGGTAGAAGCGCCTATTGTAGTTTTAAACAAAATAAAAACCGATTTAATTAAAATTATTAAAACCGGTAAGTACAAAAGTATCAAACTAACAGCTCACCCTTTTGTTGCTGCCTATATTACCAATGGCTTTCCATCAGTTAGAATGCAATGGTGGCTAGACCATAAGCAATGGATTAAAGTAGAACCACGTGATGCTTATCAGTATTTAGAGTATCATTTCCTCAATAAAGATGGTGATATTATCAAAGTATAAATTTATAAAACCCTGTTTATTTCAAGCAGGGTTTTTTTATGCTTTATATTTTGTAAGATGTATTACCCTTTTGAATCAATAATGCGACACCATCCCAAAATCTTGGTAAGTTTTAAAATTTATTTTTTTAAGAATAGTCATTTCAGATTAAAATACAAGATTTAGACGAAACATCATTAAACTTGAACTAAATAAGCATTCTTAGTTTACATTTCCTATTTTTGTAATCAATATTATAACCATGCTCAAAAACGACCTATTACTTCGCGCTTTAGATGGAGAACAAGTTGCCAGACCACCGGTTTGGATGATGCGTCAAGCCGGAAGATATCTACCGGATTTCATGAAGCTCAAACACAAATACGATTTCTTTACACGCTGTAGAACACCGGAATTAGCCACAGAAATCACCGTGATGCCCGTTGATCAAATCGGCGTTGATGCTGCTATTTTATTTAGTGATATTCTCGTTATTCCGCAAGCCATGAACATCGAAGTGCAAATGAAACCCGGTTTTGGGCCGTTTTTGCCGGAACCGGTCAACTCCCAAAAAAGAGTAGATCAGGTGACTAAGCCAGATGTTCACGATGAATTAGGCTACGTGATGGATGCGATAAAGATGACCAAAAAAGAACTCAATGATCGCGTACCGCTCATTGGCTTTGCCGGTTCGCCCTGGACGATCTTTTGTTATGCCGTGCAAGGGCAAGGTTCTAAGAATTTTGATAAAGCCAAGGAATTCTGTTTTACGCAACCCCAAGCGGCGCATGAAT
>Ga0102930_1000664_pt1 | contig 11432 bp, 20 predicted proteins | sample SalPon1_B_H2O_MG_FD_84514 | JGI IMG/M metagenome (GOLD analysis project Ga0102930, IMG submission 84514) | Salt pond water microbial communities from South San Francisco under conditions of wetland restoration - Salt Pond MetaG R1_B_H2O_MG | ecosystem: Environmental > Aquatic > Non-marine Saline... | reverse complement strand
TCATCGTCGTTAAGCTCTAATATATCACAAAGGTAAAAATCAAACATTGTAGATAGTAAGATGCCTTGTTCATTTTCTTTTTTGTCATAAAATTCATACATATACTTTTCCCAGGATGCTAAAGTATTCCCGTAAAAGCTAACAAAACCATCACAGCTTGTAAAGTGGTTTTTAATATACTCTAAGAATTCATTTCGATAAACATCAAGGCATAAATCAAACAGACTTTTAATCTCTTTTTTTGATATTTTTATTTCGATATGAATTTCATCGTTTGAAAAATTGTAAAATCTAGGTCTTTGTAGTTTCTGAAATATAAAATCGGCTTTTACTTCAGTGTTAATTTGGTCCTCAGTGAATTTTGTAAATAGCCTTGCAGCTTCGTCCTGGTTTTCGATTTCATCTAGTATTGAACCGTAAAATCCCTTAAATAAAGGTAAATAAGATTGTATTTTCATGGTATTATGTTTTAACAGTTTAAAAAGTTAATTCCGTGCTTTAACTCTAGCCTTATATAAAACGAGGCTTGTTCTTGTTTTGTTAGCTGTTTACGTTTGTCATTTATTTTTTTAGTTAGTGCCATCATACGTTCGTTATGGTTTTTGAATTTGCGTTTAATTCGTTTACGTTTGTTCATGGTTTTATTTTTTAAAAATTATACGCCATAATCAACAGAAGTTTCTGTTATTATCATATTATCTGAGTTATCTATTAAGTAATATATATTTATATATGCTAAATCTAGACCGTCAACTGTTATGTTGCTAATCAGACAAAAATCGAAACCTCTTTCGTTTTCATCTCTTAGCTTTTCGTTTAAGTTTAGCTTCAAGTTAATCTCATTGTATATTTTGACCCTCAACTCTCTAATGTTTTGAATTCTACATAAAACTAAAGACTCTAAGTAATCGTTTAATTTTCTTTTGTCAATCTCAATTTTTAATACATTTACACTCATGGTTTTTGTTTTTAATAGTTAATAATTCAGTTTAGTTGCTGCACTTAAAACCAATTAAGTACAGCTATTATATATTTTTTTGGCTTTCAATACTTCTCAGCCAGTCTAAAATATTAAACCCATATATTTACGTGTTAAAATACCTATGCAAGTCTAAGTTTTGAACCGCCTTGATTAAGATATTTTAAGTATGTCAAAGAACTTTTTTTGTCAAAGTTAAAACACTAGATTGGTTTTGTTTGTTAATATAGTGTTAAACTTTATTAGATGCCTTAATTAAAACCAATTAACTAAGGCTTTTTTGTTTATATGTATTAAGATATAAAAGTGTCGTTTTTTGCTGTTTTTTTACTGTTTTATATGCTTTTGCATCTAGTGTTGAAGTAGTGATTGTATCTGCCTATTTCAGTTTCAAATTGTGTGAATATATAGCCTTCAACTTTTGTAGATGGTTCAAAACTTAATATTTGTTTAAAGCTACCTAAATTAAATGCTTCGCATATTTGTAACAATTCTGTTTTAATTTCGCTTGAGTATTCGCTTTTAGTTTGCATGGTTTTATATTTTTAATAGTTAATTTTATTTACTCTAAGTAAGGCGTTTAAATGCCTTGTTTGTTTGTTTAATAGGTGGCAGGGTCTAGCATACCAGGTTTCGTTTTTTGTTGGTTTAGGTAAAGATTGTGTTATATCTTTAAAAGCCATTTGCATTGCTGTGTTCATGTTAATTAGTTTTTAACTGAAGTGAATTGTAAATTCTTCAGGATTGCTAATAGCTTGTTTTATTTGCTCTTTATAAAAATTCATATTTATATCGTGTTCATTTATGCTTAAATTTGTGATTGTAGTTGCAATAGTGTCATCTTTTGTAAATTTAAACCATAAATCTTTTTCGCTAAATGTTTTTGGGTATTCCAATTCAATCTCAATATTATAAAGTTCTGTTATAAGATTGCTTTTTGTTATATCATCATTTATATATTTTCTAAATAAATTGATTGTTTTATTTCTTATTTCGTTTGTTACCATGATTTTAAGAGTTTAATATTTTATATTCTTGATGTCTTAAATTACAATCATATTGCTGGTCTATTTCAAAAGATATTTTATCCGCTTTATTGCACTGGTCAAAAGTCGGGCTACCTGCAAAAGAATACATAATTCCTAGCCCCATTTTTTTTAATATCTCTTCTTTTATTTTAGATATAGGCTTATTTTTTCCGTTGCTATATATTTGATTTACTTTTATTGTGTTCATAATTATTTAGTTTTTATAGTTATTATTCCGTTTTTATCCTGGTATTGCTCAATCGTTAAACCTGTTTTTAATGTTACTGTTTTTATTAGTTTCATAATTTCTTAGTTTAATAGTTTAATGTTTGTTTTTATTATAGTGTTACCGTTATAATGTACGTCTCCATTATCACAAATATCTATTTCATGTTTTCTGAATTTTGAAAAGCTCCAATCGGGATAATTTTCGTTAATGTATTCGGCGATTTTGTTTTGATGTTTTAATTCTTTTAACGTTTCCATATTGTTTAATTTTAAATTGTTAATAATTGGTTTTATCTATTTAAGTAGTCATTTTCATAATCTATGCCGATAATCTCGCATAGTAGTTGCTCTTCAAACCAAAATAAGTCATTGATTTTAGTTTCTGTAAGTGTTTCCGTAAACAAGTCTTCTATTAATGTTTCAAGCTCGTTTAATTCATTGTAGGTAAAATCGTGGTCTTTTGCTCCGCTCCAAAAGTTAAATTCTGTCAAGTTTTTTTCTGTTTTAAATTGCATGATTATAGTTTTTAAATTGTTATTACTTTTTGTTTACACTGCAAACATAAGACACAAATCAAGTCCAAACCAAATAATTAAATCACTTTAACAAAACTTTAACAAATATAGTTTAATTACATACATATATATAGACCTAAATAAAATACCAAAAAAATAATACCATGTAAACAACATAGACCACTAATAAAGCCACATAAAGCCACAAAACAAAACTTAAAACATTACCTACCGAAAAAAAATAAACCTTAATTAAATACACTTTAAAAAAAGAGTGGGGGTATAATAACATATTTTAACCTACCTTAAACCAATATTTTAACCAACCTAAACCACAATTTAGACAGCCCTAAAAATATATTTCAAACCTCAGCAATAAACAAAACTTATAACAATACCAATAAGAATAAATAAGCAACATCATAAACATATCTTATGGACATTAGTTGAAGTCATAGATATAGACTATACATAGGCACCCCTAAAAAGTTTGAAAATGATTCCAAAAATATATGCACCCCCATGGGTAGATTTGAAGCGTTTTCGGATAGGACCGAGTGTTTGTATATTAGTGTATAACCCAAATGATACACTAAACTTTTACAAATGATACACTAAACTTTCACAATTGGAACAACCAAGCAGTAGTTATTAGATAGAGTAGTATGTCTTTTGGTTTTAATAATACCACGAATGTATTTTTGGTAATTTAAAAAAGTGTAAACTATTTACGTAATCGATACTGTATAATATGTACATTACAGATATTTACATTACATCCTTATACTATGTATGTAGCCAACCGATTACATGGTATACATTTGTAAATTAATCAAAAATAGTAGTTTACATTATATATATATTTTGTATATTTGTAGTATGACAAGGTTTATGATACTTTCTAGCAGGGATAATTCTAATATAAGTGAACATGAGTTTGCTTGGTATTGGAATGACGGTTATCATTATGTTGATGCTAGGTTTCTCTATTTGGGAAAGAACAGAGACTTAAGTAAGAAGTATATAGAGTTGTTCTCTTATAAGCTATTTTATATGAATCCTGAAGCAGACGATGTTGATGTTTTTAAAATTGTTAGGAATATAGTTGACAACAAGATAGAGAATGGAACTCCTGTGTTTTTGACAGAGAGAGATATTGATGACTCTATAAAAAAAGCATATAACAACATACCTGAAATAAAAGATTGGAAAAATATTGTTACAAGCAAGTATGCGAAAAATATGTTTGATAAAAACAGCGAAATTCCTTTAAAAAGAGTTGAGTTTAAGAGTAATATTAGTGGTCTTTTAAGAATGACAAGCGAAGAAGAAACTGAATATAAGTCATTGAATACAGATAAAGAAAAAAGGGACTACATATTTAAGGTAAATAGAATAAAAAAACTAAAATACGCACTGAGTTTAGACAGAAAACATAAATTTATGAAAAAGAAAGACGAAATTACATCAGCTATGCACATCTTATCAGAGGATAATGAAAGATACACTGTTTACGATGTGTCTGAAGTATCTGGTATTAGCGTAAAGACGGTTATAAAGTATATAAATATGCTAGGTAAAGACTTAAATAAAATGCCTCAATACAACCTGTTGGTTAATAAGCATGAGATGTCTAAAATAAATACATTTGAAAAGCTTAAAGAGTTTTACGATGACATAATGGACACAAAAGGTAAGGTTAGTAAAATGGCTTTACATAAAGAATCTGGAGTATCAAGAGTAACAATAGATAAATATTGGAATGACTTAAAATAAAACCAAAAAACAACCATGAACTACAATTCAGACTTCAAGTATGACCTCAAACTAGGTCAGCTATCAGAAAAAGCCTTAAACGACATTTTAAACAACAAAAAGATTGAGGTAAAAAGGGATTACAAAGCTGTTAAAACAGGAAACTTCTTTGTGGAGTACAAAAGCAGAGGTAAGGCTAGTGGTATTTTAAAAACGCAAAGCGACTACTACTGTATATTCCTTAAAGACGACTTATTTGTTACCATATCAGTAGAAGATTTAAAGTCTAGGTGTAAGAAATACCTAAAAACCAAAAGAGATGTGCGTGGTGGAGATAATAACACTAGTAAAGGGATACTTTTACCACTAATAGACTTAATAAAATGAAAGATGTTATTATTTTTTTCATAAAATTGTTAATAATAGCTGTAATTTCATTATTTTTGAGTCAAACAATAAATTGAAACTATGTTTTACAAGAAAAGACTGAACAGACTTGAAGACCACCTTATAAGATTGGCACAAACAACAGCTTATCTTAAGAGAGATAATCAATTATTGAAGGATAGACTTGAAAGCCTTGAAGACTACTTCTTGAAAAAAGAAATTGATGTTTGATTTCTATAGCTTTGGGAAAGTTTATATATTTGAAGACTACGATGGATTTATAGTAGTGGAGTCTCAAACGGAAATAGATAACGATTTTTTTGTTGGTTTTGTAATAGACTCCAATATAAAAGAATTTGAAGATAATATAGGTAGCAGTATTGTGTTCAACAAAAGTATGTTTGACTTGGTAGTGTCACCTAAACAGTTAGTTTATTAAGATTAAATAAATATAAATATGGAGATTAACAACATTGTACAGAGTATTTCAGAAGACCAAAGTAAAACAGTCAAAGAACGTATTGACGAGCTTCTAGCGATAGATAAAGCCAATCATACAAACATTGGTATTGATACGTCTAAAGATGAAAAAAAAGAGATTTACGCACAAAGTAGAATAATATACAAAGCCATAAAAGGCTTAGATAAAGAAACTGGAGATTTGTTTCTCAGGACATCCGATAAGTAATCTTGGTATTAAGCCCTCTAATTAGCTTTAGGGGGTTTTTTGTATCTTTGTGTTAAAATACAGAAAATGTACGCAGGAGAAAAAGACAAGAAAAAGGTTTCCAAAACGAAAAATAAATCTAGTAAAGACTCTAAGTTGGCTTTAGCTAAGAAACAAGCTATGAAGGCGGGAGCTGCTGTCTTAGAAACTAAAAGAGATATTAAAAAACTATCTAAAGAGCCTAAAGGACACTTTAATAAAAATATAATTGGAGACCCTAACGATACATCTAAAGGATTGCGTTCAAGACTTGATAGGCAAGTCAAAAAAAGAGATAGTCTTCGTGGTGTTGTAAGAAAATTCAAAAAATAATGGCTCCTAAGAAGAAACCATATAGTCAGCTTTCTGAGTCTGCTAAGTACTTCAGGAAAAATCCAAAGGCTAGAAAGAAGAAGAATGCCATATCTAAAAAGATAAACGAGCGACCAGAGCAACGTAAAAAACGAAGCGAGCTTGTGAAAAAGAATAGAGAAGCGGACAAACGTGGTGTTAACAGAAATGGAAAAGATTACGACCACGCAACAAAAAGTTATGTTTCTGTAAAGAAAAATCGTGGTAGGAAAGGAGAGGGAAATAGAAAGAAGAAAAAGTAATTTATCTTAAGCTATATTTATGTTCAAAACCCTTAGTTGTAAAAGACTAGGGGTTTTTTGTATCTTTGCGTTAATCAAATTCAATATATATGGGCAAATACAGCGACTTTATAAGTAAAGAAGAAAGAGCAACTACAGCACCGAAATCAGAAGACATATCTTATGTAAAAAAAGGTAAAAAACACGAAAGCTTAAAAAAGAAAAGAAAAAAGAAACTCATAACATACAGCACAGAAAAAGAGTTTGATTTTTTAAAATACTTTATAATAGTAGAGTATTATTTCTTGAATGTGGTTTTTAAAGACTTATCGCCTAGAGAGTTAAAATTTCTTTTGTTCTTATATAGCGAACCACCATTTACTTTAAAAGACTACAACGATATGCAGGAGATGCTTTGTTGGAGGAAGCCTAGATTGAAAGAGTGGGTTGAGAGAGGTTATATTGAGGTTTACAAGCCTAAACTTCATGGTAGTGACTTCACTTCTAATGCGAAGGTTTACAGCTTAACAAAGTCTGTTAAAAGAAAAATAAGAAGCCTTTACGATAAACTACTACTAAGATACGAAATGAGTGAATCAAGAAATAAAAATCCACTATTTAGAGTTAGAGCTAGAAGTTATAAGGATAAGGTCTTCGCTAAGAAAATTAAACAAATGAACGAAGGCTTATATGGTAGAAATAAAGATGAGTCAGACTATGTTGAAATTACAGACCATACATTTTTAGAAGATGTAAAGGATTATAATAAAACCAACACAGAAACAATACAGTCAATAAGAGAAATGAAAGCTGATGATGAGCAGGCAGAGAAAAGAAAAAAAACGCTCTTGAAAAATATAGAAAGTTATATACAAAAAAAGGAGCAGTAATAACTGCCCCTTAAAAACTAAAACCATGAAAACTATCAATCTTCGACTACAAATATATTAAAATTATCCATAATAACAAATCTTTCTCCGTTAATTGATAAATCAGATGCTCGGTTTTTATCATACCAAGCAATTTGACCTTCTTTTATGTTTTTAACTTCACTACCAACAGACTTAACTATTCCTGTTGCAAACTTCTCAGACTCTTGGTCTCCCATATAAATACCATCTTCTGTAGTATTCTCTGTGTACTTAGGCTCTAATAAAACCTTATTTAGAATTGCTTTCATCTCTCTTAATTGTTATTGTGGTATTAGTTAATAAAAACGTACTAGCCACAGACGATGAGTTTTGCAACGCACATCTAATGGCTTTGTGAGGGTCTATGATACCTTTTTCGTAAAAGTCACAATACTCAAAAGCAGAAACGTCATATCCAATTCCTTTGTTATCTGAATTTGCTATATGGTTTTCTATTTCATCTATCTCATTTTCCAAACCTGCGTTTATGATTATCTGTCTGAATGGTTTTCTGATAGCCTCCTGAACAACTTGATAACCTTTGTTGAAGTCCTCGCTATTCTTAGAGTCTCTGTTAATACCAAAAGAAGCATTGTACAGAGCAAGACCACCGCCAAGAAGTATCCCTTCCTCTATTGCAGACTTTAAAGAGTGAACAGCATCATCAACTCTGTCAATCTTTTCGTCTAGTTCTACCTCACTATTGGCACCAACCATAATTGTCGCTACTGAACAAGATAACTTAGCTATCCTCTCTTCTAAGAAACTTTTTTGAAGTTTATGTCTTGTACTGCTCGCTTTCGATTTTAACTCCTTTAAAGTGCTTATTTGTTCGTCTATGGCTTCTTGGTATTCTTCCTTGTAAGGGTCGATAATCGTTTCAGAGTCTGTCGACTTTACTCGCTTACACTTTCCGAAAACATCAAAACCAAGAGCAGCAAAATTATCCGTAGAGTCACGTCTAATAAAGTTAGCACCAGTAGCTATAGATAAGTCTTCAAGCAAGTCTGTTCTCTTACTAGCGTGAGCAGGTGCTTTGACGTAGAAAAGCTTAAGACCATTTGTTCTTCTGTTTTGACTTATAATATCCTCTACTTTTTGTTCTAACTCTCCTATAATTAAAACATTGACATCCTTACCTTGCTGTCTATTGTGTTTAATAAAATCAAGAATTATTTTAATCTCGTTTATGTTATCTATTTTTTTATCGCATATAAATAGATAAGGCTCTTCCAAGTCCATTACGTTAGACGTCTTATCGGTAATCATAGTTTTGTTAGAGAAGCCACGCTCAACTAACATACCCTCTGACATTTGGATATGAGTGTAGTCTGTAGCACTCTTATCGTGTAACACTACTCCATTTTTTCCAGCCTTTCTAAAAGCATCAGAAATAACCTTACCTAACTCTTTGTCATTATTAGATGATATGTGAGCAACGTTATAATAATCTTTCTTTTTTAGTCTAACCCTATCATTATTTAATATTCCTAAGACTTCCTCTGTAGCTGACTCTATCCCTCTTTTAAGTTGAATAGGGTGAGCACCTTTATTAACCTCTTGGTTAGCTAAACTTATTATTTCCCTAGAAAGTACTGTTGTGTTGGTTGTGCTATCTCCACACTCGTTAACTGTCTTTTCTGCTGCCTCTTTTATTATTTCAGCACCAAGACTGTGTAATGGTTTTTCTAAGAAAGTATTATTAGCTACAGTTACACCGTCTTTTGTTGACTTTGGCTTTCCGTAAGTAGTCTCATACAATACGTTTCTTCCTTGAGCACCCATTGTAGAGGACACTGCGTCAGCTACAATGTTAATTCCTTCGATAAGTTCATCTCTCGATTCTTTACCAAATTTAATTTCTTTGATGTGTTTCATTGTTTATAAATTTAAAATTACATAGCAAATATACATTTTTTAGTGAATTATCTTAAAATTTATTATTTGTATCTTTGTGTTTATTAACAAAACTTTTTTATGGCAAGGATAGAAACCTATGTTACTGACAATCAAGTAACTGAAAACGACATAGTTATAGGTACAGACGGGGATAATCTAAACAAGACCAAAAACTTTAAGGTATCGGCTTTAACTCAATTCGTAGAAAGTCAAGCAACAAATAACATTGCTAAGATTATTACTACTAATGTAGGTGTTAACGAAACTATAGAAAGCAAGTTTGGTGACCTTTCTTTTACTGTTGTAGGCGAAGATAGTCCTGTTCTTTTGGTTTTTCTAAAAGAGGAAGAGCAACAAGAAACCTCTGTCAATGTCATAAGAAAATACATATATCTATTTACTAAAGGTAATGGAACTTACACTTCTGTAACTCAAGAAGATTTAGTTCTACTTAATGTTTCAAATCCAACATCAGATGATATTGGCAATTTAGCTAATACAACCACTATAGACTTAGGTGATATTACAGGAAGTACATTGGTTGATACGGTAAACAACTCTGTCCCTTCTTTAAATCTATCAGATACTAACATAGAGTACTTCTTTACTTTTGAAGACTCAGGTACTACATTTTTATTTAAGTTTGTAGGTGATTATGGTCTTTATGGTAGTAATAATTTACAATCCGTAAGTTCAGATTTCGTATCTTTTAGTGATAGCTCTGTCGATGATGATAATGTTAAGGCTAAGTTTGTAAATATCACATTGTCTAGTTCTTACCAAACAGAAACAGACGAATTAGAAGCAGTAGCTTCTTTTATAAATACCAGCAATACACCTATAGAGATAACGGATAAAGAACTATTTATTGCTTTTTCAAATGATTTAGAAAATGACAATGGTACTAATTACACTTCTGTTTATATTATAAATACAGGTAAAGGGGTTTATGGTGATATTAATAAGCAGATACTTACGTCAAACGTAATTAAAGTCAGGGGTGATGCTAGAAACGAATTATTGTCTAGTTTCACAAATGATGCTGACTTTGCAACTAATTCTTATGTAGACCAACAAGATAACTTGAAAGTTAGCAAAAATGGTGATACTATGTCTGGTGATTTAGATATGGGACAAAACGCTATTACTAATGTAGATTTGCCTGTAAGTCAATCAGATGCAGCTAACAAGTTTTATGTAGACAGTCTTAATAGGTTTAGAGGAGAGTTTAATTCATCATCTAATATAACATCACTAACAGGCAATAATGATGGAGATTATGCTACCTTGTCTAATGGCGATGTAAATCAGTTATGGATTTATCAAGGCAATGCTTGGGTGTTGGAAGGTGCAAAGCCTTATGTTGTTGATATATCGTCAAATACAACTTTATCAAACGACTTCCATAAAGCCACAATAAATGTAACTACAGGAAACATAAACCTAGACTTACCTGATGGTCTTATTGATGGTATTGAATTTAATATTAGAAATTTTTCAGGTGGCACATTAACTTTTAATACCACTGGTACTAACACTACAACATCTACATCCTTACCGACTAACAACTTAGCTACAGCTATCCTTTCAGGTACGGAATACATTATAGATACAACAAGTTCTGAAATTAGCGAAAATATAAACGTCGGTCTGTATGACTATGAAGATACTCAGTCAGCACAAACCTTGGTTGCTGATACTTTTCAGAACATAAGTAATAATGGTGCAGGAGCAAACACTTACAAAGACCCTGCTCCTGGAGTTAATGATATATACAACATAGCTACTGATAGGTTTGACTTTACAGGTCTTAACATAAATGACTACTTGATGATAAGACTTGATTTAACTATAACTACAGCTACAGCAGGGGAAGTTGTAGATTGTGAGTTGCTATTGGGTGAAGGTCAAGCAGCGGAGTATAGTGTGCCTGTATTTTCTTCTAAGTATTTCAAAGATAGTGCAACGTACAGATTAGCTGAAAATTTAGAAATCTACATAGGTAATAATTTAACCAAAGACAATCCTGCTGTTTTGAGGGTGAAAAGCAGTGGTGCTGATAATGTTCTTGTGAATGGTTTTTATGTTAGAGTAGTAAAAAGAGGATAATGTCTATAAGAAAATTTGTTTACTCATATTTTGAAGAAGCGGAACTAGACCCAATTATATTGTCTTTAAATAGTAATAGACGTGATACAGATTTCTCCATAGGCGTCAAAACTGTTGATGGAAGTGATTACCAAATAGATATTGGTGATGGAAATATTGTCACACAACAAAGCAACACAATACCAAGAAACTATACATTACCTTTAAGTTTTAGTGGTGACACTAAGATATACGCTAAAAGAGACAATATAGAAGAGTTGAAATTTACGACATCAACTTCTCATGACTTCTTGTTAGCAGACCTTTTTGGTATGTCTAATTT
>Ga0102930_1000658_pt1 | contig 11471 bp, 14 predicted proteins | sample SalPon1_B_H2O_MG_FD_84514 | JGI IMG/M metagenome (GOLD analysis project Ga0102930, IMG submission 84514) | Salt pond water microbial communities from South San Francisco under conditions of wetland restoration - Salt Pond MetaG R1_B_H2O_MG | ecosystem: Environmental > Aquatic > Non-marine Saline... | reverse complement strand
GTAATATATCTCGCCTGTTTCGCGTGAGCGTTGTATATGTATCTCAAACTGTTCATCCGAAAAACAGTCTGTTAATTGCAAGGTGTAGGCAATTCCCAGCAAGCGACAGAAGCCGCAGTATAGATTTTCCTGTATCAACTCCCAGGGAGTAGGCCAACTGCTTTGATCGTATGGATCTGTGTGAATACTTACCTCAGGGGCTTTATTGTACTGGTCGATAGTGGCTTGGATAGGGTCTTTGGTGTCCTCTAGGCCATCTCTAAATTCTGCCCACTGTGACAGACGATCCTCAAACGACTTCTGAGAATTAAACATCAAGTTCTGTCTGATCTATGTGCTTTAATTGTAAATGTCATGTAGGTTCGGTCATTGACCTGGAGATTAGATGTTGCCTTAACATCAATAGTATTAAAATTGCTGGAGTTTCCTAGACTCCTCAGTTGTCCTTCAAATTCAATTGCTTGCAGGCTGTTTTCTTCACCTGCGTAATAGTATTCGTCGTAGACTTGTATATCATTATCGGTAGCATATACAACTACGGTAAGAGTGCCTTTCCGTACAAAGCGACTTTCAGTTATCATCATGTAATCTATTTCATATGATTGATTAATAACGCCAGGCAATCTGAAAATTCTCTGCGCACTTAATTGTCTACCGAAATCTATTTCATTTTCAAACATTAAAATAAAATCTGCTGCGCCTCCTACTTCAGGCACATAAGGCACAGTCGAACTAGCGGACCCTGAAATAAGTCTCTCTGTGCGACTAAAATAATCGTCAATACTTTTATTTGTTTTAACATCATACTGTATTATAGAGACAGAAGGAGTAAGGTCATTACCTGCACTATTTCCTACTAATACAAACTGGTTGTTTTCACTGACGTTACGTTCGCCTTCAACAATCCATATGCCGTGTTTGTTGATGTCATGAAAATAGCTGTTTGAAACAATGTTTCTTGACGGTCCGAATTCCTGACCTGGATTTCCCAAAATAGTACCTTGACCAAACACAATTCCGTGTCCGCTCTGATAAAATTCGCACCTGTCAAACTTGTTACCTGTAGTGTTATAATCGCTTTTTACAGCATATGAAAAATTACTGATTTCGCAATCTAAAAAAACACAGTCTGAACTTTTCACAGCGCTGCTGAGAGAAGTTACCTCAATACCTATATTGTCGTTCGCAATTGAATCTGATATATCCCAGCCGCCGACAATTTTAATATCTCGAAATTCACTGTTTACACAGTTTTCTAGCACCATACCTTTTGAGCCATTTGTTTCTAGTGTAATACCTTCGACTAGTATGCGTTGTGCTTGGTTAGCAGCGGAAGTTGTATCACCAAATTCGTCACCATCAGCAAAGTTAAAATAGTTACCCGGCTCACTAAAGGCATTGACAGTTTGCAACATCACAGAAGCAGATCCTATTTGCTTTAACACAGTTTTATCGGAGCCCGCTCCTATAACAGTAGCATACGGCGGAATGTAAAGAGTGCCAGTAATGTTATACACACCTGGTTCTATATGTAATCGAACTCTGCTTACAGGATTTGTTTTGTTTGTGTTGTTAATGAATAATTGATCAATTGCTCTTTGCAGGGCTTGTGTATCGTCGCCTGAGCCGTCTCCCCTTGCGCCAAAGGATTTAACTGATACTGTGTCGTCTAGTCTTTGTTGTAGGGTTCTTTCTACAGGATTGCCTGAATTAGGCCCGGTTTCGATATAACCTTCATCCTGTTTATAGGTGTAGGTGCTGGCAATGGAGAATATATCATCGTATTCTGTAAGGACTTTAGTGTTGCCTACAGCCGGGGCGCCTTCTGAAACTGCACCATTTCCTATGTACAATTCTCTTGTATCAATCGCCCAACCAAGTTCTCCCGAAGCTAACTGGGGCAATCCTGATCCTGTATTTCTCTGTCCTCTTCGGATTTGTATTTTGGAAAGCTGTACAACCGCCACTCTAATCTCCTATTTAGAGTATTTATCGTTCAACCAAACTTTTCGTAGTACTGATAAACTCGGTTATACCATTCCTTGCGCCATTCAGCGTATTCATCTGGCCATACATCAAACTGTTGGTATTCTTCGCCGCCTATTTCAAGAGGGTCCGGACCTCGTGTACACATGAAAATATGGCCTTCTCGAATGTTTGTGCCATAGAGTTCATTGTGACATTCAGCATATGCTACTAGCTGTAGAAAATAATTTTCTACCCATTCTATTTTTTTCTTTTTGTTGGCCTGCTTGAAATCCATAATTGCAGGTTGATCTTGGTAAGTGCCTACAAGATCTGTTGTGCCTGCATACATTTGTGGCATGTAGAGAGACACTTCAGAACCCCATACGGAAGTGATATCAGGAAAAGCTTGGTCTTTTATAACAGAGGCCATAGCATGAGCTTTAATAGAATATGGGTTCGATCCTGGCTTTACCCAATCACCTGTTTCCACATAATTCTCTATATATTTGTGTAGTCTTGTGCCTATGCCTGCTGCTTCTGTCGTAATCTGGTTGGCCCTGTTTTCACCTACTCTTTTACGCCACTCGAGAAGACCAGTCTTATCTGCCGTAGCGTCAAGAATAGTAGTGACAGATGCAACAGCACCACCGTCTGGAGTGATATATTTTCTTCTACCGTTTATGTTTCTTTTTGAAAGATGTTGATAATCAAATTTTTTCTGTATTAAACTCAAAATCGTATGCCTTTATAACTATTCTATAGTATAAGAGAATTTTAGATTTTGTCAACCTCTAGTCTGACAAATCGGTTGCTGATTTTGCCATTGAGCTAACAGAGTTTGTGTCATCTCTGTCCTGTGTGGGCTCTTCGTCTGCATCCTGGGTATTAATCTCAATCCCTTCCGCACTGAAGTTATCAACAAGTTCCTGTATCTGTTGTGATTCATCGTAGGAAAGTTTGAATGTATCGTAGGTAAATTGAGGGGCGCCTATATTTTTCATGACTTCGTTTATGTCAATATTCATGTAGCCTGCCTTAATTCTATTTTGGGAGGGTTTATCGAAATGTAAGAATACTGGTTTGTCTTTAGACTCTGCATTAGTCTTTACAGTGTGCAGAGCCATCGCGAGTTTTTCTGTTTCCAGTGATTCAGTTACTTTTTTTTTGAAGAAAGCAACTGTGCAAAGCGCCTTGAACGGTTTATCGATTCTCTCTTTTCTCTGCCAGCTTCTTCTTCGCCGCCTGCTGCTGCATCTGCCGACGCAAAATCTTCCTCTTCATCGGGAGCGTTAAGGTCGATATCATCTTCTTGATCAACAGTAGGTTCCATGTCTAGTTCATCGCCTGCGTCCATGTCATCGCCTGGCATGTCTTCCACTTCTTCGCCTGCTACAAGTCTTACACCAGTGACTAAAGTTTTACGTGTATCTTCAAGTGCAGTATATAGACTTTCAAGTGACGGCTTAACAGTAGTAGTAAATTGCTCTGACTCTTGCTCGCCTAACTCGTCTCGGATTGAATCTGCAAGATCTAACATACTTTCTGTCTGCATTTCTCCTGTATCTTCCATCCAAGATGTAATCTTATCGACCATGTTCTTGGCTGCCATTACTATCTCTGCTCGATCTTCTGCTCCTTCACGGATGACACTTTCCATGCTCATGCCGCGATCTCTATCAACATCGCCTGCAGACTTCATGTAATCTCTCGCAGTGTCGATGTAGCTCATAGCAAGTATGATCTTCTTTTGTACCCACTCTGGAAGATTTTCGTCTGTGCTGATAAGGTCTGTCAGTTCGTCGGCAGCGTCGTCGATTGTGCTCAACTGCTTCATAGCCATTCCGCCTTCATAGTCGAGATCATTTTCGTCTTCTGGCGGAACATTATCGCGGCCTCTGCCGTCTGAAGCAGCCATGTCCATATCCATGTCCATGCTGCCTTCTTCTACTGATTCACCTTTCTTAGCAGGAATTCCTGAGTGTTTTGTACCAGCAAAGTCTTCCAGATCTTTTTCACTCATATTAAGCATTTCTAGCGATGCGCCTGTAAGCTCGCTCTTGGAAATTTCACCACGCTTGGCTGCAAGTGCTGCACCAGCTGCTTTCTGCTGTGCTTCTGATTCTGCTTTTTCGTTTACTTCTACAGATCCTCTTTCAGAAATTTCGGCGTTTAGAACATCAAGAAACAGCTTGTTTTTCTGATAGCTTTCGGAAGTATTAACAGCACCATAGCTTTCGTTGGTTTCAATTTGACTAAGTGAAGTTCTAAGCTTGTTTCGTGCATTTTGCAGCTGCTCAAGACTAAAATCTTCTAGTCGAATTTTCTTTCCAAACTTCTTTTCCAGGCTCTCATTTAATGAAGCTGCTGTAACAGGTTTTGAAATGTCTCTAATATTCATTGTACTATTCCTTAAGGATCGTGTTAAGTGTATTTAGCTCTTCTAAAAATAAATTGTTCTAGCTTGTCTCTAGCATCTTTGATGTGCATACGACTGTCCTCTAGCTGTATTGACACCGTGCTTTGTCTATCTTTAGTGCCATGCTCTAGAGCATTTTTGTAAAAAACACAGTCTGTAATTTTCTTTGAAATCAACTTATCAAGTCTATGTATTTCTGCGCTGTCCTGAGAATTTTTTGTTTTTAAACGGGCAAACGCTACTGCTGCTGTTTTAGTTTGAAAGCAATCTAGTTCTTTGCCTTTCAAAAAAACAGTATAATTATAATTAACAGTTTTTACTGAATAATCGCCAATCCACAGTGTATTGCCTTTTTGCAGAGGAAAAAGCGAAGGATCTACAGTTTTGTTTACAAGGCTTTCTAATTCTTTTACAATATTAATCATTTTTTACTATAATATAACTGTTGTTTCTTGCAATGCGTGTTACAAGACTTTTCTTTACAAGACTCTCTATTATGTACCGTTCGCGCTCATTAAAAGTCTCTATCATGGCAAAGTCTTTAATTTTGCCTAGCACAGAATTTTCTTCGTTTGAAACAATAATTTTTGTTCCGTCTTGTATTTCTTGTATTCTCATTTTGCAATAGTTACACTAGATCCAGGGCGAAGTGTTGAATCCACTTCTCCGTTTTCCTCTGTTGATAGAACAAAATTGCCCTGTTCGTCTTGTTCTATCTTACCGGGTTTATCAGGATCCTTTGGCACTATAGTTTCTATACCAGTTTCTGGGTCTTCTAACGTAGTTGCATCGGCAGCATCTCTCTTTACCGTCATGGTTTTAACATTTGCAATTTCAAATATTTTCATGGTGTCTCACTTGTTAAGTCGTCTTGTTCTTCTGGAAAATGGATTTCGGCGTTTCGTAAGGCTGCTCTTGTATGAACCCTGTCTGCCCAGCCTGCCTTTTGTGCTTTTAAGAGCGGCACTGCGTTTGGTTTTTATAGGAGCATTACACGAGGCAGGTGACGCCATCACTCTGCCTTTTCTTGGACCACTCTTGCAGCGAAATTTTCTTGCAGTTCCTTTCGAAGTCCTCTTCCAGGCGTTAGTACCAGCTTCGACAAATTCTTCGTATCTCATCGCTTTCTACTTGCCTTGTTTAGAGCTTGCACCCTTCGAGAAGCAGGATTTACTCTCTTAGTTTTTCTAGACTTGCGAGACATTTTTTTGCCGAGGCGTGCTTTTGTGCGCTTCATTGCGGCTTTTGCTTTTACATTAGGAGCACCGAAGCACTTGCTCATAGATGGCACAATCCGGCCTTTTCTAGGTCCAGATGTGCATCTAAACTTGCGCACAACGTTCTTGCCAGAGCGTGCCCAGATCTGTTTTTCGTCAAGCGTATTAAAAAGCTCTTTTAATAACATGTATATATTTAGCAGGAGAAGTTTTGGTTTAGAAATTTACAAGAAGCACAACTATTGTAGAAAGTAAACCAGCAATCACAGTTCCTACAGCACCAACAATTACCCTTACTGTAGCTTTATTGCCCTTTGTGATATCTTCGTGGATGTGTTCCACTTTGGTTTCTATTTTGGTAAGACGATTATCTAGATTCTCATAGCGAAGTGCGCACAAATCAACGTGTGCTTCTAGACTTTCTTTTTCTAACTGTGTAGGCTCTTTAGAGGCCATAATAAACTCCGTTTTGGTTCAAGTGCCTTGTATGAGTGTATTATTAGCCTTATGTGCCTTTCGACTGCATTATTTATTCAAGGTTGGTCTAATCATTATCTGGCAAGATAACAATGTTTTTGTTTTTCGAGTCTTTGGTGGAAAATATAGCAGGTTCCAGTTTCACTGTTTCGTCTAGGCTGTCTATCACAGGCACAATATCAAAATCATCCAGTATGTCTTCTAGAGGAGGTGCGCTGTATTCTATTTCAAATTCAAACTGCCAATAGCGTTGCACGCCCTTAAATCGAGTACCGAACGCAATATCCTTCACAGATTCATGATGTGAGATGGTTTTGATAGGAGCAGAGTTTGCTCTTAATCCCAGCACCTGTATTAAAGTGTTGTAGTTTGCCTGTTGGTTTACAGATTTTTCGTCCGGGCCGTGATGCTCGCCTGTTTCGGTTATATCTACCAGTGTGTAGAGCGTGTATTTCATGTGTGTATTTAACGGTCAAAAAAAAGGGCCCACAAAATGTGAGCCCTTCGTCCTAAGGTAGTTAGGAATCTTAGCTGTAGTCAGCTTCTACGTCGTCTGCGAAGAACGGACTACCGGCTGCTTCTGTAACAGTTGTTGCTGTTAGTGTCACACCGTCAACTGAGCTCAGAGCACGCAGTTCGGCCTGTAGATAATCAGCAAAAGTTTCTTCACCGTTGCCGTAATCGTCGGTAGGGAAATCACCTTCAAAGAAAACATCAAACACTGAACCCGTGTCACGTGTTTCTGAAATCAGAATAGGTGTTGCTCTTAGAGCAAGAACGTCGAACATTCTACGAAGGGCGCCGTCTGGGCCCAATGATCCTGTGACATTATTACCGTCTGTGTCGACAGTGTACTGTCTTACTGTTTTTCCGTTGAATGAACGGCTTACGTCTCTGAGAATTGGATTTCTAGCTACGTCTGTGTCAAATAAACTTGGCATTTTGTTTCTCCTTAAATGTCTGTCTATCCTTTATGGATGACTTATTTTTATTTATCCTAAATCAGTCTTTTCTTCTACGTTTGGCTTCTTTTTGAAGTTGTAGCAGTCTAGCAACTTCAGTAGGACCGCCTTTTACAATGTCTACCAGTATTTCTATAGCAGGATCAAATGCTCTAGCTACATTAGAAGGAATTGTTTTGCCCTGTTGAGACAATTCTATATATTTTGTTGCAAGGTATAGATTCTTTTGTCCTACGAGTTTTTGTAAAAACGCAAGATCTTTGTTGTTTATCACACTGTCGGGTCTAGATAGTGTAGGTTGTTTGTCTTTTACTCTAGAAGTTTCTAGATTCTTATCAGCAGCAAGTGTTTCGAGATCTGAAATAATATCTGAGGATCTCAGTCGTGCTCTCGCAGCATACAGCAGTTTTGTAACTGCTTCTCGAACGTCTCTAGCACTTGCTCTGTCTAAATTGGTAACTGTGCGTCTAATCTTCTTGTAACTTGAGCTGGTTATGTTAAACTGTGACTCCAGTTTGATAAAAAGTTCTGATGCTGCTGTTGGTTCTTGTCCTGCGGCTATCTTAGACACATATCTATTAATTGCCATTAGAGGAACCTGAGTGTTCGATCGAACTCTTTTCGCATCTTCTGCGTCTTTCAGTTTCTCCATCGCCGCGTCATCTCCTACTATAAAGTAGATAAAGTTGTAGAGGTCTGTCGCGCTGGCTCTGAATATGTCGTAGCCTGTGAATCTAGAAGTGCTTCTAGCATAACCACTCGCTGCTCTAGAATAGATAGGAAACTTGCGCATCAGTTCTAGAGTAAGCAGAATCAGGTAAGCACGCTCGCAGCAGTCTCTATAAGAGTAGCGGCGAGTGTTTGACTCTGTTCGAGTCATTCGTGCTTCCTGTATTTCGCGAATAAAATCCATTAGGCAAGATATCTCTTAACAAATAGATGAGCCATTTCGTGGTAGTCTGTCTGATCAAGAAAATCTGTTAGTCCACTTGCACTTTGAATATCTCTTAGGAATTCTCGCTTGACATCTGGCTTGACTTTGTCTGTTGTAGCCAATAAGCGCAGTGCTCTTGCCTGATCCGGATTAATTTCAAAAGTTTCGCCGTCGTCAGTTTCAACTGAATTAATAGGATTATTGCCTTCCTGCGAGTCGAGCACTTTACCTAGTTGATCAAACATTGGTGTTTGAGTAAAGCCTGTGTCCTCTGGCTCGTCGGAGTCAAGTTCACTGTCGTCCTCGTCACCGTATTCGTCTTCCATTTCAAACATTTCGTTTAGTCTAGTGCCGATAATCTCTTCTAGATGCTCGGTGAATTCTTTTAATAGTTTCGTAGTCATTGGATTCTCCTTTGATTCTGTTTTTAGTTCTACATTCATATTCTTTGCTGCTTCGGCCATTATCTTTTCTATCCATTCTCTGCCAAGTTGTTTACCATCAAATCCTGCCATCCATTTTGCAACTTTTTCCTCATAGCTGAGATTAGGATTTTTCAATACATTTCGCAACTCTGTAGATCTTACACCTTGCTCTGTAGAGTCTGTGTCCTGTCTCGTCACAGTTTCTACAGAATCCACACCCATGCTTTTCTTTGCCCGGTCGGAGGTTAAAAACTTAAATGCTTCTTTTTGATCTTCTCCTGTAACAACTATAATGTCTGTAAATCCTTCTGGTGCAAGATCAAATTTGATTGCTCCTCTTACTCCTCCTGACCGAACTTCTCCTTTTGCGTCTGCCCCGGATCCCACTATTCTAAATGCCTGTTTATTGCTAGGATAGAGTTTTTGAAAGGTTGCTTTTTTGGTTTCAGGCGACACAGGATCATCCGGGCCGACCATTGGAGAAATGTAAACAAAGGGTGTTCTTCCCTGTTGTTGAGCTAGTTTAAGTGTGCTATCAACTAGTAACTGGTGTCCTTTGTGACCCATTAGATTGCCATAGGCAATTACTGCTGTTCCCTTGCCTGCGGAATCTTGTTTCTTTTTCATAAGCTCTTTGAATTTAGGACTTGTTACTTTGATTGGCCCTTTCTCCGTGTAAAGGATTACACCTTCATAGTCATCTCCTAGTTTGTATTTGCCTACAATGTTTGGATTTTCTATGACTTCCTTGGCAATTTGCTGTTTAATGTTTGATAGAATTGCCTGCATTTCTTGTTTCTTTTCTGCTTCAGGTCCTTTACGCTTTCGAGATTGTACGATGCTCTTGAGCTCGTCTATGTTTTCCAGTGGTTCTAGAATCATTGTGACATCCATAGAATCCTGTTGTATTAGAGAATTATCTATAAATTGAGCATCTCCTAGTCTGCCTAGTTCCGCTAATTTCTGTTTAATTTCCTCGTTGTCAGGATGATCGTCGCCGGTATCTGCTTTTTCAAGAAACAGCGGAATTACAGCAAGTTCTACACCGTCTGGAAGTTTGTCATATTCCATAGAAACGTATCGAAGTTTGCCTTCTGCAGTTTCCGTTGCCATCGGCGTGTACAATATTTCGCAGTGTACTTTAACATTGTCGAGAAAGTCTTCTCCGAGTTCTCTGTCTATGTCATCTATTAATTCCATAACATCGTCAAACAGAGAATCATATTTTTCTGCCCGTGCTAATTTCTCAGGATCGTCGACCCCTTGATCCTGCATGTGTTTTGAAAATGCACCTGCGGTTTTTATAGGTCCAGAACGTGAACTTTCAAAGAATGGTTCACCGTTTAAGTCTTTGCCAAATCTTCCACCAAGACCGTCTACTTTTACAGTCATTTTTATATTTGCAAGATCAAAACCTTCACCCTGTTTGTTTTCTATCTCTTCAACAAATTCTAAAAAATCAAGGTCTTTCATCTTTTCAAGATGAACTACACCTTTTCGTTTGGAACTTGCTACGTCTTCTTTTAGGCTTTCTGTTTTGTATGCGTCGTAATAATCTGAGATCATTTGATCTAGGTCATCCGGTTTGACTTCTAACACATCTATTAACTTACGCATTGCGATGGTTTTTTCTTCTCTATCTTTTTCAGGATCTCCCTTATACAATCCCTGCGCACTTTTACCAAATAATTTCTGAGAGAATGACCGGGCAACTTTCAACTGTTGATCTTCAGGCAACACATTCTTCACGATGTTTAACAAACCAACAAAACTCCATAATTCTCGTTTGCGTTTTTCAAGAGTGTCTCTGTCTATTCCGCCGTCGAATAGAGAATAAAATATTTCTACAAGATCCTTTTCGTAACCTGTAGTAGGTCGCTTTTTATACACAGGCAAACCGTCGTCTGTCTCTTGCTCACCTGTTTCGGAGTCAATGACCGGTTCATATTTTAACCTAAGGCCACCGCCTTCTGAACTTTTAATTGCGAACGAAACCATAGAGTCTTGCACCGCCTGCCTTGTAGAAGGCTGAAACTCATCTTTGCCCCTTACCTTTCTATATTTCTGCAGCATAAATTCCTGCTTGGTCAGCACAGAAAGACTCTGTATTAAAAACTTATGAAAAACACCTTTGATCCCCTCAGAAAGATCTTCCCAAGCACTTGAAGTAGAAAATCCTGCCCAGTCTGTGGGCTTGCCATCTTTGTAGTCTTTCATTTCAAGATCTATCTGAATATTAATAGGCTTTTCTGATCCGTCTTTATCTGTAATTACTAGGTCGGGAAACTGCCAAAGACTAAGCGCATTTTCTGGATCTTTGCCGTCCCACCCCACAAACAGCGCAGGACCTATTTTTGCACCTTGCTCGAGAGATTTTAGCCATTTTCGAATGTCTTCGTTCTTAGTGGAGTCTACTTGTACATCGATATCGCCTACAGTGCGTTTGACTCCTGCAAATATCTCATCTGTGATTTCAGGCCTGTTAAAAAAGTGAAACGAAGAACCTGCAAGATGTTGTCCAGATGCTATTACATCATCGCTCCATATTGGTCCATCGTGTGATTGACCATAGGCAACATTAAGACTCGTAATAAACTTCTGCAAGATAGGTACTACCTGTGATCTCTTTGAACTGTCAATTCTGTCAGCTTGAGCGTCTCCTATTACTAGATTGCCGCCTTCTAACAACAGTTGGGAACGCCACATTTCTCTTAGATTCATGAGATCAAGATTTTCCTTCGATAACTTTTTGAATGCCGCGCTTGAACTTTTTTGAATCTCCGTTTTTGATAGAATTCAAAAAACGTCGTTCTAGTTCGTTAGCAGTTTCTGCATCATAGGTGATTTCAATACGATCAATAAGATTTATTGCACTTTCGATTATGTTTGATGCAGTTGACTCTATTTGAAGATCTGTATTCTGCGATTGTCCTAAATGATTCAATTCTTCGAGAATACTTCTCGTGCGTTTTTTCATGGCGCAACTCCGTTCATGTATTTATTGCAAGTAAGTTAAATACTTTATCAACTGAGGGCATGGCAATGACAGATATTTCTACACTATCTTTCAGC
>Ga0102930_1000657_pt1 | contig 11477 bp, 13 predicted proteins | sample SalPon1_B_H2O_MG_FD_84514 | JGI IMG/M metagenome (GOLD analysis project Ga0102930, IMG submission 84514) | Salt pond water microbial communities from South San Francisco under conditions of wetland restoration - Salt Pond MetaG R1_B_H2O_MG | ecosystem: Environmental > Aquatic > Non-marine Saline... | reverse complement strand
TGCTGAGACCGCTTTGGCATGGACGAGGCCGTGGCCGTCGATCGCCAACAGGGTGTCGGGGCAGTCGGTCGGGCTGATATCACTGTGGAGTCGGACCGTGATCGAGCGGTCGGACCGCGGGGCTGGCCCCTCGGCGGCCAGTTCATTGGCGAACCGTCGGAGGGCAGTGGCGATCGCCTCGCGGTCGCCGTCGACGGGGAGCAGATCAGCGGCGGCGGTGTAGTTGACGACGCCCGTTCGGAGCGCATCGAACAGGGCGGGGCGGTCGCGGACGGCCTCACGGGTGGCGGCAGCAACTGACATATCAGACCACGTGTGCGCGGAGAGCATGATTATTTCGCCACGGATATCCAATAACAAACCGGACCCGAAGTTTCTAAGCCCGTCCCGTCCCTTGCGAAGGATATGCAGTCGTTGGTAATCGTCGCCCACGGGTCGCATCTGAACCCCGACTCGGCGACGCCGACACACACCCACGCCGAGACGATCAGGGAGACCGGTGGCTTCGACGAGGTCCGAACCGGCTTCTGGAAGGAAGAGCCCTCGCTCCGTGACGTGCTTCGCACGGCTCGGGGCGAGGACATCTACGTCGTCCCGCTTTTCATCAGTGAAGGCTACTTCACCGAGCGGGTCATTCCCCGCGAGCTCCGGTTGGAGGGGTGGGACCCCGATCTCTGGGATTCCGACGGGATCTCGGCGGATACCGCCACGCTGGTCGCCAGCGATATCGACAAAGAAGTTCACTACTGTGGCCCCGTCGGCACGCATGAAGCGATGGCGGACGTACTGGTTCGCCGCGCCGAATCGGTCACCGGCGATCCATCGGTCGGTGAGGGATTCGGATTTGCGGTCGTCGGCCACGGCACCGAGCGCAACGAAAACAGCGCCAAAGCGATCGAGTACCACACCGAACGAATCCGCGAGACCGGCCGGTTCGACGAGGTCAAAGCCCTGTTCATGGACGAAGAGCCGGAAGTCGACGACGTCGCCGACCAGTTCGAAAGCGAGGACATCATCGTCGTCCCGCTGTTTATCGCCGACGGCTTCCACACTCAGGAAGACATCCCCGAAGACATGGGGTTGACTGACGATTACCGAACCGGATACGATGTCCCCGCCGAGGTCGACGGCCACCGAATCTGGTACGGGGGCGCGGTCGGTACCGAGGAACTGACCGCCGACGTGATTCTCGAACGTGCCGCCGACGCCGGTGCGGATATCGGGAACGCGATCGAACGGGTGCGCCAGCAGACCAAACCGACGACAGGGGCGGCGGGCGATTAGATGTCGACTATCGAATCTCGCCTTTCGGAGACGCAGCTGGCGGCGTTCAGAGAGACGCTTGCAGAGGGGGCTATCGACCACGACGGGCTGGCTGCCGACTACGACGCCGAGACGGAGACATATCAGATCGAGACTCCCGACCGGCAGGCCAGTGTCGGTGCCGACGAACTCGGGGAGGTCGCTGCCGAGCAGGCGGCCTACATTTCGAACTGGTATTTCTATACCCAGCAGATCGACAGCGAGGTCACCCGAGCGTTCTGTCGCTGGCTCGAACTCGCTGCCGACCACCCAGTCCCGGACCGCTACGCCGCCCTCGAATCCGGCGTCGACCGCGAGTGGGGACAACTCAGCATCACCACAACGATCTCCGAGGATGGCACTCGCCACTACGGGGTTTGCCACGTCGACGACAGCGATGTCGAGGCCGCCGCGCTCACAGCCCACACGGACCCGTTCGACGCCCGCGACATCGGGACGCTCGATGCGAAGGGTCGGTACCGCCCGCTCCGCACCGCGCCCTCGCTCGATTCGGGCTGGATTTTCGTCGATCTCACCGCGAACGAGGTGTACGAGGCAGTCGAGGCCTTTTATCCGGCGACGGTCGTCAACTGGTACCGCGAAGGCCGCGGCGAGTTGGATATCGACCACTGGCGCGACGAGCAGGACCGACAGAGCGGTATCTACAATCTCATTACGGTCCTTCCTGACGAGGCCGTCGACTGGGCGGCCGCGGCGTGTTGTGAGGACTCACAGTGTCTCAAACGACGTGAATGGCAGCTATCGGAAGACGAGCCGTTGGCTGCCGAGGGCGGCGATGGCGTGTTCCCCTGCCGCGGCCCGTGCTCGATGGTTGTCGCTGCAGGACGTGAGTGGGCCAAACTCGAACGACAGGACACCCGAACCTACGAGTTCGAGTTGACGCCCAGTGAGAAAGAACAGCTCGAAGCAGTCATCGATGCCGTTGCGGACGACGAGGTCGATGAGATCCGTGAGGCCGATGTGAGCAACGGAGCCAACCGCTACCGGGTCCGGTATCTCCGTGAGAAGCGCGTCGACGATCACGGCAACCTCTCGGGGACACCGACTCATCCCGACGACCACGAGGCCGAAGACGCCGACGATTCCGACGACCACAAGGCCGAAGACGCCGACGACCACTGAGTGTCGATCCGTCCGACCGCGCCAGCCCGCTACCGTCTCCGTGTGACAGCCAAAGCAGCGATGACGCCGACGATGACCGCCACCGAGCCGAGGAACATCGCCGGCTTCTGGGTGAGGGCCGCGATCACGAGCCCGAGACAAACCGCGAGCGTCCCCCCGGCGGCGAGCTGCGGTGGAATGCCGTCGTCGACGGCCGCGGCCAGTCGCTCGCGGGGTGTCGACGGCTCGGGCTCGCTGTGTTGGGGTTTCGCCAACCCCTCGTCGACCACCACTCGCTCGGTGACCGTCCCCGGCGGCGAGACGGTGACTGCGGTGTAGGCCGACTCGGTGCCGTGGCCGGTAACGATCTTCAGCCGTCCGGTAACAGGGGTGTCGGTCCGCCGGGTCTCGACCGCGACCGACAGGCGGCTGTAGGGGGCGACGTAATGGTTGCTCTCGCCGAAACTGGCGACCGTCGACAGCTCCTCGTCGAGGTTGAGATGGACGTGGAGGGCTTCGCCGTGGTTCCGAAGCTGGATCTCGAAGGGCCCGTCAGTCTCGAACTCTGAAGGCGCGGCTATCTGATGTAAGCCCTCGCGGTTCAGGTCGACTGGGAGACGAGCCACGTTCGTGACTCGCTCTCATACCTCAAAAAGCTTCAGGCTCCCGTGAATTACGCGGCGGCTTCATCCCGCATATCCGGCGGCAGCAGGTTCGGAATCCCGTCTTCGATCGGATACGTCTCCCCACACTCGGTACAGGTGAGCGTCCCGGCGAGGATCTCCTCGTCGTCGCGCTCGTCGATATCGAGTTCGAGGTCGCCTTTGTCGATCGGACAACAGAGGATCTCCATGAGTGATTCTTTCATTACGTCCCCTTCGGTCCGGCCCAAGCAAAAGCCTACGGGTTCGAGACTAGTTCTCGACGGTCGACGGGCTCTGGTGGGCCTGCAGGACGATCCGAATCCGGTTGGCCAGCACGTCCATCTCGCCGGTCGCCTGATCGCCCTTGTAGACGAACTCGGTGACGCCCGCCGCGACGGCGTCTTTGGCGATCGGTTCGAGCGACCGCCCGGTGAGGATGATCAGCGGAACCGACGGGACGTCGGTGTCGTCCCTGAGCGACGACGCCAGCTCGACGCCGCTTTCGTCGGGGAGTTCGTAGTTCGAGATGACACAGTCGTAGGAGCCGTTTTGCAGAGCGTTCCGCGCCTCGTCGGCGGTGCTGACGGTCGTGATCACGAACTCGTGGGCCGACTCTAAGGTCTCGACGACCTTTGTCGCCATGAAGTTGCTGTCCTCGACGAGGAGTACGTGAGGTGGGTTCATTTACCGTGGTATCTGGACTGCTCCCACAAATAAATATAACATCCAATCACGCATGATGTTATAGGATAACATTCAATCGCCAACGACCTTACAGGATGTCGACACTGCCGTCGCTCCCGATTTCGATGACGAGGTCGAACGCCGACTGGATGGTGTCGATCTCGCTTTTGGTGTGGGCCGCCGGGTCCATGTGGTAAAAGCCCATCACGCCCATCGAGTTGAGCTGGCCCTTCAGTGTGAAAAGGAACTGGAACATCGTCTCGTTGCCGACGTACTGCTGGACTGCAGACAAGGTGTGGACGCCGACGACGGTCGGTCGGCGGCTCCCGGTCCACTGTGAGACGATGTGGCTGATGTTGATGCCGAGTTTAGCGAGATGTTTGAGATTCGAGATCTGCTTATAAACGTCGAGTCGAGTCGTCACATCCGCCCCACCCCCCGGCCCGGCGGGTTTCAGCGCGCTCCGCCCGACCTCGATCACCCCCGTTTTGCCCTCCCGCCAGCGGGGGATCTCGCGGGCGGCGGCCAACTGGTCGCCAGCCGACTGTGTCGCCGAGACGAAAAGCAGGTTCTGTCCGGCCCCGTCGGCTGGCATCAGGAACCGTGCGTAGATGTCGTTGGTGATCGAGTGGGCCGTCGGGCTCAACAACAGCACCTGAGAGGAGGAGGTCGCTCGCCCGAAGAGGTCGATGTTGTTGAGGATCTCGTCGATGGTATCCGAGTGGGTCGACTCGGCGGTGACCGTCCCCGAACCGCTCTCGTCGGTGCCCCGGGGACCGGTCTCGGTCGACGCCCCGGTGGGACCGTCCGAGTCGACTGGCTCGGCCGTCGACTCGGAGTCGATCCCGCGAATCCGGTGTGAAATCCGTTCGAGGATCGATCCGAACGAGGTCGACGAACCCGTGTCGGTGGGCTCTGTCGGCTCGGCCGAGCCGATACCGGACGGTTCGGGATCGGTCTCTACACCGACTGCCGTCCCCTCTCCTACCGGATCGTCCGCAGTCGTCGCTCGGCTGTCGGCCGTCCGCTCGGGTGAGCGCTGCTCGTCGGTCCCGAACTCGGCGGTGTCTCCATCGGTTCGATCGTCCTCTGCGGTGTCTCTACCGCTTCGATCGTCCTCTGCGGTGTCTCCATCGGTTCGATCGTCGCCGGACTCCGGTGGCTGCTCGCGTGGGTCATCGGTCCGCTCGGAGTCGAACCCGTCCCACAGTCGCTTTCGTTCGGGCGATCGGTCGCTATCGCTCGGGGACGTCGACGAGTCGGATGGGCGGTCGGCGTCACCCGTCGACAGGTCGGACAGTCGGTCGGCCTCGCTCGGTGGCGACCGCTCGGACGGCTGTTGGTCGCCGTCGAACCGCTGGAGGAACTCGTCGACACGGGAGTCTTCGGTCGACTCCTGCTCCGAGCTGTCTCCCCCACCCCCCGAGTCGTCCGTGTGTGGATCGTCTGTCATAGCGCTCCCAATGATAGCGGACCGTCACGTCTGCGGCGGCGATACCGACGGCGCGGCGGTCGGCTCACTGTCGGCTCCGCCACCACGACTCACCAGTCCGTCTGATAGCTCTCGTGTCTCCCCGATCTGTGAGGCCCCCCTGTCGTGTCCTCGTTCGAATCCCACTGCTGGCTCCGTCCTTCACGGTCGTCGCCGAACTCCTGGGGCCGGTCGGTGGTGTTGATCGTGGCTTTCGAAAAGGGGAGCCACCCGCCGTTCGAGATACCGGTAAACCGCCGTTCACAGCTCGGGCAGCTCGGGACCTCCAGCAGCCCGAGGTCGATCTTCTGGTCACAGTTGTCACAGACGGCCGCCGATACCTCGTGTCGGAGCGCCTCCTGTTTGAGTTCCGCGACTGCCTCGTGCATCTCGTTTCTCGCACGGAGCGGTTCGAGTGCCTCCTGTCGGGATTCGCTGACCGCACCGAGTCGGTACTCGATGTTGTCGGTCGTATCCAGAAGGTGCTGGAGGACCTGTTCGATACTGTCGAACTCGGATTCGAGCCGGGCTTCGAGATCGGCGTGGTCGGCGCTAGTGTCTTCGACGCGCTCTTCGAGCTCCGCCAGCGACATCCCCTCGTCGAGCCGTGATTCGACCTCGTCGAGCTGCTGGCTGAGGCCGTCGATCCGCTCGGCGAGCTGCTTGACGGTCTCGTCGGTTTCGGTCTGTCGTTCGACGACTGCCGACGAGAGGTCGTTCAGCTGTCCTTCGAGTGCCGACACCTCGTCGGCGTCGTCGACTGGCTGTTCGCCCCCGTGGTCCCGCGAGAGCCCCTCGATCGCCGTCCGCAGGCTCTGGAGCTCCGTTTTGAGCTCCGAAAACTCCACGCTCGACGACGGTGTGGCCGTCCCACTGTCGCGTTGTCCCTCGGTCGGCCCGTGTCGACGGTCGCCAGTCTGGTCTCCCGACTGGGCTCGGTCGGACTGCCGGGCGTCGTCGGTCACACTCGAATCAGTGACGACGCCTGACAGCTCTTCGAGAACCCAGTACGAAGAGAGGATCTCGTCGAGCAGCTTCTGCTTGGAGACGCCTTTCTGTCTGGCCGTCTCGGCTACCCACTCTTCGAGGGCATCCGAATCGAACCCGTGAGCGCCGCCGACAGGAGAGGAATCGTTCGACATAGTTGTTCCAGTTGGGTGCTTGTGGCCGATTTATTCTCACCGCTGTTAAATGTACTGGTAATTCAACACAATATGAAGATCGATGTGGCGCTCCGTTGCTACGATCCCATTCTCGAATGACAGTCCCCTCAGTTGTTATTTTCTGGACGGCAGTAGCCAGCAGTCGGACAGTACCCACTCGGTCGATCCACACCGTTCGGTAATCAGTATCATTATATTCTTGCTATCAGATATGTCCTGCAGTGGCTATGAGAGACCGACACCCTTCGGCGCGTCTGCGGCAGGCTTCAGGCGTGTCGACACCGCGAGCACGTCCGGCCGATGCGGGGACGGCCTAACGGTGTTCCCACGTCTCAAGCTCCGGGTGGCCAACAACGGCCTGGAGTTAGCGGCGGTGTGTGTCATCGCCGGACTCCTCGTGTTCGGGGCCGCCGGACAGGTATACACCACCCAGGAGGTCGTCCAACAGGAGCCCGTCGAGGTCGACAGCTACGACATCCGGTTCGATCTCTCCGAACGGGCGGTCGTCCAAACACCGAACCCCCTCTACGATACCGGCGAGGTACTCCGCTCGAAACCGGCCTACTTCAGCAATATCACGCCGGAAATCACGTTCGTGACCGAGGTCTCCGGGAGTGACGAGCGAAACATCAGCATCACCCAACGGTTCGTCCTCACCGAGCAGGCGACCAGGGACGACGAGGAGTTGTGGAGTCGTGAACAGGTCCTTCTGACTAACGAGGAACTAATCACCGACGGCCAAAGCCGAACGAACCTCTCTCTCGACATCGAAGACATCGCGGGTAACCAAACTGGAATCAGATCCGCCCTCCGTGGTATCGCCTCGCCGACGACGAGTCTGCGCTTGGTGACGAACTATCGGACCGAACCGGTCGAAGGGCAGCCCTACAGTGGCGAGCTGAGTCTCTCACTTACTTTCGAGTCGACGTCGGACGCCTACTGGTTCTCCGGCAGTCGGAGCACCAGCGACAGCGAAACACAGCTCGAACGCCCCGATCCCATCCAACAACCGCCCGACTACATGCGTACGGTCCTGCTCGCGCTGGCTGGTGTCGGCCTCATCGCGCTGGCTGGTGTCACGAAACTCAAATCCAATGAGTACGACCCTCATGAGCTTCGGATCGAGATGTACAACGAGGAGTACAGCGAGTGGATCTCCGAGGGCGAACTGGTGGTCGACCCCGACCGCCAGTACGTCTACGTGAATTCGCTGGGCGATCTGGTCGACATCGGGATCGATGCCGACAAACGGGTGATCCACGACACCGACCTCGATGCGTACGTCGTCGTCGACAGCGACCTCATCTACTACTTCGCCAGAGAGCCGACGAACATCGAACTCTGGGCGAACGTCGGCTCCTCGGACGGCGATCAACGGTGAGTGTCCCGGAGAGAGATGGGTCTGATCCCGATGAGAAACACGTAGAGACCGACAAACGGGAGCGTGGGCAGCACCGAGAGCGCCATCTTTGCGATAGCTGGGTGGATCGCATGTAAGAGTTCAATAATCGGTATCGGGAGGAGATGGAAATAGTGGTTTTCGGCGTAGGATCTCGCGAACGTTCCGGTTTCGGTCGGTGCAGTCACCGTGATCGTTACCTGTTCGGCCTCTCCGTGTGAGATCGCGACTGTCGAGTTCCTTACTTCGATTCCCGACCCGGCCGGTTCGATGATCACCACCTTCGGTATGTACTGGCTGTTTTCCACTGCAAACTGTATCGAATCCGAGCGACCGGCCGGTACCTGTCCGGCCTGGGTGTCGAGCCTGGGGTCCACACTGAGTAGCCGATCGGTCGTCGTACCGCTCGGCAGCGCCATACTCGTCATCAGCGGGAGCGCCAGGATCACGACGATCGAAGCCAGAATAACCCACCCACTGATGACGCTGCTTCGTCTCGTCGACCGTTCGGTTTCCCGTTGCGTATCTGAGGTCAGAAACCCATAGAGCAACGTCGCGGTGATCAGCACCATACCTAAACCGCTGGTCATGATCCCGATCCGTGCGGCTCCACCGACACCGATGGCACTGCTGATCGTCTGAACCCCGTTCTGGACGGCAGTCGCACCCACCCCGACTGACGGAATCCTGACGACCCCGTCGTCGGTTTGGAGGACGACCGCAAGCACCTGCGCATCGGTTACTGGCGGTTCGCCGGCATCTTGGTCGGTGAAGCTGTTGGCATCTCCCTGCGTAATATACCCCTCTGTGGTTGTCCCGACCACGCGGTGAGTCGTCGGTCCTCCACCATCGAGGGCCTGAGCGTCGTAGGTGATCACGTCGCCGGGAGCGATATCCCCTGCAACCACGGGTGGGATCGCAACGAATCCGTCACCGGGTTCGAGTGTCGGATCCATACTTCCGGTTGCGACGTAGCCGATCAGTAGTGGCTGGCCGAGGACCTGGCCAACGACCAACGCTACAGCTATCGCGATGAGCACGACCGTGATCGACTTCTGAATGGCTGACACAGTACCCATTGGTTGCCCGTGTATCGAACCGGAGACGACGCGGAAGAGCGACTCCGTGGATCGGTCGGTTGGTTCCCCCGACCGAGTATCCGTCCAGCAGCCCTATCTCTCCCAATTGGTTTTCAACACTGATATTCAGAAGAAATGCAATTATATATCTGTCGCACCCTCGAATCAATGCTGCTAGGGGTCGACGGAACGCAACGGACCGCTCACACCAACCGATGACTCGTCACACGCCGAGACAGTCAAATCCACAATCAAGAGGAGGTTATTGGACGGAACGTCTGTAGCCGACGGTTTTAGATCGATCGAGTGGAAAACAAGTTGTCCTTCCACCGCGAGTGTATAAAAAGGTCACCTCATCTGTAACTGCTTATAATTTCTATACTTTTCCTATATTATGCACGAAGGCCAACAAATGTTTTGTCTCGAATAAATTAGGAATAAATAATGGATTTATGCTGCGAATAATCAAATTATGATTCGAATAATCAAATTATTAAATAGCCATTAACAATAGAAGATATTATATATGTAGGCTTCAATGACTGTCACTGTAGCATGAACAGGCGCAATTTCGTGGTGGGGCTTGGGACAGTCGCTACCATCAGTGGTGTGGCATCAGTCACCTCAGCAGCGTTCAGCGGAGCTAGTGTAAGTCCGTCGACTAACTTCCAGATCGTTCCGGAAGACTCGCAACTGGTCGTCCAGCGGCTGCAGGATACCGTTAGTTCGTACAGTAACTTGGCGAGCGGCAACGCCTCGTGGAACGACTCCGAGATCACCGATTTCGGTAATGTAACCGCAGAGCAGGGTAGTCCAGTTGTCGCACATCTCAACACTTCCGAAAACGGTCAATTGGGCGCACAGTTAGCGTTCAATAACACCAATGCCTCGGGTACGACAGAGACATACTCTCAGTACACGGTCAACAACGCGGACGGGTTCTTCGAGGTCGCCAACCTCGGAGACACTCAAGAGACGATCGCAGTCGACCTCGTTCCATTCAGCGATAACGTCGGTAGTGACCCTGGTGACGCACTCACGGAGGATCAGGTCTACCAGATGTTCGAATTCCAGAATTCGTCTGGGGATCCCATTTCTCCACCGGATAGCAATACCAACACTCACCCGAACACGATTACGATTTCTGCGGGTGGAGTCGAAGCTATCGGGCTGGAGATCGAGATCACGAACGACATGTACAACAGCATCCAGTCGGCTGCTGGTGGGGCATTCAGCGAGACGGAACCGAGCATCCGGCTCCTCGATAGTATCACTGTCGGTATCGATCCCAACACGTAATACCTGACTGAACTCCCACTGGCGGCAGTCGCCTCAGGGGTTTTCAGGTTGGCTCGGATTTCTTTTGCGCATCGCTCATCATGGGCCTCGGCTCTCTCGCCGTCGACCGACCGCTGGGCTGATACGACCGGCCTTCCTACCGCAGACATGACCGAGTCGACAGCCGACCTCACAGCGGTCGCCCGCGAGGCAGTCCACGCCAGCGGCGACTACCTCCGGGCGGCGTTCAGAAACGGCCCCGTCGACGGCGAGTACGACAGTCTCGACGTGAAGGCGGTCGCCGACCGCGAGGCCCAAAAGCGAGTCCGGGCGGCGGTCGAGGCCCACTACCCCGACCACGCCTTCGACGGCGAGGAGTCCGACCCAACCACTGTCGACCACGACTACCACTGGGTCGTCGACCCCCTCGATGGCACCAACAACTTCGCCAGCGGGCTCCCGAAGTTCGCCTCTGCTGTCGCCGCCGTTTATAACGGCGAGCCGGTCGCAGCGGCGATCTACGAACCGCTGGTCGACGACCTCTACCTCGCCGAGCGCGGCGCGGGGGCAACGCTCAATGGCGAGCCGCTTGTGGCGACTGACGGCTCGTCGTTGCCGCTGGACCACGGGACGGTCGCGCTCGTGGTCGGCCTGCAGGCGGTGACCGATCCCGAGTTGGCCCGGCAGGCCGAAACGCTCGAACTGGCCCTTCGGGACTGCTGCAAGCGAGTCGTGACGACGTGGGCCCCCTGTGTCGACTGGGGACTGTTGGCTCGTGGCTCGATCGAGGGGCTGGTCTGTTTTCATCCCGAAGCCTACGAACAGCACGCCGGAAGCCTGCTGGCGGCCGAAGCTGCGGTCGAGGCTCTCGACACGGTCGCCGACAACGGCCGGTACGTCGGCGCGCCCGACGCCGAGACGGTCGACCGGCTCCAGCAGGTCGTCGACGAGACGCTTGCCGGATATTGAGACTTATACTGCCGCCGCGAGTATATCGCGGTATGTCTGAGAACCGCGGGCGTCCGGAGGCGGGACGATGAACAGCCTCGATCCACGGATCAGAGTGATCTGGGTCCTCCGGGCGATCGTCGTCGCTGCAGTCGTCGGGGCGGTCGGCGTCGGCGTGTCGACCCTCGCCGACATCTCGCGGCTGGTCCCGGTCGGCCTCGCCGTCGTTCTGGTGGTCGGCGGCGTGATCCACGCCATCCTTCGCTACCGCAACTGGGCCTACGTCGTCCACGAGGCCGCGATCTAGCTCTAACGCGGCGTGTTCACGCAGGGCAGAACCGAGGGCCCGCTTGTCCGCATCCAGCACGTCGACTCCCGGCGGTCGGC
>Ga0102930_1000656_pt1 | contig 11481 bp, 7 predicted proteins | sample SalPon1_B_H2O_MG_FD_84514 | JGI IMG/M metagenome (GOLD analysis project Ga0102930, IMG submission 84514) | Salt pond water microbial communities from South San Francisco under conditions of wetland restoration - Salt Pond MetaG R1_B_H2O_MG | ecosystem: Environmental > Aquatic > Non-marine Saline... | reverse complement strand
GACGGTCTCCGATCCAACCATCGAGTAGATCACAAATCGACTCTGATAGGGCAACGTGTCGTTCTCCATCTTCTGCATTCTTGATTGGAGTGCCTGTCTCTGGCCGATGAACTACTTCGAGATATTGACCATCGCTACTGTAGTCCTCAAGATCCAGTGAGTGGATCGCACCAACACGCATCATCGTGTGCCACATCAGGGAGATGACGATATGCGGTCGTGATGCGTACTCATACTTCCCGAAATAACTGAGTATCTGCTCTGCTCGCTCCGTCTCCAGCATTTCTGTCCGGACGTTATCGCCGGGACTCAGTGTTGGCGAGAGAACCTTGGTGTGTAGATCGGGCTCGACCGCATCGATAGATTCGAGCCATCTGATGAACACACGGAGTGTATCCATCTGCGTTTTTTCCGTTACTACAGTGATGTCGCCCTCATCACGTCGCCACAGACGGTACTGATGCAGCATACGGCCTGTGAGCTGATTGAGATTCCCAACCTCGTTCTCATCACACCAGCGGGCGAAGTGGCTAAGTCGTGACCGGTGAGAGTACAGGGTTGCTTGTGCGACCTCATTCTCGCGGTCGGTCAGATACATTTCGAGTGCTGTCTCGGGGCCGATTGGTTCGAGATTCATGACTGATCTCCTCCGAATCGGAGAAAGGCCCGATTTTACCCCAATCTCAAACCCCTCAAATCAGCCGACAGACGGCTGAAAGGACAAATCGTTCCGCAGTGGAACGAGAGCCTGCAGCGCCCATAAATTTTCACGCCAATACTCGCCAGACAGGGCAGTAACTTTAGTCGAACAACTCGCATTTTGAGTTCGTTCCGTTATCGAACGGTAAGTAATTTCCGTAGGAGTTCGTGTCAATCTCACCCAGAGTATCCTCGACTGCATGGAACAGCCTCCGATCTCTTCGAAGCCCTGTATGAGAGTCACGATCTCGGTGACGACGATCCGACCCCGACTACAGATACTCTCAATGACGTGGTCGACGAGGATATCCAGTCGGAGTTGACCGACGAGTAGCTGACTCAGAGGGTTATCCACTTCATTCGGACCAGCTACTGAGACCTGCGATGTCGTCTCTGTGAATCCTCTACACTGAATACTCGCCAGTCGTCGTCGTCCAATCTGAGTTCGATCGATATGGGTATCGTCTTTGATTTCTTTTCTTGTTTTCGGAGGCACTCGATCCGAACTCGGCTTGTCTCATCCTGGACACGTTGGAGGTCTTGTAGCTCTGGATCGTCGGTATGCTGTGCCCGGCGGAGTTGTTTCATTGACACCTGCTCGACGATGGCGTTAGAATGATATAACTCATAGACAGATGGATCGCCACGGTCGAACCGGTCGTAAAACGTCCGGACAACCGATTCAGGACGCAATGATTCGGGTTCATCGACGGCCTGATCCGTCTCATCAGTGATCTCATCGTCCTGTTTTTCACCACATGATTTCTCTCCGGCTTGTTCCTCCCGATTGAGGGGTTCGTTTTCGGGCTCGGTCGCGTCGACAGGAGTCTCTGTGTCGGCTACGTTCGTCGACGGTTCCTCACCATCGTACAGATAGTGAGCATACGGTGCATACTCTGCGGGGTCGACCATCAGCCCCTTCTGTTCGACGGCCAGTTGGATGGCTTCGACGAGATGTTGCATCTCGATCTGCGATGTATTCTCACCGCCGTCTCTGGCTGCGAGAATCGCCGCCCGCTGGGTGATCGTTTTGATCTGGCCACCCGTAAACTCGAAATCCGAGAGGAACTCGTAATCGATCTCGCCGAGTGGAGCCTGGTCGGGGAACATATCGTGCCAGATCGCACTCCGCGTGTCCTGTTGTGGCCGTTTGAAGCTGACCGTATGATCGAGTCGACGCTCGAAAGCCGAATCGATCTGTGAGGCGTAGTTCGTGGTCAGCAACACGACGCCGTCGTAGTGTTCGATTCGCTGCAGCAGGTAGTTTACTTCGGCGTTGGCATAGCGGTCGGTCGAGTCTGAGACGTCTGTACGATCTCCGAAGACGGCGTCGGCTTCGTCAAACAGCAGGATAGCATTGGCGTTGGTCGCGGCCTCGAAGATGGCTTCGAGTTTCTCCTCGGTTTCGCCGATGTATTTCGAGACGACCGAGGAGAGATCGATCCGGTAGAGGTCCATTCCAACCTCGCCAGCCAAAATTTCAGCGGCCATCGTCTTCCCGGTCCCTGAAGGGCCTTCGAACAGCGCAACGACGCCCGTTCCGTGGCTGAACCGCTCTTCGAACCCCCAGTCGGTGTAGATCCTAGCTTGCTGTGTGATGTGGGTCTGGACGAAGTGGAGTTTGCGCTCGGTTTCGCTGCTGAGCCGGATCTCGTCCCACGAGTTGTCGGGTTCGATGCGGTCGGCCAACTCCTGTAGGTCGTCCCTCGACTGGGCTCGACAGCCCGCATACACGTTCTCGACGGTGAGCTCGCCGTCCGCGAGCGTCCGGGCCGTCGAGAGCGCCGCCCGGTGCTGTTCGTGGGTGAGGCGAAACGTCCCAGCCAGCACGTCGACCGCGAGCTCGTCGGGCAATTCGGCTGTGTGGGCGTCCCAAAAGGCCTGCCGAAGCTCGACGGAGGGATAGGGAAACTCGATGATAGCGTCGAGTTCGGTCGGCAGCGTCTCGGTCGGCATCCACGACTCGCGGCCGGTGATGAGGAGATCCGTCTGGAGCTCGTCGCAGGCCTCGAAGACAGCCCCCAGCGAACTAGTTGTCTCGGGGTCGTCGACAGCTGCGGTCCCATTGTATAGGTGGAGTCCGCGACCGAGCAGTGCGGCCTCCCGGCAGAGCCACTCGAGCGTGTCGGCCCGCAGGACGGCTCGTAAATCAGCTGTTAGATACTGCCCGGCGACGACGGCTTCGACCGCACGCTGTTTCTCACTGGCGGGGCCATGCAAGTAGCATCGGGTGGCCTCCTCTGCGGCGAGTGTCGACACACGCTGGCTGATCTCGTCGCTGACCGCGAGGTCGCCGACGGCGGTGTTGGCCTCACAGTCAGCGATGCCGTCCCCGTGGGCGGCTGCAGCGAGCCGCTCTGCGAGTTCGGGGTCGATGCTGTCGTCGCCACTAAGATATGCAACAACGCGCTCGCTGGGGACGATGCGCCGGTTTGCGTGTCCACCCCTGCCGTTTGATGACGCGCGGAGTTCGATGAGGTCGTGTTTTCGGAGTGGTGAGTTGCGATTGATGAGTCGACCGGCAGCGAGTCGTTCGCCCGGTGTTCGGCCGAACAGCGTCTCGACGTATCTGGGCGTCGGCTGACTCAGCGAACGGTCATCGTTGCCACGCTGGAATCGTGCCTCGTTCTCCCGGTTCAATACGGGAGCCATCGCCAGCATGAGCACATCGAGATGTCGACGCGACAGTCCACAGACATCCGCGAGCACACGAAGCCGAAGCCGGTTCTCGCTGTCGCGGCACTGCTGTCGGATCGTCTCAGCATGCTCACGAATCGTCTCACGGTCCTCGTCGGCAACTGCGAGCGACACCGCCGACGGGTCCGGCGGCTCGTCGCGTTCGGTAGTAGCTGGCTCGCCGCTGTCTGTTGGCGAGTCATCGACTCTGTGGGCCTCGATAATGGCCTCGATCCGGTCGAGTTCCGCACGGAGATGCTCGTGTGTCGTCGTGTAGCTCATCGGAATCGGTCGCAGTCGACGGACGGTTGGGGCACTTGTCTGCGGAACCGAATAAAAACTCTCGGCCGAGACTATTTGTACTAGTACGCAGCCATCCCCACCCAAGACGCTACAATGGGTTTTCGGAATGCACAGCAGTCGAACGACGAGACCAATACGGCGACTCGGTCGACTGCCCACTCGCCAGCTACGGAGTCGGCGGCCACACAGCAGTCGGCACCGGAGCCCTCACAGATGGGTCAGGTGTGGCCCTCTATCGAGCGCGCCGAGGGGCATTTCGGGATGCGGATTCCCGACGAGTCGACGCTCCAGCGGTTGGAACTGCATGAACAGGCGTATGGACGAGACACCCACGAGTGGATCGCCGAAGGGATGCCCGCGGATATCATGGGCAGCCCTCGTGAGATGGAGGCGTTCCGCCAGCGGCAGGCCGAACGCCCGCCGGAAGTGCCGACGAACATCGAACGCCAGCATCGGCGGTCGGTGCTACGCAGTGAGCAGGCCGCCACTGAGACAGAGTCGGCTGGTAAGACGGGCGTTCCCGACTCGGTTCGGGATGTGATCTCGTCGACTGGCCGGTCGCTGGATGGATCAATCCAACGCGCGATGGAAGATCGAATGGGCGATTCGTTTGGGGACGTTCAGATTCACACTGGGTCGACAGCAGCCAGCGCGTGTGAGTCGATCAACGCCCGTGCGTTCACCGTTGGGAATCATATCGCGTTCAACTCTGGTGAGTATGATCCGAACTCGGCAGAAGGCCAACACGTCTTGGCCCACGAACTCGCCCACGTCCGTCAACAGACTGGCGGGGCGGTGTCGATGTTGCCGCAAGACGATGTGGACCTAGAGATTGATCCAGATCCACAGTTGGAGCGAGAAGCCGAAGAGACCGCCAAACAAGTCATGCAGGGTGGTGAGTTAGGTATTCAGCGGATGGCTGCCACGGAAGTCCATCTCCAGCGGTATCCCGGCCAAGAGCGGGTAGAACAGGCCCGAGAGCAGATCACAGAACGATTACAAGACGATCAAAGCAGTAGTGTCTCAGCTGATCCAGAAGCCCTAGCCAGAGAAGTCGAACAGATCAAACAACGCCAAGAGCAGATGATGGAGACGTTAGCCACGGCTCAACCTGGAGCAGCGACCGATGGTGAGTGGGGGAAGGCAGCCACCAAAGGTGTCCTTGGCTCACTTGCCAGTGCTGGAAGCGGTGCACTGCTCGGTGCTGCTGCTGGCTCCATGATTCCAGGACTGGGGACAACAGTCGGTGCCGTTACTGGTGCGGCTGTATCCGATGTGATGAAAGAAACTGTCGAGTTCATGGATTCGAATCGCCCAGGCGGAAAGGGCGAAGAACTCGAACAGATGTACCAAGAGATCTCTCAGATGTATCAGGAGCTCAAAGAGGGGTCTGTGAATGGTGGAGAGAGTTACCGATTTTAAACCATGGATGCAATAATTGATGGAGAGGATGGAAGAGGGATCGGCGTCACAGTAACCGACAATAACGATTCAGAACACCGAATTGCATTAAGTTTCGATGGAGCATTTCAAACACATGAATGTGATGCATATCCTGACAAACCCGAAAACAGAACATCTAACGAGAACGAATACAACGAACAGGCCCGTCGGTATGCAAAGTACTATGTCTATCGTGAACGCGGCTACGACACAGTCGACCACATCGACAATCCAGACTACATTAATGCAGTCCGTCAAGCCATTCTGGAGCTATCAGACGACGCATTCGAACAGTTCTTTGGCCCGCTGTACACCCAATTGCAGAGCCATCACAAAGATGTTGGGCGACCTGTCGACCTCCCAGACGGAGTCCAGAAACCAGATGCAGTCATCTACGAGATAGATCTGTATCTCGGCGTTGATATTGCCGAGAGTGGCCTCTCAGATCAGGCGAGATGGCTGGCTGAGGCTCATGGGCTCGACTACGAGAGCGGTACCACCACACAATCCGGTGCAATAGTCGACGAAAGTCAGAGACAGAACTGGGCCGAATTTGGAGAACACCTGACCGACCTCGCTGACCCTGACAGAATCGAACTCGAATTGAGTGCTGTCTCAGGAATTCATGTCGGCTATCCAAACAGCCGTGGTGAACACGAGGTGCAATCGGCAGCTCAGCCACTGGACCGACAACCGGATACGAAACTCGAACTGATGCCCGCCGAACCGGGTCCAATCGATGAGTTCCGTCAGTATCTGGATCACCACCTGCGGTGTCAGATTCGAGACTGCTTTGTTGGATTGGGGCTGCTTCCACCGGAGCCGTTCCGGACGATTGGATACGGGAAGTTCATCTATGCCCGCCGGTACGACCAGTATGATCTATATCCTAAATTCCACAGCCCTGACACTGGCTCCGGTGGTCCATTCGGACAACTAAAATAACTGATTTTTCCGATTAGCCTGCTTATTCTGTTTCTTCATGCACGTCCAGAATTGCATCAGATACGACGCAGTTCGTCCAAGAGGTGGGCTTGGGTACTGGTGTAGGCCATGAGTTCTGTGCGGGTCCAGCGTCGACTGGGCAAACATGTACTCGTACGAATATTTATAATTCACTGAGAGGAAAGCATCCGTAAATCGGACTCATGGTATTCACACCCTTGAAGCGAACCGAGAACACATCAGATTCAGACACAGGGGTGACGACGAATCGTGTCGTGGATAGAACTGCGACAGAGTCATCATCCGAGACAGGAGGCTGGTCACGGAAGTCGACGCTCGAAGAGACAGAAGCCCACTTCGGGATGAAAGTACCGGACAAAAACACCATGTTTCGCCTTCAGCGCCTCGAAGCGATGAACACGACCGAGCGTCCGCCGGAAGTGCCCACAAATATCGAGCGATAAAACAAGCGGTCGGTCCAGCGCAGTGAGAAGGCCGCCTCGAAAACTGGGCCCTCGGGTGAGACGAGTGTTCCCGATTCGGTTCGGGACGTGATCTCGTCGACTGGCCGGTCGCTCGACGCCTCGATCCAGCGCGCGATGGAATTTCTCGCAGGGTATGAAATCCCCCGGCTACCCATTCACGTGTCGACGCACCGTCGACGTGATCCCGACCGGCGTTTCGTTCTACACCCCGTCACACCAACTGGTTCGCCCGAGACCGATACCGTCGCCTTCTCCAGCCCGTCATGACCAATCAGCGAAAACGAATAAATAGCGTAGTGGACACCTGTTTTGCGTTCCGAGATATGTGTGTCAATTCATACCAGTGGAATAGCAATATTTATACTAATTCGATAGGAGTTGCATGTATGTTTAGACGGCGGGACATTCTGAAAACAGGGGCTGTTGGGGCGACCGTTGGACTTGCAGGCTGCACCGGCGGGGGGAGCGATGAAACTGAGGAAGCAGCATACAACATCGGGATGATCTATGCGCTCGGTGGGACCGGCGACGAATCGTTCAGCGATGCGGCCAACAGCGGGCTCAACGTGGCCGCCGAGCAGTTCGATATCAGTTTCAACGACAACGGGCCACAGAGCAGTGCCGATTTCGACACGTTCCAAAACCAGTTCGCCCGCTCGACCGACCCCGACTACGACCTAATCATCTGTCTCGGCTTCGAGCACGTCAGCCCGATGCAGACGAACGCCGACGAGTATCCCGACCAGAACTGGGCACTTCTCGATGCGGTCGTCGACAAACCGAACGTCGAAAGCTGGACGTACGCCGCCCATGAGGGCGCGTACGTCGCTGGCGAGGCGGCCGCGACGCTCTCCTCGATGGAGTTTTCGGCGGGAGCTGGCGAGACCGATCCCTCCGGGACGACCCTCGGGTTCGTCGGCGGCGTCGAAGTGCCGCCGGTCCAGGCCTTCGAGGCGGGGTTCCGGGCGGGTGCTCAGAGCGTCGACCCGGAGTTCGAACTGCTGACGAACTACGTCGGCGGCTTCGACAACCCCGGCGATGTCGAGGAGGCCACCCTCTCGATGATCGACAACGGTGCGGACGTCCTCCTGCACGGCGCGGGTGCTGGCGGGTCGGGACTGTTTCAAGCCTGCCAGAACGAAGGGCGACTGGCCTTCGGCGTCGACAGCCGACAGTCCGAAACCTCCGCAGCGTTCGCGGATGTCATCCTCGGCAGCATCATCAAAGGGGTCGAAACGAGCGTCGTCAATGCCATCGAGCGCGTCGTCAACGGCGAGTTCGAGGGCGGCCAATCCTTCGAACTCGGTGCCGGGCAGGGCGGGTTCGAACTCCCGTGGGGCGTCGAGATCGGCGACGAGATCCCACAGGAGATCAAGGATCAGGCCGAGGCGACCAACCAGGCCATCGCGGACGGCGAGATCTCGGTGCCGAGCATGCCCTGACCGTCGACCGAACAGTCGGCAGTCGACCGACCGAGACGCCGGCGGCGTAACCGAGACCCGGTATTCTGATAATCACCGACGTTGGAATGAAACGTAACTAATGGATGCACACCGGGCACTGCAGCATCGGGGAGGACGATGAGCGTCGCCGTTCAGTTAGACGGCATTACGAAACGGTTCCCGGGCGGGGTCGTCGCCAACGACGACGTCGATCTAGAGATCGAACAGGGCTCGGTCCACGTCCTGCTCGGCGAGAACGGGGCGGGCAAAACGACGCTGATGAACGTCCTCTATGGGCTCTACGAACCGACCGCCGGGACCGTCCACATCGACGGCGAGCCGGTGGATTTCGAGACGCCACAGGACGCGATCACCCACGGCGTCGGGATGATCCACCAGCATTTCACGCTGGTCGGCCCGATGACCGTCCTCGAAAACATCGCCCTCGGCTGGGAGCCAGTTCGCTACGGCGGCCTCGCCGTCGACACCGACGCCATCGAAACCGAGATCCGTGAGCTCAGCGACCGCTACGGGTTCGACATCGCCCAACACATGCACACGCCGGTCGAGGAACTCAGCGTCGGGGTCCAACAGCGCGTCGAGGTCGTCAAAACCCTGTACCGCGGGGCCGATATCTTCATTTTCGACGAACCGACCTCGGTGCTCACCCCACAGGAAGCCGACCAGCTGTTCGAGGTGTTTGCCGAACTGACCGCCCAAGGCAAAACGATCGTTTTCATCTCGCACAAACTCGACGAGGTGCTCGCTGTTGCCGACCGGATCACGGTGCTCCGTGATGGCCGGAAGATCGACACCCTGGAGGCCGAGGGGGCGACAGAAGACCAGCTCGCCAGCAAGATGGTCGGCCGTGACGTGCTGTTGTCGGCTGACAAGCGGTCAGTCGACCGGGGCGACCCCCTCCTCTCGGTTGCGGACTGCTCGGTCGACGACGACCAAGGCATTCGGCGGGTCGACGGGGTCGATCTCACGGTCCACGAGGGCGAAATCTTCGGGATCGCCGGTGTCGACGGCAACGGCCAGACCGAACTCGTCGAGGCGATCACGGGGCTTCGGAGCCAGACTGCGGGCACGGTGTCGGTTCGCGGCACCGACATCTCCGAGCGCTCCCGGCGCGAGCGGATCGAGATGGGGCTCTCACACATACCCGGCGAACGCCAAGAGCAGGCACTGGTACTCGATTTCAGTCTGACACAGAACGCAGTGTTGGGCAGCCAGCACCACGACCAGTTCCGCAGCGGACGGGGGATCGACTGGACGGCGGTCGGCGACCACACCGACCGGATCATCGAGACCTACGACGTTCGGCCACCCGACCCGACGGCGACCGCCCGGTCGCTGTCGGGCGGCAACCAACAGAAGTTCGTCGTCGGCCGGGAGCTCCTTCGAGACCCCGATCTCGTGGTCGCGGCCCACCCCACCCGGGGCGTCGACGTCGGGAGCATGGAGTTCATCCACGAACAGCTCCTGGCGCTCTGCGAACAGGGCGTCGCCGTCCTGCTGGTCTCGGCGTCGCTGGACGAAGTGACGAGTCTCTCCGACCGGATCGGCGTCATGCACGACGGCTCGTTCGTCGACGTCGTCGAGCCCGACTCGGTGACCAAAGAACAGCTCGGCCTGCTGATGGCGGGCGAACCACTCGACCGCGAAGCTCCCGCGAGGTCCCAATGAGTGGGATCAAGGGCCGGATCGAACGGCTGTTCGGCGTGGTGCTTCGGCTGTCGACCGGCGAACGGATGCTGTTGAGTAGTGCGGCAGTCTTCGTCGCAGTCGGTGTCGGAATGATCGTTATCCTCGGTGCTGGCTACGCAACGAGCTGTCGGTCACCAGCGCTGTCGGTAGTCGGCCTCGAGTTCTGCTACAACCCGATCGAAACCTATCTGGTCTTGCTGGGGGGTGCCTTCGGCGACGGGTTCAAGCTCGCGGTAACCCTCCAGTGGACGACGCTGCTGTTGTTTACCGGGCTGAGCTTTGCGATCCCCTACAAGGCTGGGCTGTTCAACATCGGCGCGCAGGGCCAGTTCGTCCTCGGCTCGCTGGCGACCACCATCGCGCTGCTGTGGGCCGCCACGATCGCACCGAGCGGTCTGCCGGGGCGACTCGTCCTCGTCCCCGTTGGCGTGCTCGCCGGGGGTGCCATCGGCGGACTCTATGGGTTGCTGCCGGGCTATCTCAAGCTCCGGTTCGAGGTCAACGAGGTGATCTCGACGCTCCTGTTGAACTTCATTGCGACCGCGATCGCGGTCGTCACCGTCGACCGGTACTTCCTCGATGAGGAACTCCAAGGGACAGTAAGCCGCTCGATTCCGACCGAGGCGGTGCTTGCCCCGCAGCTGTTTCCTGACGGGGCCAACTTCTCGCTGCTCGTGTTCGTCTTCGCGCTGGTCGCCCTCGGCGGCTTCTACTGGCTGTTGACCAACAGCGCCATCGGCTACGAGATCCGGACGATGGGTAGCCAGCCGAAAGCCGCCCGCTTCGGCGGCGTCAGCGAACGGTTCACGACGCTGTTTTCGATGACTACCGCCGGGGCGGTCGCTGGGGTCGGCGGCGGAATCTTCATTATGATGGTGTTGGGGCGGTGGCAGACCGGCGCGCCGCCGGTCGGCTTCGATGGGATCGCCGTCTCGATCCTCGCTGGCAACAACCCATTGGCACTGCTCCCCTCCGGGCTGCTGTTCGGCGCGCTCCAGAGCGGCGGTCAGGCGATCCAGTTCCAACTCGGGATTCCGAGCGAGATCGTCGGCGTACTCCGCGGGCTGATCATCCTCCTGGTGGCAACGCCGGAGTTGTTCCGGCTGCTCGGTACCCAGCTAGAGCGCCGTGGCCTGATCACGGTCGACGGGGGGCGTGAGTAATGCGCTCCGAACTCGAAACACCCGCCAAATGGCTCGGAGGCTTCCTCGCAGTGGTGCTTGCGTTGGTCGTCACCAGCTGGATCGTCCCGCCGGAGTCGATCACCGGCCAAGTTCTCGATGCGCTGTTGGACACGAGCTACGCGAGTGCGACCCTCCGGGTGGCCGTCCCGATCGCCTTCGCGGCGATGGGCGGTATCTTCGCCGAGAAAACCGGGATCATCAACATCGGGATCGAGGGCTTTCTGATCCTCTCGGCGCTCAGCAGCATCGTCGCCGTCGTCGGGCTGACCGACGCCGGCCTCCCGCCACAGGCCGCCCTCTGGCTCGGCTTCGCGGTCGGGGTCCTCGTGAGTGTCGGTGCAGCCGCCGTCTTCGGCGTGTTCGTCATCCGGTACCAGTCGAATCAGGTCATCGCCGGGTTAGCGATCTGGCTGATCTCGCTGGGGGTCGCCCCGTTCGTCTCGCTGGTGCTCTTCGAGAGCGTCAACAGCCCCTCGGTCGGCACCCTCGGGACATGGCGGATTCCGCTGTTGGCCGAGCTCCCGGTCGTCGGCTCGATCTTCTGCGATGCCTCGCCGATGGTGTATCTGATGTTGCTCAGCGCACCGCTCTGCT